>OATP01000874.1_pt1 | contig 14912 bp, 10 predicted proteins | sample 1495041 | NCBI WGS metagenome assembly OATP01 (sample SAMEA2579972, study PRJEB22360) | human gut metagenome | biome: human gut; feature: human-associated habitat; material: faeces | place: Denmark | collected 2008/2010 | reverse complement strand
CCCTGACCGATCTACTCCCCTCTAAAAAGTACCCCCCTGCCGATAGGTATACCCTAAAGATCTGCCAGCACTACAACGGTGCAATGCCTCACGAATCCCTGCCACTATGCGGATTACGAGTTTTGGCAGGTCATGTGCACCGTAGCATACCTATTGGCAGGGTAAGGGGTTCATATGGCTATTGTTGGCTACGCCCGGGTATCCACCACAGGGCAAAGTTTGGATGTACAAATTTCAGCCTTATCCGGCTGTGAAAAAATCTTTAAGGAAATAATCAGTGGCGCTAAGGATGACCGTCCTCAGTTATTGGCAATGCTGGAATTTGTCCGTGAGGGTGACACTGTACAGGTAACGAAACTTGATCGTCTCGCCCGTAACACTCGGCACCTGCTGGAAATATCTGAGTACCTCCAGAAAAAAGGGGTGGCTTTGAGCATTCTTAACATTGGCATCAATACAGTTACTCCGACCGGAAAACTCATGCTGACGATGATAGGGGCAATCGCCACGTTCGAAAGAGAAATGATTCTAGAGCGTCAAGCTGAGGGGATAGCGCTGGCAAAACTAAAAGGTAAGTACAAGGGCAGAAAGGCCACGGCTCGTAACAAATCACAGGAAGTTCTGGATATGCTGGATCAAGGACTGAGTAAGCCCGCAATTTCACGCCAGTTGGGGATAGGTATCACCAGTATTTACCGAATAGTCAGAAACAAACCAAGTTAAAGGAATACAAAATGAATCACGTTTCACTAATAACAGTGCTATCGCTTGTTATAGTCATCTGTTTCCCCGCAAGAGCAGAAAGTAAAGTAATGGATATAAAGTTAATTTGTGAGAACAGCATAACCGCTGATATTCATTACACAGATGAGCAAGGCTTTATCGACATTAACTCACCAGATAGCGAGCGAAAAATACGTTTACATAAAGTAGATGTTATCGATAAATATTCGATTATCACCTTCTATGATGGGTCAGTACTGGCAAAAGTCATGTTTATGAATGGCAGTAACCTAAACCATTTTGAATTGCAGATAGGTCCACACGGCGAGCTTAATACATGTAAAGGAGTCAGGTAATGGTATTTAAAAATCGCCCCGAAGTCCTATCACTACTGGCCATAGTGCTTGCCCTCGCTTCCATCGGTTACGCTAAAGGTATCGTGGGCTATCAGGTCTGGACGACTGACGAAGGTTACAGCTTCGGCTTTCAGGTAATGCTTCCCCGAATTATACTTATTCTCAGTGGCTTTATTGGTGCATGCGGTGCATTCGCTATTGCAAATAAATGCAGCCAGTCACCAGGTAAACTCGGCGCTGTATATAAACTGGCATCCACTACAATGTTCATTATTGGTATTGGTCTCTTTGTCTACGGATTCTGGAACTGGAAAACCGACTATCAGGTAATCTACAGCATATTCGGGCCAGCATTTGTCGGAAACGGAATGTTCATATTCATGCACAAGCACAAATGGCTTAAAAGTAAAACTGTCGCAACCTCCCTTGCTGCGGTATTGCTGATATCAGCTTTTGCAGTAGCAAGCATAGGTAGGCCATCTCCGTTTGATGTATGGCAGTTTGTCGTTGTGCTAAATGGAGGAACAGGTTTATTCATATTGATGGCGGCTCTGAGCGGCAGTTTCGTGATGAACAGCCTGCTGCAACAGACTTGATGAGTGGTATGTTCAGACCCCTCGCTTCGGCGGGGGATGACTACGAAACCCGGGTCTATTCAATTACCCAAGATATCTCACGTCTAAACAATAAAATCATGAATTAGCCACTTTGAGCGAGAAGCGATCAGCTACAGTCGATTGGCAGACCTAGCGGATTTTCATTATCGTTTTTGCTTAGGCTGCGAGCACATCACGATAATATCGCTCGGGAGAACTGCCCTGAGAAAGAGGACTGCGGGGCGGGTTTGTGAAGGGATGAACAAACCCACCAGTGCAGTAGAGAGAAGATTATTATCTGATTAAATATATAAGAAATTTAATATCTCCGATGTGCTTTCTCTACTACGCCCATGATTTTCCCTTTATCTAGAACAACGAGGAAGCTAACTCTGCTTTTGAAATACTTTTCAATAGTATTATAATGTTCAGTTGCACTGCATATTTCCATATTATTAACATATAATTTATCAATTAGAGATTTAATATTATGAGACTTAAGATCTATAATTATTTCATCTTCTTCTGATTGGGATATTAAATATTTGGCCAAGTGTTCTTTTTTTAAAACAGCTTTTATATGATCTTCACCATCAACACAAATGGTAAATTTTGAATTTTTTATTTCACTAATAGTTGCATCGAGAGTTACCACTGTAAAATCTTGATCACATCGTTCGCTTATTAAAATATTACCATCCCCTTTAGGTGATGGTTTCATGCGTAAAAATTCGTTGACAGTGGAGTGATGTTTTACCCAGAGGTTGGTTTCAGTTGATAACCATTGCAACATATTCAAGATGTTAACATGCATTTGACTCAAGTTCATTTTATGTATGGGTTCATGATGCGCAATACGATTTCGAAAATCGTTAATGTCTCTGACCGTTCTCTCAAAATCTTTTCGAGTCATAGATACATTCGGCAATAAATTCTTCATGTTTGTTTGCCATACAAACCGGTCGTACTCTGGTCTAAACAGGTTTGACCAAAAATCAAATGTTAATGTTGAAATAATATCTTCCTTGTTTGGTTTTTTAGCTCTTCTAATCCCACGATCCAGCGCATCCATGCTTTCAGCTGACAACCCTGATCTGAAAGAACTATGGTTAAACCATTTTTCATCGAAATAAATGCTAAAAATCTCACTCATCCTGTTTCGGAGAGTGACCTCAAGAATATGTAAAGGATAAAGGAAGGATTTTGACAGCCGTGCATTATAAAGATACAAACTAAATGCATATTTTGTATTAAACCCAGCATTTTTTAAGTAGGGCGCAAATCGCTCTTTAGACAGGTTTTCGATGATACTAGCTTCGTTGCCAGCGTAATCGTAAGGAACTTGACTTTCAGCCATGAGTGTTTAGAATCCTTATCAGAGCAGTTGGTTTGGCCCCTCTGGTGGTACCACTAAGCGCCTCCAACAATCTACTTAGATCCCCGAGACAGACTTTGGTCCCTCTCGGGGTTTCGCTTTTTTGGGGTGACTATTTTTTCTGGTCCCACCATACTGCACAGCATTGTAGCAACCTTCCTTTATCCTGCTCAAGCTAACACATTAAAATACTTGAAGTTACTACTTAAGCACGTACTTTTCATTTTCCTCTGAAGCCAATGAACAAGCATATTCTGTTCCTCATTGATTAACACAAAGAGGTGCTAGCAATTTCTTCATTAGAAACGTTAGGTTATAACTGACCTGTACCTCCTTCAATCCACACTGACGTATACTTTTAATGTCCCCATATGACTGTGAGTTCAACGGGTCGATGCGACGCTATCCTTAAAGAAGTGGAAGTTCGCAATTGTTCTTACCAACTAGGGTATATCCCTAACTTTGCTCTTCGTGAATCAGCGGGAACAACTCATTTATGGGACTCGATGGAAAGTGGTGTTTTCTCTTTTGATTCCTTTTACCACCGGCTTCTTAGCGTAACTATAGAATCAACATTACCAAGCAAGCACAGGTTTGATTGAGAGAATGGTGCTGTGAGTACCATTCTCTACAAGTTAAATTCACTAAGTGTTTTTTGCGGCCTTATCCTGCTCCCAATGCGTGATGCCTTCGACCTCCTGCGACGAGTCAGGCGCGAGCATCAATGACTGCCTTGGGAAGAGTTCCATCAAATGTGGCATTCGGGCAAAGTCTTGTACTGTCTCAGCCCACTCATAGTTGGCCTCGAATGGGTAGTAATTGACTGCATGCAAAAAAACACCCAATACGGTTGTTTTGGAGGCATCGTAGGCTGAGATATTTTCGGTGTTTTTATACTTACGCAGCTCCTCGATTTCTATGCCGTCGCAAGTCTCATACCAGACGTGTACCACACCGGCTCGATCAGGGGGAATCTGATTGACGGCATCATTGAGCAAACTCTTGAAATGTTTGGACCGCCTTTGGAGAGAAATCTCATGATCACAGCGCCACTGAGCACCTACACAGTTTGCAACATCCTCTACAAACATGTTGAGGACGTCGTCATTGTTACCAGGTCGAATGACATGCTGAGCGATAGTCGAAATGCTGCGCTTCTTATTGCTGTCCATGTTGCCAAACACTAGTAATTCATGCTGCGGGCTATTGGGTCTGACTGCAAATTCTCTGTAATGACGTTTGAGTCCTATTTTGTCGATGGCTCGTATTTCCACACTAATTGAACCTACACTAGCTTTTTTCGGCTCGCTTCTGATGGCGAGATTTATCGCTTCAAAGATATCTTCTGTAGTCACATTGGCGACCTGCTCATGGAAAACTATGTCGACAATGCTCCACGGTGCGACCTCGAGCATGTGATGACTCAACTTATCCCAGATGGTGGCCCAGGCTTTCTCTTCGGTCTTTGAGTATCTGGTTTGCTTATCAGAGCGTTTGCACTCAACGTAGAACTCGAGATCACCTAATTTGACAAGAAGATCGGGTGATTTTTGGGTTTTGCCATCGGGCCAGAGGATGCTGTTTTCTGGGATAAAGGTAACATCGTAACCGTTCTTCAGGTAAAACGATGCTGTTAGTAGCTCAAAAATTTGAGTTTCTGGTTTGTTGTTATTCGCTAGCATTTTGTCCAGAACATCATTGACATATGGAACTTTGCTAAGCTGATCTGCAACAGCTCCAATGGCCATGGCATAGGGATATATCCGCCTACTACTATAAGCAGAGTCGCTATATGGAAAATCATGGGAAAGATACGATGCAAGAATGTACCAGTCTATGTCATCTTCTGCTGGTGTGAAGAGCTGAGGCTCTATCGGCAGCATGATGTTAAACTTCGACTCCTTCTCTCGTATACGCTTCAAATATTCAGCTCTGCGCACAGCCCAAGACTCAGCTCCAAGCCTGTCCACGAGCAGCTGATAAAAAGCTTTTGTTTTTGCATACTCAAGCCAACTGACAATATTCATTGTGGTCTCTCTTGGTAGTTGTACAGAGTATTTGTCGAGTAGATTATTTCATCTTCTTGTGGATTTTTCCTAGGAATGTCCGACCTTGGCACAGGGCGGCTTGTCAGATTAGGTTTAGTTCTGAGCCATATCTATGTCAGGTCAAATCTTGGCTATATGATAATCACATTTCCATCATACGTTGTTGCGTGGATGGTGATGCATACGGAATCAAGGTTGAGGGTTTTGGACAAGCTCTGGTTTCGATTCATGCTCTCTCTCTTCCTCCTCACTGATAAGATGAGATACCTGTTCGAGCTCCTCGTCTCTTTGATTTGTCTGATTGATTATGCTTTTGTGGTCCTTATAATGAAAATAGCTCGCAGTTCTTGATGCCATAAAGATAAAGAGGTGCTTTTTCTAAATTTGCTGTCATGCGGCAAGAGTACCTGTGTCTAAGCTCACGATCTGGCGAATTCATGGTGCGTAGCGCAGACCCTGACTTGTTGATGTTGTTAAATTATTTAACACATAATGCGGGAAAAAGAGCTCATGATCCAGAGTGTTAGCGCTAAGAGTGTTCCGACTGTGTAAATTGAGGCTGCGCTTTATCTAAATAGTGCTTCCTAATGGTCGTTCTTATAGAAATATCGACTAGGTCAAATATTCACCATTGGTCTGTAAAAGGTTATCATGATCGGGTACTAAATTTTGTAAGCCACCAAAGACGTAAATATGATTGATACAGAACTAAGCAACTGGAAAGCGTTTATTGACGCCATGTTGTCAAACAAGCACCAGTAATCACAAACTGGTCAGAAAGTCCCTCGAGGTAGAGGCTATAAGTTTAAAACCGTTGGTAATTTGTGGATCGTTTTAAACGAATATTCTTGATAATTTGTGACAAGCCAAACACCATGGTTTCACCCAAATAAAAGGCAGCCCGCGGGCTGCCTTTTGCTTGTCAGCGTTAAACCACCGCCATCGGGAGAGGGTGATGGTTTAGTGATTATTCTTTGGGCGGGATGATTTCATCTGGTTCTATAGCGGACGCCGTTTTTCCGGGAAAGCGGCGGCGAACCAAAATAAAGAATACTGGCACAAAGAAGATGGCAAGGATGGTCGCGGTAAACATTCCACCTAATACGCCAGTCCCGACCGCATGTTGGCTGCCTGAGCCAGCGCCATGACTTATCGCCATTGGCAATACACCGAAGATGAATGCTAACGACGTCATCAATATAGGGCGTAGACGTAGACGACACGCCTCCAGCGTTGCCTCCAGTAAGTCTTTCCCTGAACGATGTAGTTCATTGGCGAATTCCACAATCAATATGGCATTTTTAGCGGAAAGACCAATGATCGTTAGCAGACCAACTTGGAAATAAACATCGTTTTCCAACCCACGCACCCACGTTGCGCATACGGCACCCAGCACCCCTAATGGTACGACCAACATGACCGAGAATGGAATGGACCAGCTTTCATATAACGCCGCTAAGCACAGGAACACCACAAGTAGCGAAATTGCATAAAGCGCCGGAGCCTGTGCACCAGATAGTCGTTCCTGATAGGACATGCCTGTCCATTCTAAACCGATACCGTTAGGTAGGTGACTGACAAGGCGCTCCATAATATCCATCGCTGTACCGGTACTAATCCCCGTAGCGGCTTCGCCGACGATTTCTAGCGCTGCATTACCGTTGTATCGTTCCAGTCGTGGTGAGCCATAGGTCCACTGGCTGTTGGCGAAAGCAGAGAATGGAACCATCTCGCCATTATTGTTGTTGACGTACCAGCTATAGATATCACTTGGCAGCATGCGGTAAGGTGCCGCGCTTTGAACATAGACCTTTTTGACACGGCCACGATCTAGGAAGTCATTAACGTAAGTTGATCCCCAAGCCGTTTTTAACGTGTTGTTGATGTCATCAATATTAACGCCTAGCGCTTGCGCCTTGCGTTGATCAATGTTGACCTGCAACTGTGGGCTATCGTCTAAACCGTTGTGGCGAACACGGGTGAGCTGAGGTTCTTTTGCCGCCGCGGCCAACAAGGTGTCACGCGCCTTCATGAGTTCAGCATGCCCAAGACCCGCATGATCTTCGAGCTCCATATCAAAACCTGCCGAGTTACCCAATCCTGAGATCGCTGGTGGGCTGCTTGCAAAAACTCTAGCTTCCTTAATTTTATTAAATTCAGCGGTTGCGCGATCGATAATGGCAAATGAAGAGTCATCGGGATTGGAGCGTTCATCCCAATGCTTCAAACGTACGAACATACGTGCAACGTTTTGACCGTTACCGCCCGGGCCAGAGCCAATAATAGAGAATACGGAAACGACGTTTTTTTTCTCACTTTGTAGCAGATAATTTTCGACTTTCTCCACGACTTTCAGTGTTTGCTGTTGCGTTGATCCAACGGGTAACTGGATCTGGGTCATGAAGACGCCACGGTCTTCCAAGGGTAAGAAAGAGGTTGGTAAACGAGTGAACGCGAATGCTAAGCCAACGATAATCAACAGGTATAACAGCATGGTACGTCCGCTGTTGCGTACAATGCGGGCGACCCCGTTTTCATACTGATGAGTACTACGCTCAAACACGCGGTTAAACCAGCCGAAAAAGCCTTTTTGGCCGTGAACCTCACCCTTTTTAATTGGCTTAAGCAAAGTGGCGCAGAGTGCCGGCGTCAAAATTAAGGCGACTAAAACAGAAAAAACCATCGCCGAAACGATAGTCACGGAGAATTGGCGATAAATAGCACCGGTTGTGCCACCAAAGAAAGCCATTGGCACAAATACAGCGGAAAGCACTAAGGCAATCCCGACCAAAGCGCTTTGGATTTGTGCCATCGATTTACGCGTAGCTTCTCGGGGGGATAACCCTTCCTCGGCCATCACGCGTTCGACGTTTTCCACCACCACGATGGCGTCATCCACCAGAAGCCCAATGGCAAGCACCATCGCAAACATCGTTAGGGTATTGATACTGAAGCCAAAGGCATACAGCACTGCATAGGTGCCAAGTAATACGACCGGTACCGCAATCGTGGGAATTAAGGTTGCTCGGAAGTTTTGTAGGAATAAATACATCACCAAGAACACGAGGAAAATGGCTTCGAACAGCGTTTTCACAACATCCTTGATAGATTCCTGTACAAATGGCGTTGTTTCATAGGCATATTCGACTTTTAAGCCGTGTGGAAAATATTGCTCTAGCTCAGTGAGCTTGGCTTTAACCAGTTTATCGGTAGCGAGTTCATTGGCACCAGAAGCCAGTTTGATACTCATACCCGACGCTGGCATTCCGTTGTATCGACTCAGATAATCGTAATTTTCTGCCCCAAGTTCAACAGTAGCAACATCCCCTAGGGTGACATAAGAACCATCGGTATTGACTCTGAGGGTGATATCTCGAAATTGTTCTGGTGTTTGCAATTGTGATTGGGCATTCATGGTGGCATTCAATGCCTGACCATTGACGGATGGTGTTCCACCGACTTGCCCAACGGCAATCTGATTGTTTTGGGTTTTAATCGCAGTAACAACGTCTTGGGTTGTCAGTTTATAGTTATTAAGCTTGTTGGGGTCGAGCCAGATACGCATGGCATACTGGGAACCAAAGGCGTCCACGCTACCCACGCCGTCGATACGGCTGATAGGATCTTGTAAATTACTGGCGACATAGTCAGCAATATCTTGCCGAGTCATACTGTGGTCGGTTGAGACAAAGGCTACGGTCATTAGGCTGCTATCGCCAGACTTTGAAACCGTCACACCTTGTTGCTGCACATCTTGTGGCAGCTTACGCGTCGCGCCTTGCAACTGGTTTTGCACCTGCTGCATCGCTTCATTAGGATTTATTCCAGCCTGAAAGGTCAGGGTGATTGAGGCGCTGCCGGTGCTACTCTGAGATGACATATATAACAAGCCATCTAGGCCGGTCATATTTTGTTCGATAATCTGTGTTACCGTATTTTCCAGTGTTTGAGCAGAAGCCCCCGGATAGGATGCACTGATGCGTACCGTTGGAGGGGCGAGGTTTGGATACTGCTCAACAGGCAGAGTGTTTATCGCTAACAGACCAGTGAGGCTGATAATAATGGCAATAACCCAAGCAAAAATGGGGCGATCAATAAAAAAATTAGCCACGGGTAAATACCCTCATAACGCTTACTCTTATGCTTGAAAGTGGAGTTCTAGACGTAAATCGATCCATGCTAACGCACTTTATCCTGTCAGTGAGTTCAAAACGTGGAGAAAAAAAGGAGAAAGAGTAAATATTCTTTCAGACGGTATGTATTTGCTAGGATTATTCAGTCTAAGAGGGCAGTAAAGCTGTATTTTGATATTCATCATAATACAGCTCTATGAATATGGGGTTACTTTAGCGAAGTTCCATTTTTACCGTGACATTACCTTCAAATTTACCCGGTTGGGGCCTACTTGATGTCGTGCTCACCGGCGCCGCTGTCATGCTTATCTTACCATTTCCCTGCGAATCCAGAGTGATGGGTAAATCGAGCGAACCGTCTAGCACAATATCATTATTATTTTGATCAAACATACGTACGCCGATGTCATCACGGTCGAGCATTTTTGCAATGAGATTGTTGCTGCCTGCGGCAACCCCTTGGTCTGCCGTAAGGCTAAATTTGATTTTCCCTGCGTTGGCGGCGGCGGGATCGTCGCAGTGATACGTGATATCAACGTCTTTTAAGGTGTAGTTGGTTGGAGGCTCGCCTTGGGAGACAAACTGCGATGTAACGATATTACCCAATTCGACCTCTATGGTGCTGCCTGCATTAATCGTGCAACTCAACGGCGCAGTAAGTTTTCCGGTTACTTGAATACTGGAGACCCATTGTGTGTCAGTGACGCTGCAATAGTTACCGAAAGAGAGACAGGCATAATTTTGTACGATAACCGTTGATGGAATGATCTCTTCGCCAAGAATCGCTTTTTTAATATAAAATTTGAAAGCCAAAATATTCCATTTAAAGCTACGTTTCGTAGTGCTTGCGTCGGCAGGTCTTGTAGCATCACTGCACACATCGCTTGTTCCTTCAGTGTGTCTTAGCTGTACTTCATTAGTGCTATACATGCCTGCAATAGGTGTTGGATAGGTATCAACATTAATAGGAGGCAGGCCATGGCCATCGGGTGAATCTATCGCATCGCCATAGGCTGTGACGTCGATATCCAGATGTTCAGTCAAATAACCATATCCGTTGGTTCCTGGAGGTAGCGGGCTGCCTCCCGCGGTAGTTTCATAGATGGCTGTGGATGCATAAAGATTGTACGGGCAGGTACAGTTCGCAACGATGGCTGGACCATTGCCTGCAATGTGATCATTCACATTGGCAGAATACCCATCGTGATTTTCTTCGGAAGGGAGTTCTGTGTCAGTATGAATCGTGTAGGTTACTGGCGCTGGAAAACAGTTCTGCAATACCGTCGTTGCCGCTTGAGAGAAAAGAGGGAAGATAGAAAATATCAACACTAGACAAAGTTTGCATCGCTGAAAGAATGCAGCATGTGCGGTGGTTTTTTTATTTTGCATGATTTACATCCGGCTTGCAGAGTACGCTGGCTTGGTGAATGCCACCCACAGTTGCTTCAGAAGAAGAGGGGAACACGACATCAGCGTGGCAACGTTGTTCAGGTGAGGAGCCCCATTGCACCGTCAATGCAATGTGTTCACCCACGCCCGAGAGATAAAGTTCACCATGGTCATCCACGATTCCGCTTAGGGATAGTCCATCCACGCTGGCTACAGCCCCAAATGGGATGATGCGGCCGTCCGGGCGGGTGAGAGTGATTAGCGCTCGATAGCCAATATGCGCCGTAAATTGTGTGCTGACAGCGGCGTTCCTACTTGGAACCACGGTCATCGTCGTTGCATCGGTGTCTATATCATCGGGCAAACTGGTGGTATCGATGCGAATAACGTTTTCCTGATAGGGCGTAAGGGAAGGAATAATGGCGTTGCCAAAGAAATCTGTCCGAACGCCACGCTGATTCGTAAAGCGCACACCGGATGCGCCTTTTGCGCTGACAATAGCAAATTGTTCACCCAGAGGCTGTGACAGGGTTACACCTAACGGATGAGCAACAACCGCTCCGCTTACACCATAGGTCAATTGCCGAGAATTATCAGAGGCGTAGTAATAGCCTGCATTAACGTTGGCGTATTGCGAACGATAGCCGCCATAAACGCTACTGTTATCCCCACCGCCATGATTGGTATGGCTTTGCTGAAGTGAATAACTCAGCCTATCGTCATCCAACACCGTGCCATTCAGCCCAACGTTATGGCTAGTGTCGCCCCGTTTACTGGCGTTGATATTGTAGCTGACCCAGCTTTTTGGTAGCCACTTAGCGAGCGGCACACTAAAACCTAGCGACATCATTTGATCGCTCTTCTCATCACTGGTTTTGCTATAGGTATAGGCAATATTGACGCTAATATCCCCAATAACTCGGCTGAGTCCTGATGTCACACTTCTTTCTTTGCGGCTGGTCTGCCAGTAGTCCTGCTGATAGCCAGAGACGTATAAACTGCTATTCAGAATGGTCTGGTTGAGGTTTAACTGAAGTCTGCTGCGCTTGTTATAGCGAAACGACCAGTCTGTATCGCTATCATCATATTTTTCATTCGCATCGGCAAAACTGTAGTAGCCACTCGTTGAATATCGATAGCTTGCGAGTGTGAGGTTAGTATCTGTGGTTTCTATCTTCTTGGTATACATGAGGCGCCAAGACTGACCGTTTTGCTGCTCATCATTATCTAGACGCGCTTGCGCCCAAGTGACATCTGTCGATATCGCACCTAAATCACCCAGCAAAACGCCGGTACCACCGTTGAATGCTTGATAGTCAGGTGAAAATGTTACACCGCCAAAAAAAGTCAGATAGTTGTTAAGCCCGTAAATGGCGCTGCCTTGTGCGAAAAGCGGCTCATTTGCTGTGAGATTATCGTCAGCTTGATAGCGTGCAAGAGTGACTTCATAGCGGATATTGCCCGGCCGTTGCATTACCGCAACACTTGAATAAGGTTGGATGAAACGATGTTCGGTGCCGTCAGCTTCCTTAACCGTTACCTCAAGGTCTGCACTGTTGGTCGTAGAATACAGATCGGTAATTTCAAACGCACCCGGAGCCACGTTAGCTTGATAAATGACATAACCATTTTGACGCACGGAGATTTCCGCGTTAGAGCTGGCAATACCTCGGATTATTGGTGCAAAACCACGCTGATTGTAGGGCAGCATTTCATCGTCAGATGCGATATTAATACCGCGATACTGCAGGCTATCAAAAACCTCGCCACGAGTGCTGTTTTCGCCTGCAATAAACTGGGCTTTCAATAGGTGAATATCATGTTGGATCCACGTATTAATAGCTTGCCAAGACTGCGTATTATCTGATTGGCTCCAGGTTGAATAGTTACGAAGTCGCCATCCGCCAAAATTAGCACCGCTGCGCAGATTGAGATACTGCGTGTCGTTACTCGTATGGTCGCTATTCTCACGTCGTGAACCAGAGAATGCATAATCAGCAAAAAGCACAGGAGCACCGTCATTCCAGCGCGAAGGATCAACGTCGGTGGAATGGTGCGTATCGATTGCTGCCTGTGGCATGCTAATACGCAACGTCATGGCATTAAAATCGAATGTTGCTGATGCAAAAGGAATATATTTATCAATGGGGTCGATCAATGGCTCACTGCTAGGCAGCTTTGCTAAGCTGGGATAAGCATCGACACGAACTCCCCACTGGCGCAATTGTTGGGGGCTCAGTTGTGGTAGCAGAGCACCGTTCTTATTATTGATATAATTAATCGTTTTGTCGTCTATCAACTTCTTATTAATCATTATCTTGGTTTGATAGGCACCGGGTAGTTGACCGTTTTCTTTCGAAAACAAAGACAGGTCAATATCCTGCTGCGACAATTCATCCCCCTCAAGAGAGGAAGGGGAAAAATAAAATTCTCTGGCGCTTACGTTGCTGATAGCAACGAGCAGCAAACCACTCAAGCCTCTCAATAATCGATGGGATTGCAAGTTGGGACGAGAGAAGCGTTGGCGCAATCCTTTAGCTGCCATGAGACTCATTATCCCTGGGTTAAATTCGTTGTAAATTCATTGGTTGCGTTGCCATAATCACTAATGCAACGCCAGATCACGTTTGAACCTTTGGCTGTATCGGATAGTTGAGATTGTGTGGTTGATTTTGGGGCAACCATTTCAATATTTTCCATCAATTTCCCGCCTACTTTTAAGCTATCAAAAACGCTGTAATAGTCGCCATCATTCGTAATCAGCAACTGATTATCGCGTCGGATAAACCGCAGGTTTTTGCAGGTGTCAATGGGCGTATCATGCAATCCCTTTGGGCGCCAAAATAATTTCAATCGAGTTTTATAGATGAGGCGTAAAACGTTTTTATCATCATCATCTTTTGCCATTGCAGGGATCGTACGTATATTCATATAAAATAAAGACTCACGATCGGTAGGTAGCGTCTTGCCTGACCATGTAATACGCAGATTTTGTTCTTTTTGTGGATCAAGCCGGAAAAGTGGCGGGGTAATGATGAATGGCCCGCGAGTTTTTCCGTCGCCAGTATCAATCCAAGATTGAATGAGCCAAGGAAGATCCTTTTCTTTATTTATCAGTGGTAGCGCAACCTCCTTCTTACTGGCGTCATAAATAATACGTGTTCGCCCTATCTGAACACCAGCCGCATGACTGAAACCAGATAGAATACATAATATAGAAAAAACGGTCGGTATAAGAATTCGCATATTAGTGATCTTTAATAAATACATATCAATTTTTTATATCACAGCAAGCCTAGTGTTATATCTAAGCTGTAGGGCGAAATCATGCTGAACGTGTTATTAGATGAATCGCTAATAACACGTTCAGCGAATAGCTAAGAATTTAGTGATAAACAATGTTAATGGTTAAATCTGCATCAGCGGGGCCTGCGGTTACGGTTGAAGCAAATGATTTATAACGAGCGTTAAAGGTTGCATTAACTCTATCTGTAGGCATTGCTGGTAGACCAAGAACAAGCTGTCCTTCTGACCCATCGACTTTGATAAACGTTGTATCTAAGTTACTTGGACTTAGGGCAATACCCACTCCCGTCGCGGCTGTTGCACCACTGGTTGTGATCTTGCTGACGTCGAGTAAGGTATTCGAGTTGGTGAGTGCAAAGGGGCCTGTGAAGGTTAATTGAATGTTAGGTAGCCCATCGCTTCTTAATGGGCAATCTTCTAGGATAATGCCTACAGGGACGAGATCTGACTCTGTCCCGATTGAACTAAAAAATGATGTGGGATAAGTACCTAGAGGAATTTTATATTCGTTTGTTCCGCCGTCACCAATAATGACACAGCTAGGTTCAATAATTTCTCCTGTGAAATGAATCTTACCTGCATTGTCTTCTGCAGCAAATACCGTTGCAGAAGAGAGTATGGTCATGGCAATAAACACGTTCCTTTTCACTATATTATTCTCCGTAATAATTTTATTTGGCGAAATTAATAAGTATGACTTATGTTTCTTGAGAACTCATTCTTTCATATATTTCGCAGAGTATATACATTTATTTCTTTACTCTGAAGTGTATTTTGATGTTTTCATGGTGAAACTTATTGCAAATTAATATGTTTAAATGACTTTCATTCCATTACTGTTAGTGTTTGTTGTAGTGTGAATATATTGAGTTGATTTATTTTCCAATCAGGAGGGGAGTTACGCTGTTTAACGATCAAATTAAATAATGCATTTACGGTATACATTAATTCAATGGATCTTTTTTGTTTTTCTTATTTTTAATTTT
>OATP01000863.1_pt1 | contig 15105 bp, 7 predicted proteins | sample 1495041 | NCBI WGS metagenome assembly OATP01 (sample SAMEA2579972, study PRJEB22360) | human gut metagenome | biome: human gut; feature: human-associated habitat; material: faeces | place: Denmark | collected 2008/2010 | reverse complement strand
GCGGGTAACGGTACCAGTGGGGCTTGCGCTGAATGTAGGTAGTGGAAAGACTTACTATATTGAAATGTCTGCTAATGCAAACGGAAAAGTTGTTGCTACTTGGGCAACACGTGTAGCACCCAAGACACTGAAACTTGCTACGCAAAACTTATGGGGAAAAAACACTTCCGTTGTATTGGATTACTTCAATAAAATTGATGTGGATGTGCTTTGCGCACAGGAATGCAGCAAACTTTCCGAATCTGATATACAAGCACAGGGGCTTTACGTGCATACTCACTCCAACAATGGACAGGGGAAATGCAGCATTATATCGCGCTATCCTTTCTCGGGGATTACACCGAACAAATACGGTGTCTATATCGATTTGGGTGAAGGTATTATCGTGTTAGTGATGAACTGTCACGGTGCTTTCTATCCTTACGGTCCTTATCAGTTGAACGGTATCGAGTATAAAGGATATGAAGCTACGGACGATGTCGACTATGTAGTAAAAGTCAATAAAGAAGCCCGTCAGGGCATGGTGGACAAGCTGCTGGAGGACTTCAATTCGTCTACCACTCCTTTTGTTTGCCTTTCGGGTGACTTCAATGAACCGTCATGGCTTGACTGGACGGAAGGTGCCCTGTCGGCAGGTCTTGCTCCCTACGTTGTTCAGTGGCCTACTACTCGTTCTCTGTGGGAAGGCGGTATAAAAGGTGATGCCTACCGGACGATACATCCAGATCCTGTGACACATCCGGGATTCACGTGGACGCCGCGCCCGAGCGAGAAGGACACCAAGGATCGTTTGGATCTCACTCTTTATACTTTGTCTCCCAACACGGAGGTGAAAAGTTGCCAGGTAATAGGAGAGAATACAGAAACGTCAGATATTGTTCTTCCTAATTGGGGGCCGTTTGAAAATGTATTCGATCACCGGGGATTACGGACAGAATTTGTCTTTACGAAATGACGGAACGGTGTACCGGAATTAGGGAGTCTCCAGACTGTTAATTATTGAGGTCTCGGGTATTAATACCTGTCGTGTAAGGTATTAATATCCGAGAATTCAGCTATTAATAGCTAACATGCCAACTATTTGTAATGGATAAACCAATGATTAACCAATGTCTTTTTGTCTGTTGCTAGATAACTTTCAAATAGGCAATATATGGCAGTTTGGGACTGAAATTTTATTTATTGACTTGTTTTTAGCATACCGGACAGGTAGAAAACACTATTTTTGTCCTCATCCGTTTTAGATTTTTAAGATTATATAAACCAATAAATTGTAACGTACGAATATGCACAACATTGCTAAAACCTTTTTCCCGATTTTATTATTACTTTTTGCTGCAGTAGTGACAGCACAGAATGGGAAGAACAATGTCGGAAATGCGCAACGCATCTGGCTTGATTCTGAAATTGGTCATCAGGGCGACTACCAGTGGAAAATGATAAAAGCTGGAGATGCAACAGACCCCGGAGAAAAGATTTCATTATCCAATTATGCAACGGCAAATTGGATGCCGGCTATCGTTCCCGGAACAGTTCTAAATTCTTTGGTGCATAACCAAAAATACCCGGAGCCTTATTATGGAATCAATAATAAGATTGAATCTAAATTAATACCGGATATCTCTGAAACCGGACGTGACTTTTACACATACTGGTTTCGTACAGATTTTAGTGTCCCTCAATCATTCAAGGGGAAAACTGTCTGGTTGCAGTTGGATGGTATCAACTACCGGGCAGAAGTATGGGTGAATGGTAACTTGTTGAGCACGATAAACGGCATGTTCATTCAGGATTATATTGATGTTACGGATTTTGTGAAAATTGGGGAAAGCAATGGATTGGCTATTAAGATTTATCCGGTAGATGTTCCCGGAAGTGCGAAGCCGAAATCCTGGGGGGCAGCTGGTGAGTTCCATAATGGTGGAAATGGCAATATTGGTTTGAATACTACCATGTTGATGACAGTAGGTTGGGACTTTACCTTTATGGACGGTATCCGTGACCGTAATACAGGTATATGGAAAAATATTTCTCTCTATGCTACAGGCAGAGTAGCATTGCGCCATCCTTTTGTTAAATCTGAATTACGAAAACCCGATTATGATCAGGCTCGTGAGACTGTATCAGTTGAAATTATCAATCCATCAACCAGTAACCGGGTAATCAGTTGCAAGGTAAAGGGTGAAATTGTGGGTGAGAATATCACTTTCGAAAAGACTTTCCGACTGATGCGTGGAGAAGAAAAGATAGCTACCTTTTCTCCTGAAGAGTTTCCGCAACTTATCATCAACTCTCCAAAACTTTGGTGGCCTGTCAATAAAGGACCACAAAACTTATATGACCTAAAGCTGACAGTGTCAGTTGATGGTAAAGAATGTGATTCAGTGAAAACAAGATTTGGTATTCGAGAAATTGTTTCGGATAGAAAGACTCCCGATAAATCACGTGTCTTTTATGTGAATGGCAAACGATTGTTTATCCGTGGTACCAACTGGATACCGGAAGCCATGTTGAGAACTTCGGATGAGCGTACCTATGCTGAATTACGTTATTCCCGTCAGTCGGGCGTCAACCTTTTGAGAATGTGGGGAGGTGGTATCGCAGAATCCGATTACTTCTTCCAGTTATGTGATGAATTAGGATTGTTGGTATGGCAAGAGTTCTGGATGACTGGTGATACTCGTCATCCGCATGACAAGGCTGTCTATATGAGCAATGTAGAATCTACAGTAAAGCGCATTCGCAATCATCCTTCTTTGGCTTATTACGTTGCTTCCAATGAAAGTACGGAAGTCACAGGTACTCCTGAATTACTGAATAAATTGGATGGCACACGTGGATTCCAGATGCAGTCCGAATGTGAAGGGGTACATGATGGCAGTCCTTACAAACAAGTAAATCCGATGCAACATTATGAAAATACGGCATCTCCCAGAGGAAGTCGTGTAGATGGATTTAACCCGGAATATGGTGCGCCTACTCTTCCGACTGTGGAAATCCTTCGGGAAATGATGGATGAAAAAGACCTTTGGCCTATCAATAAGGAAGTATGGGATTATCTGGATGGAAATGGTTTCCATCTGATGAGTACTATGTATACAGACTTGGTGAATAACTACGGAAAATCATCATCAATCGATGAGTTTGCGCAGAAAGGACAACTGCTGGGAGCAATTAATTCGAAGAGTATTTGGGAAGTATGGAACTATAATAAACTGGATTATGGTGATCGTTTCTGTTCTGGACTTCTGTTCTGGTATCATAACTGCTCTATGCCTCAAGTGGCTTCTCGTATGTGGGACTGGTCTTTGGAACCGACAGCGTCGCTTTATCATACTGCCAACTCTTTAGAACCATTACATGCACAGTTTGACTATCTGAAAAACACAGTGTCTGTAGTGAATGATTATTATCGTGAATTTAAGGATTATAAAGTGATAGCACAGGTTTACGATATTAACAGCAAGAAAGTTTTTGAGGAATCAGCAGTGGTTAATCTGCCTTCGGATGGAGTGGTAAACGATGCGTTGACTATTCGTTTCCCGGAAAACATATCTCAAGTTCACTTTATTAAACTGATTCTGAAAGATGAAAAGGGAAAAGATGTTTCTTCTAATTTCTATTGGCGTTCTAATGACAAATATGAAGGAAGCAAGACTTTGACCGGTCCGGCTGCTTCAGGTTTTGAAGATTTGAGTAAACTAAAACAGGCAAAAGTGAAACTTACCTATAAAGTAAGAGAAGATAATAACAACTACTTTGTAGATATTACTTTGAGAAATACCTCCGGGCAGATTGCATTCTTTAATCAGCTGCAATTCCTGAATTCAAAGATGAGTCCGATACGTCCGTCATTCTATACAGATAATTTCTTCTCCCTGATGCCGGGTGAAAAGAAAACGGTGACTATTGAGACTGCAAAAGGAAAGCTGAAAGACGGAGCTGTATTGGCACTGAAAGGTTGGAATATAAATAAGCAAGAATATAAACTAAAGTAATAAGAGAAGGTTGTGAATTGGTTCTACATTCTTTATATCAGGAGTGTAGAATCAATTACGTGATAAAAAAACATTTTTAACTATAAAAGAGAACTAAGATGAAACTGAAACTTATTATTGGCATAGTTGGTATATTATCTGCATGTGGATTTACCAATGCGCCTTCTTTAGATACTAATCAGGAGAAACAGGATAATAATTGGGTGATCGGGCCATTCTTGCGTCCTGAAGGAGTTAATCCTGTCATATCACCGCAGCCTACAGAGTTTTATTGTCCGATGCGTAAGCAGCAAGTTAAGTGGGAGGAAAGTGACACTTTTAACCCTGCTGCTACTGTAAAAGATGGAAAGATTGTCGTGCTTTATCGTGCAGAAGATAATTCGGCCCAAGGTATAGGTAAAAGAACCTCACGTGTTGGTTATGCTGAAAGCAAGGATGGGATTGAGATGAAAAGGCTTGATAATCCTGTTCTTTTTCCTGCTGAAGATAATTTTAAAGATCAAGATTGGCCGGGTGGTTGTGAAGACCCTCGTGTGGCTATGACCGAAGACGGATTGTATGTGATGCTTTACACGGCATGGAACCGGAAAAAAGCACGCCTTGCCGTAGCTACTTCCCGAGATTTGAAGAACTGGACAAAACATGGGCTTGCCTTTGATAAGGCATATAACGGTCGATTTAATGATCTTTTCTGTAAATCGGGTTCTATTTTAACAAAATTGAAAGGAAATCAATTAGTCATTGATAAAGTTGATGGCAAGTATTTGATGTATTGGGGTGAGTATGCGGTATATGCTGCTACTTCCGATAACCTGGTTGACTGGTATCCGGTTTTGGATGAGAAGAATGAACTGATGAAAATCATACAACCTCGTAAAGGACATTTTGATAGTTTGTTGACAGAATGTGGCCCTCCGGCTATTCGTACCAAGCATGGCATTGTTCTCATGTATAATGGTAAGAATAGTGGTAAAACTGGAGATGCTAACTATCCTGGCAATGCTTATTGTGCCGGACAGCTTTTATTGGATGGTAACGATCCCTATAAAGTATTAGACCGTTTGGATAAGCCTTTCTTTGCTCCCGAAGCTCCTTTTGAGAAGAGCGGACAATACAAGGACGGAACAGTATTTATCGAGGGACTTGTTTATCACAAGAAGAAACTATACCTCTATTATGGTTGTGCGGATTCACAGGTGGCGGTAGCGGTATGTGATGATGTGAAGAAATTGAAAACAAAATAGTAGATTATAAGACGATGAGAATAAGGCTGAATACATATCTTGCTTGTGTAATTGTTTTTCTGTGTGCTTCTACAGAATGCATTTATCCACAAAAACTAAAATGGAATTTTGGTTTATCTCGTAAACAGAGTTCCGAAGTGATACCTCATTCAAAACATTCATTTCAGACAGCTAAGCCTAAAAAAAAAGTGGTAGAACCCGGAGAATTGAGTCCGCTTTCCGATTGGGAGTACCAACTCTCCAAAGGCTGGGAAATGATAGAAGGATATAAAGCTAGAGCAGCTGAAAAATCGGTATTTACACAAGATTTAGATACAAGCGAATGGTATTCGGCAACAGTTCCCGGTACAGTATTAACTACGTTGGTGGATCAGGGCGTATACCCTGATCCCTATTGGGGGCTTAACAATTTATTGATTCCTGATACGCTTTGCCGGATGGACTGGTGGTATCGCAATTCTTTTAGTATTCCTCGTAGTAAGAAGGGAGAAAAAGTGAAGTTGATTCTGAATGGAATCAATTATAAAGCGGAGATCTGGTTCAATCATCAACTATTAGGAACAATGGTTGGTGCTTTTGAGAGAGGTATTTTTGATATAACTCCTTGGGTGGATTATGATAAGAAGAACCTGTTGGCCATTCGTATTCTTCCACCTAACAATCCCGGTATTCCTCACGAAGCAAATAAGAAAGAAGGAATCGGCCCCAATGGTGGAGCATTGTGCTTAGACGGTCCTACTTTTATCTCTTCAGAAGGCTGGGATTGGATTCCCGGCATACGCGACCGAAACATGGGTATTTGGCAGGATGTCAGAGTCAAATTTGGAAATGAACTGGAAATTGTTGATACGCATGTGATTGCGGATCTGCCTTTGCCTGACACTACATCTGTCAATTTTATCGTTCAGACGGAGATTTATAATTCTTCTAAAACGACTTGTACTGCCAATTTACATTTTAATATAGGAGGTGTGTCTGCTGTTTATCCGGTTTCTTTGAATGCAAATGAAAAAAGGATGATTAAACTTACTCCTCACGAATGTAAGGAACTGCAAATGAAGAGTCCACGTCTTTGGTGGCCGAATGGATATGGAGAACAATATTTATATAAAGCATCTTTGAGCCTGATATCACCCAATAAAGATACTCTTGATGTCAAAAAAATGCGTATTGGTATTCGTGAGTTGGAATATGAATTGTCTGCGTATGAGGATAACGCTCCTGTGGTGCGGTTGAACTATAATCCAACTGCTGCTTTGCAGGATGGAAAACCCGTTTTTGATGCTGTGAAACGTAAAAAAACGGATAGTAAGGTTCGCTATACGAATTATGATGGAGAGTTTGTCCCAAATTTATTGAAACCGGTTTCTTCACAGGGAATAGAGTTGATAAAGGATTCACTGATGAAAGAATACATGGTTATAAAGGTGAACGGACAACGGATTTATTGCAAAGGAGGTAACTGGGGGATGGATGATGGTATGAAGCGTGTTTCCCGGGAACGACTGGAACCTGCCTTGAAGTTGCATAAGAATATGAATTATAATATGATTCGTAACTGGACGGGTGAGAGTACGGAAGAAGTATTTTATGAGCTTTGCGATGAATACGGAATGTTAGTGATGAATGATTTTTGGCTTTCAACAGACGGATTTAATCTTAATCCATTAGATAATTGCCTGTTCATAAAGAATGTGACTGAAACGGTACGTCGTTTCCGTAATCACCCTTCCATCGCTTTATGGTGTGCACGTAATGAGGGTTTTGCTCCGAATGAACTTGAGTACATGTTGGCCGCTACTTTAGCTAAAGAAGATGGCAGCAGGCATTATACAGGAAATTCCCGTTCATTGAATAGTTCAGGAAGCGGACCTTGGCGTTATCAGTTTGATGCAGGCTGGTACTACCGTTCTTTAGCTGGAGGATTTCGTTCGGAAGTGGGTACTCCTTCTCTGCCTACGGCTGAAACTGTTCGTGAGTTTATGGCGGAAGAGGATACATGGCCCATTAGTGATGTTTGGTATTACCATGACTGGCATAATCATAGATATGGTAGTAAGACTTTTAGTGAGCTTTATAAGGAAGGGGTGGATCGTAAACTAGGACGTTCTGATAACTTGGATGATTTCTGCAAGAAAGCACAATTGATTAATTACGAAAGCCATCGGGCCATTTTTGAAGCATGGAACAGTAAGATGTGGAATGATGCTTCCGGGGTATTATTGTGGATGAGCCATCCTGCATGGCCCAGTATGGTTTGGCAGAACTACAGTTCGAATGGGGAAACAGCTGGTGCTTATTATGGCGCGCAAAAAGCATGTCGTCCTCTTCATATTCAGATGAGCCTTAATAGTCAACATAAAGTGGATATTATTAATACTACACTGAAAGAATATCGAGATTTGAAGGTAGGAGTTACTGTTTATGATAAAGTAGGCAAAAAAATACGCTCTTTACAACATAAGGTAGGACAAGTGACAGCCAATGCGCTGACTTCTGTAACACAGTTGGATGATATAAAAGGACTTCCTGATTTCTGCTGGGTAAAGTTGGTGTTGACAACTAATAACGGAAAGTTGCTGGATGATAATGTTTATTGGCTCAATCAGAAGGAATGGGACGGAAAGGTCTTGGCTAATTTACCAGTTTCTTCGGTAAATGTTTCGGTGAAGAACTTCACGAAAAAGACTAATCATTATGAAGGCAGGCTTATTGTGAAAAATCCGGGACAATACTTGGCCGCTGCAATAGCATTGACATTAAGGGATGCAAAAACTGATGCGGCTGTTCGTCCGGCTTATTTTGATGATGGATACTTTTATCTGATGCCAGGAGAATCTAAAGAAGTTTGTTTTCAGGTAGATTGTAAGGAGAGAGTTGATAAACTGCTTTTGCGGGTAGATGGATATAATGTTGAACTGAAAGATATATTGTTGAATAGATAAAGAAAAATATTATGAGTAAGAAATTCTTGATTTTGTTATTTTTGATTCCTTTTCAATTGATGTTTGCTCAGAAAAGTTTACTGAAGGACTTTCCTGAAGGATATACCCCAGAAGAGATAGGCAAACGAATAGCATATCGCTTTTTAACAGAAAAACACGCGCTTCATGTTGGTAAATGGATTGGCTATCCGGAAACCTTCTATTGGAGTGGCGCCTTGCGATATGCTGATGGAGCGAAAGACAAGGAGCTTATTCAACGTTTACAAGAAAAGTTTGATTTCTTGTTTACCGAAGAGAAGATTTTACAACCTATTATGAATCATGTTGATTTGAATATGTTCGGTAGTCTTCCTCTCGAATTCTATTTGGTGACGAAGGATCTGAAATATCGTTATTTAGGTTTGCCTTATGCCGATTCGCAGTGGGAGCTTCCGAGAAATGTGAAACCGCATGAAAAGGAATGGGCGGAAAAAGGTTATTCTTGGCAAACACGTTTATGGATTGATGATATGTATATGATTACCATTGTACAGACACGTGCCTATAAAGTAACGAAGGATAAGAAATATATTGACCGTGCTGCTAAGGAGATGGTGATGTACTTGGATGAGTTACAACGTCCGAATGGCCTTTTCTATCATGCCCCGGATGTGCCTTATTATTGGGGGCGTGGAAATGGCTGGATGGCTGCCGGTATGGCGGAGTTGCTTCAGTGCCTGCCTAAAAAACATAAAGATCGTGCACGCATTATGGAAGGCTATCTCAAAATGATGGAGAGCCTTAAAAAGTATCAGAATCCGGAAGGACTTTGGAATCAATTGATTGACAAGTCTGATTGTTGGACTGAAACTTCTGGTTCAGCAATGTTCACTTTTGCCTTTATTAAGGGGGTTCAAAATGGATGGTTAGATGCAGAAGCTTATGCTCCGGCTACCCGAAAGGCGTGGATGGCTTTAGTGCCATATCTCAATGAAAAAAATCAGGTGGGCAATGTCTGTGTAGGAACGAATAAAAAGAATAGCAAACAGTACTATTATGACCGTCCGCGTCGCACTGGTGATTTTCATGGACAGGGACCTTATTTGTGGTGTGCTGCTGCCCTTATGGAAAAATAATCGTTTCTGTATGGAGCTCTAGTTGAGGCTTTGGAGGGGATTTTTGCCAAATTGGATAATTTTTTTTATTTATAGCCCAATTTGTTTTATTCAATGTGGAGGATGTTCTTTAACTTTGCCTTAACAATTTAGTACAAATAGAATCAGGCGGGCTGATTCACATTAATGTTTTATATGAGTTTGAAATATTTACTTTGTGGGATGGCTTTTGTAGCATGTGCTACTATTGCTAGAGCTTTTAATAATGTGCCGGAATCGATTTCTGCATCTATTTTCTTGAAAGTTCCAGGGAATGACGCGAAGCGTTATCCATTGACTTTTCAGAAGTCTCAAAATAATAACGGCACTTATTATTTGGAGAATTCGGAAAAGATGCCGTTGACTGTGTCTCAAAACATAGTAGATGGTGATGATGGGTTACGTATTAGTGTGTCTATTACCGCATTGGAAGATATTTACTTTAATTACAGTCAGCAGGTGGCAACAGATTTCCGTCATAACGATTGCCTATTCTATATGCCGGGGTTCTGGTATCGGCGTAATCTGCGTTCGCCCAAGGAAGCCCCTTCATTTCATACTTCAGACAGTTGGATTGTAAGTGAAGACAGGTTAAGCGCGCCTCTCACCGGGATTTTCTGTGAGAAGAAACAACGTTTTATGACTGTCAACAGACTGGATAAATTTGTAAATAGCACGTTGGCTACCCATCGTGAAGGTGAGATTATTCTCTCGGATAAAACTTCTTTGGGATATACCGGATTTGAAAATAAGGATGGGGTTGCTACTCTTTCTTTCGGTTTTCCTTATCGGGAGGCTCCTAAAAGTTATATCCGTAAATTGACATTAGATCCGGCTGTAACGGCTTATCAGCATCTTAAAAAAGGAGAGACGATTTTGTTGACTTGGCAAATTACTGAAGGTGAAGCTAAGGATTACTCTGATTTTGTGCGCCATACTTGGGAGTATTGTTATGATACATATTTGCCTAAACCTGTAGATACTCCCTATTCAATTGAATATATGAAGCAGACTCTTAGCCAATTCTTTGTAAGTAGTTTTGTAGATAAATATCCGTTGGTATATAATTCGGGTATACATCTTAGAACAGATGCGTGTACAAGTAATGGGCAGGCGGAAGTCGGTTTTATAGGGCGTGTTCTTCTGAATGCATTCAATGCCTGGGAATATGGTTGGGAATGTAACCGGGAAGATTTGAAGGCTAACAGCGCCAAAATATTCGACAGTTATTTGAAGAATGGTTTCACGGAAGCAGGCTTTCTCAAGGAATCGGTAAATTATGACAAGAACTTTGAGGATCCTGTTCATAGTATCCGTCGTCAATCGGAAGGACTTTATGCAATTTTTCATTTCCTGGCTTATGAAAAAGAAAAAGGTCGTAAGCATCCGGAATGGGAACAGCGATTGAAAAACATGTTGAACATGTTTCTGCAATTGCAAAATGCTGATGGTAGTTTTCCACGAAAGTTCCGTGATGACTTCTCGATTGTAGATAAAAGCGGAGGAAGTACTCCTTCGGCTACATTACCTTTAGTCATGGGATATAAATACTTTAAGGATAAACGTTACTTGGATAGTGCTAAGCGGACTGCGGATTATTTGGAAAAAGAACTGATTTCTAAGGCCGATTATTTCTCGTCTACTCTTGATGCGAATTGCGAAGATAAAGAAGCGTCACTTTATGCTGCAACTGCTACCTATTATCTTTCATTAGTTACTAAAGGGGAGGAACATAAGCATTATGCTGATCTGACGAAGCAAGCCGCTTATTTTGCATTATCGTGGTATTATTTGTGGGATGTTCCTTTTGCTCCCGGACAGATGCTGGGTGATATTGGTTTGAAAACACGTGGCTGGGGAAATGTTTCGGTAGAAAATAATCATATTGATGTGTTTGTATTTGAATTTGCCGATGTACTTCGTTGGTTATCGAACGAATATAAAGAATCCCGTTTCTCGAACTTCGCAGAAGTGATTTCAACCTCTATGCGGCAGTTATTGCCTTATGAAGGACACATGTGTGGCATTGCCAAAGTGGGTTACTATCCGGAAGTTGTTCAACATACCAGTTGGGATTACGGGAAGAATGGCAAAGGATATTATAATGACATTTTCGCACCCGGATGGACTGTTGCTTCTTTATGGGAATTATTTACTCCTGGGCGTGCCGAGATTTTTATGGAAAGGTAATATAATAAATTAATTTGTAATGACATCAAGAAGAGATTTTCTTAAAAAAGCTGGGTTGATTTCTGCTGCTTTTGCAGTTCCCGCTCTTAATGTGAATGGAAATACCACACAATCCAAGATACGTTTAAAGAATACCAAGATTGCAGTGGATGATCGGTGGGATGTTATTGTAATTGGTGGAGGACCTGCTGGATGTACTGCTGCGATTTCTGCGGCCCGGGAGGGAGCTAAAACTTTGCTGATTGAGGCAATGGGACAACTTGGCGGTATGGGAACAGCAGGTATGGTTCCGGCATGGTGTCCGTTTTCTGACGGCGAAAAGATTATTTATCGAGGCTTGGCGGAAAAGATATTCGAGGCATCAAGAAAAGGAGTGCCTCATGAGAGAAAGCAAAAACTGAATTGGGTGAATATAAATCCTGAATATTTGATGCAGGTTTACGATCGGATGGTCGCTGAATCGGGGGCAAAAGTCCTTTTCTTTTCGAGGGTTGCTGCTGTTGAGATGTCAGCTGATGATACGGTAGATGCTATCATCGTAGCAAATAAATCCGGGCTTGTTGCATTCAAAGCAAAAGTCTTTATTGATGCGACGGGAGATGGAGATGTGGCTACCTGGGCAGGTGCTTCATTTAAAAAGGGAGGTGAGGATGGTATACTGCAAAGTTCTACTTTGTGTTTCTCGTTTGCTAATGTCGATAGCTATAACTACAATCTCATAGGTCCTTCATTGCATACGAGTAACAAAAATAGCCCTATCTTTGACGCGATTAAGTCCGGAAAATATCCATTGATAGGCAGACATTTCAATAGTAATCTGATCGGTCCGGATGTGGTACAATTTAATGCAGGACACATTGATAATGTTGATTCGACCGACCCATGGGCTACTACGCGGGCGATGGCTACCGGTAGGCAAATCGCTGAACAATACTTGGAGGCACTGAAAGAACTTCAGCCTAAAACTTTTGGTAGTGCTTTTGTTGTAAAGACTGCCTCCTTGTTGGGGGTTAGAGATAGTCGTCGGATTGAAGGGGATTATACGTTTACTTTCCAAGATTGGCTGGAGCGTAAAACATTTGAAGATGAGATCGGACGTAATTGTTACTATATTGATGTTCATAAACCGGGGCATAAAGAGACGCGTTACAAAAAAGGCGAATCTCATGGAATTCCTTATCGTTGCTTGACTCCTAAAGGTATGAAGAATCTATTGACCGCCGGACGCTGTATTTCTACTGATGAGGAAGCTTTTGGAAGCTTACGAGTGATGCCACCTTGTCTGGTGACTGGTGAAGCTGCCGGAATGGCTGCGGTACATGCTATCAAACAAACAAAGAATGATGTTCATAAGATTGATGTAGGTTTTCTACGCAAAAGATTAAAAGAAGAGGGGCAATATTTCTTATAAATACATTAGGGATGAATTTTATGGGATGTTCCTCTTGACAAATCCTTTTAAATGTTGTATCTTTATAGTCTGGAAAAGAGCTTAAACCTTGTAAATAACAGATAAAAGAATATGAAATTGATGACTTGAATGGTATAATATTATAACAAATCTGGACGTGTTCCCTAATAAATATTGGGAAGGATATACCGGATATAGGCAAAAAGGCTGCAAATTTTATGAAATTTGCAGCCTTTTTGTTGTAAAAGATGGATTTATAAACTCGGAAATCCAATGGCAGAGTTTTTAATAAACTCAGATACCGTTCTTAATAAACTACTCAAAAGTTTATTAAAAACGTACTATTTGTTTATGTGGAAATTTGTTTGTTTTTTTATAAAATCTTAAATTGGCGTTTAGAACATTCTTTGTTGAAGATAACTATACTTTACAATTTGAAAAGTAATCAAACGAAACAACAGCTTTCCTGTTGGCTAAATTTATACATGAAGTTCCAGAACGAACCGTGTTCCTTTCGTATAATTCGTATCCAGTGTCAGGCTTCCGTTCATCTTGGCAGCAATTAGTGAACAGATCGGTAATCCTAGTCCATCTCCTGTAGTCAGGTCTTTCACTTCTGTGAAAGGTTTGAAGAGATTTTCCTGTTGCTCTGCCGGAATTCCAGTTCCTGTATCCGTAACGATGAATTGGTGCGTGTGCGCTCCCCGTTTCTTGAATTCGAGACTGATACGACCCTGATCGGTGTAGAAAGCGGCATTTTTCAGTAAATAGAGAAGAATGCGTTCCAATTGTTCCTTGTTTGTCTTTACCTGAAGTTTTGGTGCATTGACTGAAGATGTGACATCCTGTTTTATGTATTCTTTAACTTTATCCATCACATTCTCACAGAAAGTTCCCACGTTGATTTCACTTAGTTCATAAAACTCGGTTAATGAGTTTTCCAAAGATGACAGTTCTTGAATGTCATCACTGAATTTCTTCAAAGCTGCGACTTGTCCCTGCATTTGGGCCGCTTCTTGAGGAGCCTTTTGTGACAGTTCTTCGGCTGAAGTAGCCAGCGTATTCAGGGTAGGCTCCATTTGCGAAGATATATTCTGTATGAATTTGGTTTTTAGCTCGTTGTGTTCATTGGCAATTTTTACACTTTTCTTTAATTTACGATTGTTGGCGATGAATCGTAGCAATATCACAGCCAGTATTGCCAGGCCGGCTACCAATATGACTGCCAGCACACAGAGACCTATGATTATATATTGCTTGGCAGATAGTGAGTCGTCCTTTTCCTGTATGGTCAGTTGGCTTTCGTCATATTTTCTCTTCAGTACATTTAGTTCGTCTTGTGCGGTTAATGCTTTTACCGAGTCTGTCCAGACAATGAAACTTTCGTAAGTGCGTTCCATCAGTGGAGCATTATTGCCTTTTCGTGCAATATTGATAAGATTCTTGTAGCAATCGCTCACTTTGGCGTAGTCCTTCTTTTCCTTATATTGGTTGATAAGTTTGCGGAAACAGGCATCGCCTTGTGTACTTTGGTTGAAAGTATAGTAATAATTGGCTTTTGTATACAACAGTACCTCCGTTAGGGAGTCATTCTTTGCAAGATTAGCCATTTCTTCCAGTTTGTCCAACTGAATCTTTGCTTGTGCGGGATTTTTCAGTGCGGTGTACATCTGCAATCGTTCCTTGTTTATAAGGAAACGCAGGTCATAAAAGACTTTCTTTTTATTCTGTTCTCCGGTCCATAGAAGCTGCTCCATGTCACGGCAAAGCTCGAATCCCTCTTTGTAAAAGTTCTCTCTGACGTATAAAGCATTAGCCTGAACGCCACATTCTATTGCTTGTGGATAGTTTTCGCGGCTTGCAAATGCTTCGTATGCTTTTTTGAATAAGTAACGTGCTTTGATGTAATCTTTTTGATTAAGACTGCTTTGTGCTTGTTTTTTTAGTTCTGTGGCTCTGTCTTGGGGAGTTTGCGCATAAGCCATTATGCTCAAACAAAATATCATTAAAAGACTTGTTATCGACGTTTTCATATTTATTGCATATTTGTTTGTCACAAATGTAAAACAAATATATGAAAAAAGATAGTGTTATCGATGAAATAATTCTATTCTGTTTCTATTCATTATGGTTCTTCGTCAAATTTGGTGGTACTTCTTCTATTGTGAATAAATAATCTTCGCT
>OATP01000851.1_pt1 | contig 15228 bp, 10 predicted proteins | sample 1495041 | NCBI WGS metagenome assembly OATP01 (sample SAMEA2579972, study PRJEB22360) | human gut metagenome | biome: human gut; feature: human-associated habitat; material: faeces | place: Denmark | collected 2008/2010 | reverse complement strand
AAGCTGGTAATGCAGCAAAATCGAGCCATTTTTGGTAGTTTTCTTGATAAGACATGATGATTCCATCTCCTTTTTATTTGACAAATACAAATTAAATAATGCTATTTTCCTTGATATAGATAGGTTCTTCGTATTCTCCGACAATTTCAACAGGATGTTTAATGATTGTCGATTTGTCTATAATCGCATTTTCAATGTAGGCACCTGTTCGAATATGAACGCGATTTAAGATGATGGAGTTTTTAACGGTTACTCCATCCTCAATGACAACATCCCGATCGATGACCGAATTTTCAACTTGTCCATTAATGATACTGCCATTTGCTAACAGGCTTCGCTTCACCTCAGATAGGGGACCATATAAGGTTGGAGAGGAGTCACCTGTTTTTGTAAAGATTGGCCAATTTTGTTTGAACAATAACCTTCTATTTTTGGCTTCAATCAGTTCTAATTGCGTTTGGTAGTAGGACTCTGTATTGTTTATACATGCCACATAATCTTTATGTGCATAGCCAATCATCTTGTACTCGTCTACGACATCTTCCAAGATATCTCTAAACCAATACAAAGAAGAAACTTGATTGGCACGGTTGATTAATTCAAGAAATGTTTCTCTTCTCATGAAATAAGCTTCTAAAGAGATCGGGCGGTTCTTATACTTTCCGTGATTTTCTTTGAAGCTCACAATTCGTTTGTCTTCTCCAAAGGTTAGGGTTGTACAACCTATAAAATTCTCTCTAGCCGTTGAAACATTTTTATAAAGAACGGTGATATCCGCACCCGTGCGTTCAAAATCTTCCTGAAGTTCCGAAAAATCTTGACTGTAAATGAAATAACTTGGAGCAATTAAGACAAATTCTTTATTTGAATCTTTAATATAGTGCAGATTGTCCGTAAAGGCCTTCACATCATGTTGGAAAATCTCAGATGCATTATGGTCACTATTTAACAAGCGCAATTTGCCTCGTTTGCTATTGATATTATACTGGGTTCCTGCACCAACATGTTGAATCGTTGAGCGACTATTGGACGGGATGTAGACCTGGTATTCAGTGATCCCAGAATTTGACATATTTGAAAGGACAAAATCAATTAAATGGTATCGAGCCAAAAAGCTATAAGCCTGTGGAGATTTATGGGTTAGAGAAGTCCCAAAATCAACATTTTTACCTTCAATATTTACAATTCCTAAAGTATTTCGCAACATCTTTTCACCCCTCCTACTTGTTTACATTCCGATCAATTAAGAGAATGTTGTCAGCTGTTCCTTTTAATTGAACGCCTTCGCCAATCGTCACATTTTCTGAAATAATGGCGAAATCAACACTCGCATTTTTTGAGATACGAACACCAGGAAGGAGGACGGTATTGGTGACCACTGCCCCTTCTTGAACGACTGCATCCGTTGAAATAACCGAATGGTTTACAGTTCCTTCAATAACAGCTCCCTTATCAATGTAAGCAGACGACACGACTGCATTTTCACCAATGACTTGAGCAGGAGAACCTTTGTCTTCAGAGTAGACCTTCCAAGTTGAATCAGATAAATTCAATTGATCAGAGTGGTCAATCAAATCCATGTTGGATTCCCAGAGACTCGTAACGGTACCAACGTCCTTCCAATACCCTCTGAATGGGTGCGCAAATAATCTCTTGCCATCTTCTAAGTATTTTGGAATGATGTCTTTTCCAAAATCATGGGAAGTTTCTGTACTTTCTTCATCTTGCAACAGATATTTCTTCAAGGTTTTCCAAGTGAAGATATAAATCCCCATTGAAGCTAGGTTGCTCTTTGGTTTGGCCGGTTTTTCTTCAAATTCTACAATACGGTAATCTTTATCCGTATTCATAATACCGAAACGAGAAGCTTCATCTAACGGAACTTCAATAACTGCAATGGTGGCATCCGCTTGATTTTTTTCATGCGTTTCCAGCAATTTGTCATAGTTCATCTTGTAAATGTGGTCACCAGAAAGAACCAACACATATTCTGGCTCATACAAGTCGATGAAGTCAATATTTTGAGTAATGGCATCTGCCGTTCCTTTATACAGATTGAAACCCTCAATTTTTTCTCGAGGTGGAAGGACGAAAATACCGGATCCTTGGGTATCCAAGCCCCAACGTTGAGACTGGGAAACATAGGCATTCAAAAGAATCGACTCATACTGGGTCAGAACACCGACAACATCTATCCCTGAGTTTGCACAATTACTAAGCGGAAAATCGATAATTCGATACTTTCCTCCATACGCTACTGCAGGTTTTGCAATTTTTTTGGTTAAACTTTCTAACCGGGTTCCACGGCCACCAGCAAGAATCATTGCCAGCATTTTCTTTTTTGCCACGGCTTTGTCCTCCTTGTTTCATTTTCTATATTATAAATTATACCACGAAACGTTCTCAAATGGAAACGTTTACATGAACAGTAGGGAAACTATTTTCCTTACTGATTTTCTTTACTGATTTTGAGAGTGGGACAGAAATCGGTCATTCGTTAGAATTCGATTTCGTCGTCCCACCTCCGCACAGTTGAGTAGGGCTATAAAAGCTGATGAAATCAGCGTAGTAGAGCCCACTCAACCACTGCGTCTTGCTCGACAATCCAAAGACAATTGAGAGACTAGAACTTTTGTCCCAACCTCGTCCTTAGACACAAAAGAAATCTTTAGCCTCTCCGATTCTAGAAAAGATTGTCTAGCCAAGACTCTATTTTTAGAGACTCCCACTCTTTTTTGTTCGAAAAGGAGGCTAAAAGACTTTTTAGTGAAACTCGTCACAAGTGGCTTCAAAAAATAACTAGAGAAATTCTCATTTTCAGGTGTCTTTCTCTAGTTTTTAAAATTTTTGTACCAGTTTTTATTGGTGTTTAAATAGAGGCTTGGTTGCCTGATGGACTTGATGAGCTACCTCAGCATTGTTCATCGTATACAGGTGAATACCTGCTACGTCTTGAGTGACCAAGTCTACAATTTGATCGACGGCATAGGCAAGCCCTGCTGCTCTGAGCGACTCAGGGTCATGCTCATACTTGTCTAAGATAGCCTTAAACTTACGTGGGAGATGGATATTCTCACAAGTCTTCAAGAGACGAAGCGCTTGGTTACGATTAAGGATTGGCATGATTCCCGCATGAATCGGTACATCAATACCAGCCAAGGTGCACTTGTCTTGGAAATCGTAGAAACGCTCATTGTCAAAGAAAAGCTGCGTGACAAGGCTTGAACAGCCTGCATCTACTTTCTTTTTAAGATGTTGAATATCTAAGATCTGATTGGGCGAGTCTGGATGACCTTCTGGATAGCAGGCCCCCACGATTTCAAAATGTGGTGCCTGGTCCTTGATAAACGCAATCAAGTCTGTTGCATAGCGAAAATCTTTTTGAGGCTCCACATCAGGAATAATATCCCCACGAAGGGCCAAGATGCGCTTGACCCCGACCTCGTCTAAAGCTACAATCGTCTCCGCCACTTTTTCCTTGGTCAAATAGATGGCAGGAAGGTGAGCGATGGTTGGAATGGCTAGGTCGTTTTGAATATGATCTGCTAACGCAACCGTCGTTTCTTTAATATTGTATTTATTATTGCTAGCAGTCACACTGATAAAATGTGGTACCAAGGTCTGCATACTTTCCAACGCCTGCAAAATCTTTTCATTTCCAACAGCAGGATTTGGAGGAAATACTTCAAATGAAAGAGACGGTGTTTGTTGTGACATATTCTATCCTTTTCTATTTTGTTTTGATCAGGAATCGCAAGCTACTATTTGTGATTTGAAAACCTTCTACAGGCATATAGAAGGTTTTCAAATTATTTTTTACAAGTGTTCACGTGCTTCTTTAGCAGCATTAACCAGTTTGATCAAACTTTCTTTTGTTTCTTTGATTCCGCGTGTCTTCAAACCACAGTCAGGGTTGATCCAAACTTTGCCACTTGGTACTTTCGCCAAGATGGCTTCAATTGTGTGATCAATTTCACCGTCTTGTGGGACACGTGGTGAGTGGATATCGTAAACCCCAGGTCCAACTTCTGTTTGGAAGTTTTTCGCTTTCAACTCATCCAAGATTTCAAGGTTTGAACGGCTCGCTTCAAATGAGATAACGTCCGCATCCAAGTTATCGATAGCTGGGATGATATCTGTAAATTCTGAGTAACACATGTGCGTGTGGATTTGTGTGTCTGGTGCTACTGTTGAGTGTACCAAACGGAAGGCTGGAATCGCCCAGTCAAGGTAGTCTTCGTACCAGTCACTGCGACGGAGTGGCAATTTTTCACGAAGTGCAGCTTCGTCGATTTGGATGATTTTCACACCTGCCGCTTCAAGGTCAAGTACTTCATCCTTGATGGCAAGAGCGATCTGAAGAGTAGAATCCTTGATAGAGATATCTTCACGTGGGAATGACCAGTTAAGGATGGTAACCGGCCCAGTCAACATACCCTTAACAGGTTTGTTTGTACGACTTTGTGCGTAGCTAGACCATTTCACAGTGATAGGGTTGAGACGAGTGACATCTCCCCAGATGATTGGTGGTTTCACCCCACGCATACCGTATGATTGGACCCAACCGTTCTTAGAGAAGAGGTAACCAGACAAGTTTTGACCGAAGTACTCAACCATGTCGTTCCGTTCAAACTCACCGTGTACAAGCACGTCAAATCCAACTTCTTCTTGCCATTTAATCCATTCGTCGATCGTTTTAGCAAGGAAGGCATCGTATTCTTCTTGTGACAATTCACCCTTACGGAAAGCCAAACGTTTGGCACGTACTTCTTTCGTTTGAGGGAAGGACCCGATGGTTGTTGTTGGAAGAGCTGGAAGCTTGAAGGCTTCTTTTTGGATTTCTTCCCGTTCTGCGAAGGCTGGCAGACGAGTGTAGTCTGCTTCTGTCAACGCTGCGATGCGAGCATGAAGTTCCGCATTTGCTCCGACACGTTCTGTCGCAAAGAGTTCTTTGTTGGCAGCAAGAGCTTCTGCGCCTTGACCGTTGCGGATGGCATCCAAATCACGCAATTCACCCAATTTTTCAACCGCAAAGGCAAAGTGGTTTAAGATCGCTGGCTCAAAATCTTCATTAGCTGTTGTAAATGGCACATGAAGAAGAGAACATGAAGTTGTCAAGACAACCTTTTCAGCTGGAACTTGATCCAAGATTTCTAAGCTCTTTTCATAGTTGTTGCGCCAGATATTTTTCCCATTCACAATACCAGCATAAAGGGTCTTATCAGCTGGGAAGCCACCTTTAACAAGTTCAAGTGTTTTCTTCCCTTCAACAAAGTCAAGACCAATACCATCTACTGGCAAGTTCACGAGATCATTATAGACATCACGAACATCACCAAAGTAAGTTTGGATCAAGACTTCAAGGCCTTTCTTGTCCGCCAAGAGTTTGTTATAGAGGTTCAAGAAGAGGGCTTTTTCTTCAGCTGACAAATCTTTGACAAGAGCTGGTTCGTCGAGTTGGATACGAGTCGCACCAAGTTCTGCCAATTTGGCAAAGACTTCTTGGTAAGCAGCAACCAAGCCGTCGACGAAGTCTTCCGCTTTTACACCATCTTCAAAGTCAGATAATTGAAGGAAAGTGAATGGTCCAACAACAACTGGACGAGTGTTGATACCCAATTCTTTTGCTTCTTGGTACTCATCAAAAATCTTGTGACCAGCCAATTTCACTTCTGTTGTTTTTTCAAATTTAGGAACGATATAGTGGTAGTTGGTGTTGAACCATTTCTTCATTGGAAGGGCACGCACATCCCCTTTTTCGCCTTGGTAACCACGCGCCAACGCAAAGTATTGTTCCAATTCTGTCAAATCCAAGCTTTGAACAGATGCAGGCACGACGTTGAAAAGGAAGGCTGCATCAAGGAAGTTGTCATAGTGAGAAAAGTCATTTGATGGGATTTCAGTGATGCCTTGTTCTTTGACGATATTCCAGTGTTTTGCACGCAAGTCTTTGGCGGCTGCCAAGAGTTCATCTGCAGAGATTTCTTTTCTAAAGTATTTTTCAGTTGTAAATTTTAATTCGCGGAATTCACCCAAACGAGGGAAACCGATAATTGTTGTTGACATGATGTGTCCTCCAAAAATTCTAATTGACACTATCATATCAGAAGAATGCTTTCTTGTATAATTGCTTTTACGCCAATTTTGTTATAGCCAAAAACTATAACACTGATTCAATAAGGCCTCAAGTCCTTTCACCGGAAAAAAAACTAGGATCTCTTATAACATTTTCCTATAACTCTTCCGATCAGAGTTCCCTCATCTTCCATCAGCAACTGCTATACAAAAAAAATCTGCACTCCAAATAGAGACAGATTTCATTTTATAATTGATCATATGGCAGTCCGCTCAGAAATTTGTTGGACAAGTTTTAACATTTTTTCTGTAATTTGATCATTTGGTTTCCTATTTTTCCTAAATCATTTGTTCTGATCCCTAATTATATCATTTTTGAGCGGATTTTGAACGGATTTTGACAGAGAGGTCGTAACACTCCAATCCGAGTTGTTGAGGAAAGTAGACTTGTACTTGTTTGACAGCCAGAAAGATTCAGAACCGATCTTTCTCACCTGTCGTGTCAGGTTCTTCTGATTTCGAGCTGACTTCCTATTTGATTAATCCAATAGGTCCTGAAGTCTTTCTAGGTACTGATTATCGGTCACTGCCATGACACGTACATCCGCTGGCCATACAAAATCAGGACCAAACTGGCTCTGGAGTGGTTGGTCTTCCGCATTTCGATAGCCAATGATATTGAGTTGATACTGGTTTCGGACTGCCAATTCTCGGATACTTTTTCCAACCCAGGCAGTTGGGACCATAAACTCGACGACCACGACTTCTTCATCCAACTGAAAAACTTCAATCGTATGTTGAAAGAGGATCATCTTCGCCAAAGATCTTCCTGCTTCAACTTCAGGAAGAATGACCAAATCGGCTCCAACTTTTTCCAGCACTTCTTTGGTTACTTCATTTTTCACTTTGGCAATGACCCGCTCCACTCCCAACGCCTTACAATGCATCACCGCAAGTACACTCGATTCCAAGCTTTCACCGGTCGCAATCACGACAGTATCACAGATTCCAATATCCGCTGCATCTAGTAACTCGATATCTGTGAAGTCTCCAACAATTCCTGTTGTAATAATCGATTCGTACTGATTGATCACCTCTACATGGTCATCAATCGCAATCACATCTACCTCTTGGTCCTTGAGACCTTTTAAGATACTTTGTCCAAAAATTCCTAATCCTAGGATTCCAATTGTTCGTTGTACCATCATACTCTCCTATCCAACAATAAGATCTGCCTTGACATATTGCAAGGTATCCGCCTTTTTGGCTTGGTATTGATTTAAACTGACCATCAAGGTTAAAGGACCGATTCGTCCGATAAACATGAGGGCCATAATGATGCTAAGACCTGCCCCATTTAGGGTAGAGGTCACATTGGCCGATACTCCTACAGTCCCTAAGGCTGAAGCCACCTCAAAAGCTAGGTAAATAAAGCGTTGCCCAGCAGGCGTCACCAAACCAATCCCAAATAAACCGAGAAGGAAGGTTAATTGAAAAATGACAGCTGCGCCAAATGATCGTTGCACGAGTTCTGGCGAAATGGTCCGTTTCCCCAAGTTGGTATGAGGCAGTCCCAAGAGTTCCTTGCGGGCCAAGAGTAAAAGCACCAAAAAGGTCGTAATCTTCATTCCCCCCGCTGTTCCGCCCGGTGCTCCACCTAGAAACATCTGAAGGATATAGACAAAGAGCGTCACCGGATGGGCTCTGGTATAATCAAGTGAGGCAAAACCGGCGGTCCGCATACTTACAGTCTGGAAGAAACTCACCAAGACCTTGTCCCCAAAAGGAAGCGAACCAATGGTTGCTGGATTATGAAACTCTGTCAATAGACTGGTCAGCGTTCCCAAAATGAGAATAGCCGCTGTCAGCCAGAGGACAACTTTGGTATGAAATCGTAAGGTCTTGCGTCCAGACTGGTTCTTGGCCTTTGTTGCCAAATCAAACCAGACCATAAAACCCAAACCTCCTGTAATAATCAGGGCAGATAGGGTCAGATTGACTAGCCAATCCGTCTGGAAGCTCATCATACTATCGCCTCCAAAATTATCAAAACCTGCATTACAAAAGGCCGAGATCGAGACGAAAATAGCATTAAAGATCCCGTGTCCCCATCCAAATCGTGGAATGAAACGGATCATCAACAACAAGGCTCCTAAGACCTCTATAATAAAGGTTGTCATAAAAATGGAACGCACAAAACGACTCAGACTCTTATTGTTGCTGAAACTAAAGCTATCTCGTAAGGTTTGCCGATTTTTATAGCCTAATTTTCTACGTTTTTCTATGAAGAAGAGACCGATAAAGGTCAAGATCCCCAATCCACCGATCTGAATCAAGAGCATACAGATCAACTGCCCCCATCCATTATAGGTCGAAGCTACTGACTGGGTAAAGAGACCCGTCACGCAAACCATCGAAACCGTCGTAAAGAGATGATCCATATAGGTCGCCTTCGAACTGGCTAACTGTACAAGAGGCAGGCTTAATAAGAGCGATCCCACAAGGATCACCAAGGCAAAACTGAAAAAAATCCGTCTTGCGGGAGACAGGCTCAATACCCTGGTCCGCCATTTTTTTAAAAATAATTTGATTTTCATACCGTTATTGTATCATAAAACAGGACAAGACTCACAGAAGATGGACCATCTCTATCGAAAGTCCTAAGGCCTTTTCAAAAGCTTGGGAGCCCCAATCACGCTGGTCATAATTTTCCAGGTCTGCAAGAGAATCTGCGGTAAAGAGGAGCAAGCCCCAAACTGCATCACGAAGTTGGGCGACTGCTGCGAGTGAGGCACACTCCATCTCCACAACACTACAGCCTTCTTCAATGCGATAGGCCACCTTGTCAGGTGTTTCTCGATAAAAGCCGTCCGTCGACCAGGTCATGACCTCTCGATAAGGAATTTCTTTTCCTTTCAAGACAGTTTCAATGGCGGTCAGCGCTTGACGATTCACTTCCATATAACGAGAAGGTGCCACATAATGGTAACTAGCTCCCTCATCTCGCAAGGCCTTGGTCGGGATTAAAAAAGCATTTTCTTCCATGTCCACCAAGACCCCACAGCTACCTGCTGAAATGATCTTCTTCACCCCATAGCCAATCAACCAATCCATGAATTGGGCAGCAGGGGCTGATCCAACTGGCGCTTGGGCCAAGCAGATTTCCTCCCCTTGGTGCTCCATAACATAGACCGGATAAGTCTTGGTAGCAGAGACAAAGGTAGCCACTTGTTTAGCTCCGACAGCTTTGGCAAAGCGGTCAATCTCATCCGCTAAGAAAGCATAAAGGCATTTTTCAGGTAGGTGCACATCAAGCCCCTCATGAGTCGGCATAATGACTGCCTGCGGATTGTCATCAAACTCTAAAATCGGAATCTCATGTTTATGGATCATCCCTTCTCCTTTTGAATTGGTATTTCTTTGATAACACGGGCTGGGTTTCCTGCAAGGACCACATTGTCTCCAAAAGACTTGGTCACGACTGCACCAGCACCAGCGACCACATTGTCACCTAGCGTCACGCCAGGAAGGATGGTGACCCCTCCTCCTGCCCAGAAATTGTCCCCTATCGTAATCGGAGCTCCGTACTCGAGACCAGAATTGCGCTCATCTGGATCCAGTGGGTGTAAGGGGGTCAAAAATTGGCAATTGGGACCGATCATGGCATTCTTTCCAATGGTAATGGGGCAAATATCCAACATGGTCAAATTGTAATTGGCATAGAAATGTTCTCCTAGATGGATGTTGACGCCGTAATCCACAAGGACCTGACGATTGAGATAGAGGTTGTCGCCAGTAGAGCCAAACCACTCTTTGATGATAGCCGCCCCTTTTTTAGGGTCTACTTCTTGGTTAAAGGCTTCTTGTTTCTCCTGAGAAGCTTTGGCTAAAGCCCGTAATTCAGGATCCGAAGGTCTATAATAGTCACCTGCAATCATTTTTTCATATTCACTGGCCATAAGGACACCTCCACTTTATTTTGACTTATTATAGCAAATTCCCCAGGTCTAAATCAAGAACAGAAGAAGATAAAACTGACGAATCAAGATTTGAAAGACCAAACGATTGCCTAACTATCCAAACATAAATAAAGTGACTAACTAGTATTTCTTTGACTTTAAAGAATGGACTCGAGTGCTGTCAGTATGAAGAAGCGACTTATTTACCTTCGTTTATCTAATTTCATGATTTTTCATTATAATGTATATTTTAACCTCTACATCTTTTATCAATAATTAGGGATATAAAAACCAGAAAAACCCTTTGTTATCACACTATTGACAAGTTTTTTAAAAACCGGTATGATAGATAAAAGTTTATTAAAAAGGGGACGTATTTTGAAAAAATATACTATTTCACGTAAACAAACTTTAACTTTAGCTTCCGTTATTTTAGGAACGGTCTTCACAGGAACGACTATCGCTTCTGCTGATGACGTTGTTCCTAGCACAACCCAAGCTGCTCCTGTAGCTACTACAGCAGCAAAATCACCTATCACGGCTGCAACCGAAGAAATCAACGCCAAAGCCAATACACCCGTTGTGCCTGCTGATAAAGCAAAAACTGGGGATGTTATCGCTGTGGATGTCCAAAAAACAGGACCAGCTACGAAAACAGATGGTGCGGATACAACCACTACTTCAACAGCAACCATCAAAACGACTAGCTTAGCCGATCCAAACACACCTGTTGGCACTTCAAAACCAGTCTCTTCTACCAAGACAACTACATCAACCAAAGAAACAGCTGACTACACTGAGACAACAACAGAAACCGTCAATAAAACAAGCCTAGTCGAAGTGACAAAAGAAGCAGATGTCATCAACAAAAAAGAAGTCCAAGGAACATCAGACATCGTCTTTGTCATTGATAAATCGTTCTCAATGGACGACTATATTAATGACACGATGAAAAATGTTGAGACATTCGTCCGTAATTTATCTGCAAAAAATATCCAAGCACGCTTGGGATTGGTTGAATATGAAAGTAAACGCAATACCAAATACCACGATTTCAACGGTTCTAAATTTACAACAGATCCAGATTCCTTTATTTCCGCTCTGAAAACTATCAAAACTTATGGTGCTGATGAAAATGCTACTGTTCCATTACACCACATCGCCACTTCAGCAGATTACAACTGGGGGACTGGAGCAAATAACCATCGCTTTGCTTTCCTAATTACAGACGAAGACATTGACCTTTCAAAAGATACACCAACCAAAGAAGCGACACTGAAGGCCCTTCAAGATGCCGGCATCTCTTTGACCGTAGTTGGTGAAACAGTTGATAAAAAAGACTTTGATCCATTGGTCAATGGAACAAATGGTCTTTACCTAGATATTGACAAAGACTTTGCTGACTTGTTGAACGTTCAATTTGCTAACAAAGTGGTTGAAACCGTCCAAAAAGGTCGTGTCTTCAAGGTACAAACAGACAAGTATGAGTTGATTTCAAAAACTCACCGTGTGGCGAAAGCAAAACCACAAACTCCTACGATTCAAACACCGGCTAAACCAACTGCCCTAACACCAGCTAAAAACGAGCCTGTTAAAACTGCAGTTTATATCGCACCAGCAGCCCTTTCTCAAAAAGAAGCAAGCCTTCCAAATACAGGAAGCAAGACCTCAACAGCCTTGACAACTATTGGCCTTGGTCTTCTTAGCATGGGTGCTGCCTTTGGCCTCTCTCGTAAAACAAAGAAAGACTAACATGAAAAAGCCAAATCAAGTGATTGGGCTTTTTCGCTCTGTCCGAATGATTCCTGTTTGCCATTCTCATTAGAAAGTAGAAAGCTTCAGCTTCTACCAAAAGATTCTTGTCCTTCGCTATGTTATAATGGGGACAGTAAAAGGGAGGAAACCTATGTTACAAGAACTAGCCTTTACAGGTCAATGGAGACACTATCAAAAACGCGTTCTCGATAAGAGTGACGCTTTTATGGCGGATGGTCACCTGCATCTGGTAGCAGCTCCTGGCTCTGGGAAAACAACCTTAGGTATCGAATTTATCCGACGCTTTGGGCAACCAACCCTGATCTTGGCACCTACGGTCACGATTCGTCAACAATGGGTCGACCGGATTATCCAAGCATTCTTGAAAGATGAAAGCCAAGCGGAGCAATTGATCTCTCAGGACCTCAAACATCCTAAGCTGATTACAGTGGCTACCTATCAGGCCCTCCACAGTGCCATGAATCAAGTCGTCGGTCAATCGCAAGCTGAGGATACCGATGACCAGGCAGAGATTGAAACATTTGATTTCAAAGGCTTTGATATCTTTACTACTTTCAAAGACATCTCACTGGGAACCCTTTGTTTAGATGAGTGCCACCACTTACGCAATGAATGGTGGAAGAGCTTGGAAGCCTTTCGCCAAGCCTTCCCTGACTTAAAGATGATCTCCCTCACCGCTACCCCACCTTATGAAGGGGACCCTGCTCTTTGGGAACGCTATATCCGCATGTGTGGTGAGATTGATGAGGAAATTACGGTTCCCGAATTGGTCAAGGAAGAGACCCTTTGTCCCCACCAGGACTATGTCTACTTTGCCTTTCCAACCAAAGAAGAGCAAGAGCAGTTGGACGCCTTTAGCCAACAAAAGAATGCTCTCTTGCAACAACTGACTTCCGATCCCCTCTTTTGTCAATACCTGCAATCCTGTCAGGCCTTATCTGGTCAGATCAGCGATGATGAATTGCTCAATGATCCCCAATATCTCTCTGCTACCCTAATCTTTCTTCGAAGCAAGGGAATCGTCTTTCCCAAACGTTTCCAGAACCTTTTAGGAGCTAAAAAACTTCCTGCTTTCACCATGGACTGGCTTGAAACTCTTCTGCAAGGCCTGCTCTTTCAGGTTCCCCACTGGTACAATCTACCAGAAGAATACGAAAATCAAGTCCTCCATGAACTAAAAGCAGCGAGCTTAATCGATCGAAAACAAGTCAAACTGGTTCGCAACAAAAAACAAGACCTCCTGCTCAATCAATCCCTTGGAAAACTCAATGCAGTTCGAGAGATTTTCAAGGCGGAATACCAGGCGCTTGGAAGTCAATTGCGCCAATTGGTCCTAACAGACTATATTCGCCAAGACTTTGAAGTTCATCTCGGGGATACGGACGCCCAATTTACTCAATTGGGAGTTCTCTCCTATTTTGAATCCATTCGCAGGGAAAGCTTAGAGCAAGCAACTCCTCCTGCCATCGCTGTCTTGACAGGTAGCATCGTCATCATCCCGACAGTTGCTAAACCAAGACTAGAAGAACTTCTAGGAGCGGATCGACTGACTTACCAAAGTGTCGGCCAATTATCTCCTGATGACTTTCTCAAGGTTCGCCTGGTTGGTTCTCAACATGATTTGGTGACTGCCGTGACCCAGCTCTTTCAAGAGGGGCTCATCCAGGTCGTTGTTGGAACCAAGTCTCTTCTAGGAGAAGGCTGGGATGCTCCTTGTGTCAACTCCCTGATTCTAGCGAGCTTTGTCGGCAGTTTTATGCTCAGCAACCAAATGCGTGGCCGTGCCATCCGAGTATGGCCCGAAGAGCCAAATAAGACCAGTAATATCTGGCATTTAGTCTCTATCAATCTTTCCCTAAAGAAATGGTATGAAAAGTCAGATCTTGAAAAGGAAGAGATCGAAGCCATCACTGATCAGCTGAAACAATATAGTCCTGATCTGGAACTATTAGAAAGACGGATGAAACAATTTTTAGGTCTCCACTACAAAGAGCCCTTTATCGAATCCGGTATCGAGCGTCTGGCCTTTGACAATATCCGCTATACTAAAAAACAGTTACAGAAGCTCAATGAAGAGACCTTAGAGCGCTCTACCCATCGTCAAGAACTCCGAGATGGCTGGCAAAAAGCTCTTCCGATTCTGGAGAATATGGAGATTGCAAATGAGGTCCAAGTGGATAAACACTTCCTGCCTCTGGCCCTATTTTTCGACGCCAGAAAGCTAGCTCGCTGGCTGACGGCAGCTACCTTGACCGATTCTTTCGCCAACCTGATTTACTATTCACATAGAAGTGGATGGAATACAGCTTCTCTTATTCTTCTCTTCGTCTTAGCTGTTCTCGCACTCCTTGCTTGGCTCCGCTACTATCTCTATAAGAGTCCTTATAAACGATTAGAAGTTTTTGGCCAGGCCATTCACCAAGCTCTGCTTCTTTCTGGCCAGATCCAGACCCAGGAGACCCGTATCCAAGTGGTCCGAGATAGGAAGGATGCCATCAACACGCTGATCTATATGAAGGGCGGAACCATGCGAGAGAAAGAAGTCTTCTCGCAAACCATGATCGAATTTTTCGCACCGATTGAAAATCAGCGCTACATCCTAAAAGCACAGGAAAAGGTATCCGACCAGACAGAATACTTCGCCGTGCCAAGCCTCTTTGACAAACGTAAAGAGGATGCCCAAGCCTTTGTCGAGCAAATCCGAAAGAGTATAGGCAAGTATGACCTCGTCTATACCCGAAGTGCAGAAGGCCGTGCTGTTCTTTTAGATGCACGCATCAAGGCCTTGGCTAACAAACAAGAGCGTACCTTCACCAAGAAGCAAGTGATGTCAGATTTGAAATAAGCATTTATTTCACTATAAAAGAAAAGTCTAGTAGATTCATTTCTACTAGACTTTTTCGTTATTCTATCACAATCATAGCCTTAATGGTCTTGCGTTCATCCATATCTTTATAAGCTTGATCAATCTCGTCCAAGCTATAGCTATGGGTGAAAACACGTCCTGGATTGATATCGCCATCAAGAACAGCCTTGAGCAAGAACTGTTTGTCATAGGTGGTAACAGAGGCTGCTCCACCTGCCACGGAAATATTTTGCGCAAAGGTCGAACCAAGGGCACGGTTATTGTAGTGAGGGACACCGACGAAGCCTAAGCGACCACCATTGTGAAGCACCCCAAGGGCTTGATCAACAGCTGCTGCGGCACCAACACATTCAAGAGCGGCATCCGCTCCTCCTCCGAGGATTTCACGGACCTTGGCAATCCCTTCTTCCCCACGCTCTGCTACAATGGCTGTCGCTCCAAATTCCAGAGCCATTTGTTGGCGGTCTTCGTGACGGCTCATAAGGACGATTTGCGATGCACCCCGCATCTTAGCTGCGATGACAGCGCATTGACCAACAGCACCGTCACCAA
>OATP01000842.1_pt1 | contig 15291 bp, 16 predicted proteins | sample 1495041 | NCBI WGS metagenome assembly OATP01 (sample SAMEA2579972, study PRJEB22360) | human gut metagenome | biome: human gut; feature: human-associated habitat; material: faeces | place: Denmark | collected 2008/2010 | reverse complement strand
GCTGAACACCATTTGCTAGACATTAAAGATGTTCGCCGCCGCTTTGAGCATATCAAGCCGCTGCGCTATCCGCGCTGGCTGCTGGTGTTAATGGTCGGGCTTTCTTGTGGCTGCTTTTGCAAACTGAACGGTGGAGGTTGGGACGGTTCTGTCGTGGCATTTATTGCCAGCGCCGTGGCGATGTATGTGCGTCAGGTGCTCACGCAGCGGCAAATGCATCCACAAATTAACTTCTGCATCACGGCTTTCGTTGCAACCAGCGTGTCGGGATTGCTGATCCAATACGATCCATTCAAAACAACCTCGACTATTGCGATGGCGGCGAGCGTGCTGTTGCTGGTGCCGGGATTTCCTCTGATAAATGCCGTGGCAGATATGTTTAAAGGCCATGTGAATACTGGGCTTGCACGATGGGCGATGGCTTCGTTGCTGACCCTAGCAACCTGTATTGGTGTGGTGATGGCGATGTCGTTGTGGGGGCTAAGAGGATGGATTTAATCGATTTGTTGCTCGCGCTGCTGCAAGACATGATTTTGGCCGCGGTGCCCGCAGTGGGTTTTGCCTTGGTGTTTAATGTGCCAGTTCGTGCTTTACGTTACTGCGCACTGCTCGGCGCTATTGGCCATGGCTCACGTATGCTCATGATGCATTTTGGCATTAACATCGAGTGGTCTACTTTGGGCGCGGCAATATTGATTGGCGTGCTGGGCATTCAATGGTCTCGCAGGCTGCTTGCTCACCCGAAAGTCTTTACCGTTGCGGCGGTGATCCCTATGTTTCCGGGGATTTATGCTTATACGGCGATGATCTCCGTGGTGAAAATTTCACATCAGGGTTTTAGCGATGCGCTGTTTGAAACGATGGTGACAAACTTCCTAAAAGCGTCATTTATTGTCGGTGCGCTCTCCATCGGCCTGTCGTTGCCTGGATTATGGTTATATCGTAAGCGCCCGAGTGTATAAATAATGTTGGTTTATCTGAGAGTTAGTTTAAGTAGCGCTAAATGACGTCATCTGGCTATCGACACCTGCAACCCCTTTACTTATAGTGTGCGCAATTTTTCTACTTGATAGGATCGACCATCATGAATATCAGCCTGATTGCTGCGCTTGCGGCAGATCGTGTTATTGGTATGGAAAACGCGATGCCGTGGCATTTACCGGCTGATCTCGCGTGGTTTAAACGTAATACGCTGGATAAACCGGTTATTATGGGGCGTAAAACATTTGAATCTATTGGCCGTCCTTTACCTGGACGTCACAACATCGTATTGAGTAGCCAAGCAGGTACTGACGATCGCGTGACGTGGGTGGTTTCACCTGAGGCTGCTATTGCCGCTGCGGGCGATGTGGAAGAGGTGATGGTGATTGGTGGTGGCAGCATTTATTCTCAATTTCTGCCGTTAGCCCAACGCATGTACCTGACGCATGTTGATGCTGAAGTGGGAGGTGATACCTACTTCCCTGATTACGAGCCAGATGAATGGGAAACCACATTTAGCGAGTTTCATGATGCAGACAGCGCTAACTCGCACGGCTATTGCTTTGAGATTTTACATAAGCGCTAATCACGCATGACCTATGCGATTAAATACCCTTCAAGGCCGAAGGGTATTTAAAATGGCTGAATAAGATTATGTTAATTCACGTTTTTTAACGCAACTGGCGCAGCGATTCGCGTTGGTGATAGATGGCTGACAATGCTTTCCGCAATATCTGACATTCCATTCGATTTATTATAAATCATATATATAGATGCAGAAGGTAATTGATTACTCGAATCAATCATTGCGACATCGAAAGACTGCGAAAATTTCCCATATAGCCATTTGGGTAATACACCCACTTTATCAGAGTCCTCAATAATAGACAGCAGGGCAAAGCAGGAGTCGCTCTTTAGCAACGTCAATCTTTCCCCGAAAGTCTTTCTGATATGAAATTTCTGTGGGTTGAATTTTTCATCAGGCGTTTCGAAAGCAATGAACGTTTCATGGCTAACATCGCCGCATAAAAGTTGATTAATTCTTGGATGCTGCTTAGAACAGAAAAGGCATAATGGATCGTCTAAGACAGCAGTATTGATCATTGAACGACTTAGATTCGGCTTAAGGTCGAAAAACAGATCGTTCATCCGCAGTCTGACACCCTGAATATTGTTTTTGGTATCTGAGAAATTGCTTCGATGAATTATTTCGCAGTCAGGATTTTTTTGCCAGATAATATTAGACACATCGGCAAGTAACCGCGTAGAGATATAAGGTGAGCAATGGACTGATATTTGGCTGAAATTGTTGATTTTGCCAAATGAATTCACGTTTCTGACTAATTTATCAACGTCATCTTGCAAATAGCTAAATAGTTCATGAGCTATTTTTGTCGGTGCTAGATTCAGTCCCTCTCTTAAAAAGAGCGGATCGCCAAAATGACTTTTCAGTTTGGTTAATGCATTAGAGACGGCTGTGGTTGAAAGCCCAAGGGTAATACCTGCTTTAGTTATACTTTGATGTATATATATTTCAATAAAAATAGGTAAGAGATTTAGGTCTAATTTTTTTTCGTCCATTCTGTACTCACATTCAATCCTGTTGAATATAATTTTTAGGCAGATAAAAACGTTAATATCTGCTGAATGAATTTCCTATCTCACTTTTCTCGATGAATTTTTAAGATGATTATCTTTCAAACGATAATCATTGTTAAAGCAGCATCTGGTATATTGCAGATGCTGCTTTGACTACCCATAAAAAAATGTTAACTCCATTTGCCCTGTGACCGTGCCTGACGTTGCCCCCCCCTGAGGAGAAACCATCTGCGCCTTCATAGGGAAAGATGCGGTGTGCGTTTTAGCGTCGATATTGATTTTGGTTGAAGTGCCTGGATTAAGCGCTTTTCCATCCGCATCATTAACGACATCGATAACCACATTCGTACTGGTGCCGGTATTTTTATAATACTGAGTATAAACAGGATCGGTTGTCCCACCCAACGTTAACGTCACCGTGGTGCTGGTGGATGGGCATTTTTCTAGGTCAACTTTAAATGGCACCCAGGTTGTCGTGCTACCTGCGGTGGTTAAATTTGACGAAGTGTAAGCTCCCAAGTCAACCTCAGGCGTTGCCACCAGTGCGCAAGGAGAGGCAGTCACTGTTGCGTTCACCGCCAAATTTGTATCTGCATCCGCCATGCAAGGCATCGCGTGAAGCAGTAATGTGGCAGTGATGCAATATGCAGAAATCTGCAATCTGCTATTAAAGATGCGCATAATTTACCTGCTTATAATATCAATGGTATGCGTAGGTAACCTCAATCGGCGTGGTGTAAACACCCGGCTTGACGCTTCCTGTAATAGAGTGCATATAGGCTTTCAATTTAAATGTCGCTGCGCCGCCAGACGGTGTTACCGTATAGGTGTTAGCGGTATTGCTGATTACGGCGCTGGTATCAGCATTTGCTAGGCGAATACTGCCCGTTGTCACGATGCTACCGCCTGAATCTTTCATGCCGAAACCACTGGTGTCGCCTGCAACAGACGGGCCACTAAATTTGGCATCAATGCTTGTCGTGGTAGACGGGCAGCCAGACAGAGCAATATTTGCAGTACCAGATGCTATCGAATCTACGCCTGCCGTAGCCACTTCACTGGCGTCTAGGGTAAATCCAATATCGATTGTGCTCGGCGCTTTCACCGTGCACGGCGTTGCGGTGACGGTTGCCGTAATATTAATGGTGGTATCAGCTGCCGCCTGAGCATTGATTGCTGAAATCATTCCTACCACAGCGAATGTGGTCAGGAGAGATAATTTTTTATATTGCATGATAAGTCCTTTTTATTTCCGGTAATAGAGTGTGTAAACGCTCAGTTTTAATGAGCGATGCTTGTAACGAATTAGTTGTAACTAAAGGTCGCTGTCACTACCGCTCTAACGGTGCCTGGTGTTGCAGCACCATTCCCGTTATTTAACAACCGCGCTTTCAATGGAATTGAAATAGCAGTTTGCTGGGGTTGTAGTTGGAAAACCTGCACTGAGCCATTCTGGTAACTGATATTTTTCTCATCGCCAGACAGTTCAATCATAATATTATTTGCTGTGCCTTCATTTTTATAGAACTGAACATCCTGGTCTGGTGTGCCTGCCATCCACATATTTATTTTTAAGCCGGGTTCACAGTTTGTTAGTTCAATGCTGTGTCCGCTATTCCACTCTGTCATATTACCGAGTGTTTCCAGCATATTGGCGCCAATCGCATCTTCAAATACAATATCCACCTTGCTGGTGTTAACTTCGCACGTTGCAGGCCGTACACCAATGGAATAATTAATAGTGAAGTTATTTACCTCTGTCGCCATACCGGATTGCATTGCCAGCAGGAATAACGAAAATGACATTCCATAAGACAGTAATTTTTTCATTTTAAATTCCTGGCCTTAGCGATAAGTAAACATCATCGTGACGGTGCCGTTATAATCCCCTGACTTAACGGGGGCGCCAGAGTTGATAGCCACAGGCTTAGCCGATACGTCAAACTGTTGAGCTTTGATAGTGTCGTGCACTGTTTCGTTCATATTGATGGGCTGACCCGTACTAACCCAACTCAGCTGTAGCCCCAAATTGTTACTGCCATCGCTATCCGTTTTGACAATACCCTGAGCTGCGTTGACATAACCACGGCTGGATGAGAATGTAATTGCAACGGGAGTTGGAACGTCCCCACAGTCTGCGCCCACGCGAGCTTCTTGAGGGGGTACGACACCGCTGATAATGTCTGCCGAAGAGAGGTTGGTCCAGCTCAGATTGGCCTCACTCGCATTTAACTGGCAACTGGTGAAAATAACATTTAGGTTGAAGGCTCCCATGATAACGGGGATGCTTTGACTTGTTTGCCTAAAATAGATAATACCCACCTGACCGGAAAAAGAATGAGCCCCAGCAGTCACTGCGCTGCCATTATTAAGAGAAACCAGGTCAACGCCAAACTCCGCGCTGAAATGTTGAGAGGCAGGGAACCCCGCATTAGGTTGGGTCATAAAACTCGCAAACCAGACTGGCGAACGTCCTTCTGGCGTTTCATAGACTTCAATGCCTAACCCACCACCGGTTAATGACACCGCGGTATTCCCCTGAAAGTCTGGACCAAAAGGACTACTAGGATCAAACGACCCGGTCGGGCTGGCGTTTAACTTAGCGGTGGGCGCTTCGTCGTTATATTGACAGGTAAAGGTGACATTAAGAGTCGATAATACGTAGTTGCCACGCATTACCGGGTCAGTGTAATCCCGGGAAACATAAATTGTTTTGGTTGTGCCAGGTAGCTCAATAGGAACATCGGTTTGGCAATCCGCAAACGATGTATTGCAAAATAAAATTACGGGCAATAATAAAATACTGGCGTAATTAAAACGTATTTTTTTCAAAACGGAAATATTCCACATATTATTTCACCTCGCCAGGCTGGCATGTAGCCGCAGCGGTTAATATCGAATTTTCTAGATCCTGCTGGCTAAGTTGATAGTTAATTTTGCACTGTTGATTAACCCCTTTACCCCATTGGGCAATCAGGGAACCTTTTTCTGGCAAACCACTTAAATAGGTCACACCCTGCTCACCGACGATGCCCGCGTTGGCATTGTCGTTGCCGGCTTTATCTGCACTTTCATCTATCAGCGCAACGGTGGCGCCAAACGGCAGCGATTTGCCGTCCGAGCGGGTCAAGGTCATCATGACGCGATAGCCGACGTGGGCATTGAATCGCGCTCTCACCACCGCTCCTCGGGTTGGGATGACGTCTTTGGCACTTTCCTCTATTTCCACTTTATCGCCTAAGCTGGTGGTATCGAGGCTGACGCGGGTACGGCGATACGGGCTGATATACGGCACAACCGCATAACCACGGAAATCGGTTTTAACCCCGATGTTGTTCAGTATTTTGGTGTTATCGGCTCCCGATGCCGACACCAGCGCTACGGTTTCACCCAGCGGCTGTGAAAGCGTAATTCCTTCGCTGTGCGCAACGATGCCGCCCTGTACGCCGTAGTTCACTCGACGAGTGTCTTTGCTGTAGCTGTAGCCAACGTTGCTGTTACCGTACTGGCCTTGATAATTCAGGTTAGCGTTACCGCTGTCGCCTTCACCCTGATTGGCATAGCTTTCGGAAACGCTGTAGCTCAGATTGTTATCATCAAGCAAGGTGCCACTGACGCCCGCCATCTGCTGTACTCGACCATCTGAGCCATGGTTAACGCTGTAGTTCGCCCATGCTGATTTCACCCAGCGATCGAGCTGGATTGATACGGAGAAAGATATCTGCTTATCGTGCTTTTGATCTTCGTTGCTGATGTAGTTATCTGAATAGGCAATGTTATAGCTGATGCCATCCCAGGTATTGCTATAGCCTGCCTGCAGCGTTTGTTCTTTGCTGCTGTCATCGTAGTAGTCTTGCATGCTGGCCGAAACATAGAGAGAACCCGCGTCTTCCCCTAGCTGCTGGTTAAGCGAACTTTCAATACGGCTGCGTTTGTGGGTGCGAATATTGTAATCGGTATAGTCATTATTCTGGTCATTCAATATGACGGAGTCATCAAGGCTGTAAAAGCCGCTAGTGGAATAGCGGTAACCGACTAAGCGGAGGTCGGTATCGGTCTCGGCAAAGGTTTTTGCATATAAGAAGCGATATGACTGACCCTGCGATGAATTAGTATCTGGAAGCTGAGTGCGAGCCTGCGTGACGTCAACGGAAATTGCCCCGAAAGAGCCTAAGTTCTGCCCGTAGCCGAGCGCCGCCGCGGTATAATTCTCTGTTGCCTGCATACCGCCATACAGCGTGATGCCTTTGCTAAAACCGTGAATCAGCGTGAATTGAGCAAAATCCGGTTTATCAGAACCGTAGCCATTACGGTATTGACCCGCCGTCAGGCTAAATTTGGTGTGGCCTTCGCGCTGTAAAATAGGGACAGAGGAATAGGGCTGGATAAAGGTCTGCGTGCTGCCATCTTCTTCTTTGATTTTAACGGTTAAATCGCCGCCATCGGAGCTTGGATAGAGATCGGTAATCTCAAATGCGCCAGGCGTGACATAGCTTTGGTAAACCATATAACCGTTTTGTTCAACGGTCACTTGGGCATTGGTTTTCGCAATACCGCGGATCACCGGAGCAAAGTTTTTCTGGCTATCGGGAACCATGTCGTCATCGGAGGCGAGCTGAACGCCTCGGAACTGAACGCTGTCAAAAACATCAGAGCCAGAGTAGCTATCACCTAGGGTTAAACCCGCTTTTAACGCGGCAATGGAGCGCTGCACATAGGTATTGACGTTGGTAAACTGACGAACACCGTTGTTGTCGTTCCAGGTGGAGTAGTTACGCAGGCGCCAAGCGCCCAAGTTCAAACCGCTGCGCAGGTTGAGATAGTAATTACTCTGATCGTCGCTGTCGTTGGCACCGGTGAAATTATAATTCAGCAGCAGGGCAGGGATACCGTCATCCCACATAGAGGGATCGACATACCCGCGCGCTGAATTCGAAACTAATAACTGCGGTACGCTAATATTTAAACGTTGATTCGAAAAGTCAAAATTCGTCTTAGCTGAGGGGATCGCTTGCAGTAATAAATTGCACTTTGCACTATCGGCCGGCTGAGTTGCGGTATCCGTATTGTCTTTCGTGGCGGTAGGCATCGGGGAGTCCGTGCCTTTTTTTATCATGGCAAGAGCCGCATCGGTTTTGATACCGTAGTCTTTTAGCTCTTCTTCGGTAAAGCAAGGAATGAGCCCCGTCTTATCATTGGCGTTAGGCCCTTTATACGCAATAAAGGTCACTTCACGATGATCTACGGGGTTCTTGTTAAGATAAATATCGACGACATATTTACCCGGTATCTGACCGCCTTCTGGCAACGCGTAGGTAGAGAGATCGGTGACTTCATTGCTAGAGTCTATTTGCTCTAGAAATGCGGGGTCAAAGCCACCGGCAGCGTAGCCGTTGGCGGACATGATCAGAAGCGTCAGTGCACTTAGCGAAAAATATCTATAACTTTCCTTGTGCAAAGAGTGCGATGGTGCCGAATGACTCTTTTTAGATATTTTTAACAGCATCATGGTGTTCTCTAATAAAAGGAAATGGATATTTATCAATTAAGTGATTAATTAGCGGTTGCACTAATAAGTTCAGATACGCCGCCGTAGTCATTAATAAAAGCAAAGGTGACGTTATTTCCTGCTCCGGCAGGCCAAGCGTAGTGTGTCTCTGATTTTGGCAAGACCATGTTGATATCTTTAAGCGCTTTGCCTGAGAGGTTAATTTCATTAAAACTCACGGAATAATTGGTCGGGTTTTTCACCACGAGATCGTTGCCTTGGTGGCTCCACTGCAGCTGCTTGCCTGATTCTGCAGGATTGCCCGTCAGACCTTTAGGGCGATAGAACATTTTGATCCGCGTTTTGATCGCGAGCTGGAGCGTGTTCTGGGCGTTTGTGTTTTCAGGGACTGGCGGAATAGCTTTCACATTGATATAAAAAACAGATTCGCGATCGCTAGGCAGGTCGCCAGCGGTTTTCAAAATACGCATCATGTTTTCTTTTTCAGCGTCTAAGCGAAACAGCGGGGGGGTGATGGCAAATGGAACTTTTTTATTCCCATTTTCATCATCAATCCACGATTGAACCAGAAAATACTGGTCGCTATTTTTATTATTTATCGTTATTGAGGCTTCTTTATTATTGGCGTCATAAACTACTCTTGTTGCGCCTAATACAATACCGCCAGAACCCGCAGCGAAAGCTGACTGAGAGGCTATTAATAATGCAAGTGAAGAAATAATTAATTTACCGTACATAAAGATGACCTTTTTTAGTGTTAAAAGCCTGAGTGAACTCGGTTAATGTCGCTATATAAAGAGCAACATTAGCGAATAACACTCAGACTTGGTTTCTTCATCCGTTAGATAATGAAGAAGGGGGGTATTACCATTATTGGTAAGTCAGCGTAAAATCACTGGTTGCGTTAGCATCACCGGTGGTTGCAACGCCATAGGCTTGATAGTTAGCTGTGAAATAAAGCGATTGTGATGCGATACTTGGCGTTAACGTGATAGAGCTTGATGCTACGTTAGGTTTAATATCCACGCCTTTTGAATCGGCGACTTCAATACCCACATTCGTGGCCACAGTGCCGGCAGCGGTGCCATCTGGAGATGAAATGTTAAACAAGGCATCTTTTCCAGCAGGACTTGAGCCACCAAATGTTACCGTGACTGATTTAGCCGCAGCGGAACAATTCAGCAAATCAATTTGGAAGTTCTTAGCTGTCGATTTCAGCCCTGATGCGTTCAGGTCAGCGGCAGGCACTGTACCTAAATCAACAACCTGATTTGATGAAGGAATAGAAACGCTACACGGCGCATCTGAAATCTTACCTTTAAAATTGACAGTACCATCGGCAGCCATTACGGATGCAGATGCCAAACCAGCTAAAGACAATGCTAAGCAAAATGTAGTTTTCTTGAATGACATAAAATTTCCTTATAACCTATACTGAAAGTCCAATCATTTGGACGATTTTATTTTGTTGCATTAAACAACACGGGACTAATATCAAGCCTAATCATTTCCTAAGACTGAGTTCGTTGACCGAACAGAGTAGAAAGAGCAACATTCACGATTAACCAAAGTCGAATTAATTGACTCGGTAAATGCTAAGCGTGATTTGGCTCAGATATTAAATAACTAATCGACTTCTTTCGTAACTGGGCCATATGTTATTCCTTTTTTTTCTTTTGCAAAGAGTCCAAAAATAGACTGTTGTTATTTTGGGTGAAACAACAAGGCGAAATGAATGGTTGATTAATTTATAAATAGAAAAAGTAAATCAACATTTAAAAAGACCAATAAAATCAACGTCATTTTTCAGAGTTTGTTGCATGAATAATTAATTCGTTAAATCCACTTAATATTGAATTAATTTATGCTTTACACATTCAGCCTGTAAAAGAATGCGTATCTGAATGTATTAGCGAAAGCTTTAAACCTGTTTTTTAGAAAAAATATTCTATATAGCGAGGGGAGGCGCAGCTCCCCACTATCTTAAGCTCATGCGATGCATCATTGGGCGGATAAAACAGAAATAATATCACCCGCAATACTCGAGATTGGGGATGATTTGTCATAGATTAAATGTATGGATATTGACGGCATCTTTTTTCCTTGATCAAGCGCGGTGACATTGAACGAAGGTGAAAATTTCTCATATAACCATTGGGGCATGACACCCAGTTTGTCCGAGTTTTCGATAATCGACAGCAATGCAAAGTAAGAGTCGCTCTTTAATAATGTTATATTTTCACCAAGCGCTTGCCGAATTGCTACGTGTTGCTGAGTAAATTTGTCATCTGGCGTTTCAAAAGTGACAAATGTCTCAGCGCTGAAATCCTTGTTGATAAGCTTGTCCATTCTTGGATGCTGCTGGGAACAAAACAAATACATAGGCTCGTCTAAAACGGGAACGCAAATCATCGATCGGCTAGAGTTAGGTTTAAGCGCAAAAAACAGATCGTTCATCCGCAGCCTAACGCCGTGGATGTTATTTTTAGCGTCAGAAAAATTGCTTCTATGAATTATTTCGCAACTGGGATTTTTCGCCCATATGGCATTCGACACCTTTGGCAGCAGCCGAACAGAGATATAGGGGGAGCAATGAATCGCTATTTTATTAAAATAATCGTTTTGACCAAATGAATTCACGTTGTTAACTAACTTATCAACGTCATCCTGTAGTGATATAAACAGTTCTTGGGCTGTTTTTGTCGGCGATAGAACCAATCCATCTCTTAGGAAAAGCGGATCACCAAAGTGATACTTAAGTTTAGCTAAAGCATTAGATACCGCGGTGGTTGAAATGCCGAGCGTTATACCTGCCTTAGTGATACTTTGATGAATAAATATCTCAATAAAAATAGGTAAAAGGTTAAGGTCTAACTTTTTGTTGGTGTTTTTATCCTTAGAATTCATAATGTCCTCTGAACGTCATTTATTATCTCAGCGTAAAATAACCTGATATGCAGGTGCGTAAGCAATAGACAAAAACGGCTATGCTATAATTTCGTGTGTACAATCCTATACATCATGTGGTGAAAACATAATGCGTGAGTTTGAGACTAATATGACGGTTGGCTCCTCAGTTCAACCGATGGCTAAGCCTCTTAAGGCAATCAGTAGGCTGATGTCGCTCTTTCGCACAGAGTCAGTCCCACTTGTTTTTGAAAACGAGGATTGCATCGTCAGGTTGCATAACCCATCGGGCGAATTACACGTTCTTCTCGTCGTAGAAGGTTTAGTTGATGCGTATCGCACTTCTGATGAACTCCTTTTCGCTACCGCGGCTGCTCCCGCAATCTTCGGTATGCAGGGCTCGGCTTATCGTTATGATATGTATACATTTCAATCTAATCCTGACAGCAAACTAGAAACATTGCCGCTAACGCGAGCCATTGAACTGGTGGCGCAGCACGGTCTCCTAGAAGACCTGTTGGCTTATCAAATTTATTTTAATGACTATCAGGCTTATCGAAATAACTTACTCATTAATAAATCAGCCTACGAAATTGTTTGTGCATTGCTTTTTGAACTTGAAAAAATTCCTGCCGATAAACGGGCTCATATCAGCGTGCTAAATTTTATTCTTGCACGTAGCCATCTGGCACGTAGCGGGATTATGAAAATACTCGCTAATTTACGGCAAGGTCTTTACATCAATATTGAAAATGGAAAGTTAATTAGTATTATTCGTAAGTTCCCTAAAGAATATTGATATATTTTCTCAGATTAGTTCTTTATTGATAAGTCAATGACAATTCAACGAGCCCAGAAACAGCGCCCACCTGTGCGTTGCCTTTTGGCGTGATCATTCGGGTTTTAAAAGCGTATGTGGCAGCATGTCGCGCGGGATCAATCGCCACATTTTGTGTATTTGCGGCGTAGGGCAATTAATGAGCTCAATGTAAAATGGCATCCACTGACCCGCGCTGCCGGCGTCATGCATATCTGCAGAGCGCATTTTCCCTAAATGAACGCTGTTAGTGTCGCTAGAAGGATTGATAACAGTACAGACCGATTCTGTTATGGTTGCAGAAATATTAACCTCAGCATTATCCCCCTGAATAGAAGGTTCTTCGGTATATCCAAATTCGGATAATGCCAGCAGGAAAAATAGCGTCAGCCACTGAGAACAAGCCCTGTTAAACATATTATCGTCCTTGTGCTAGCTTATTTGTAGGAAAAGGCCACGTTGATAACTGAAGACACTCTGCCCGGTGTGACGCGGCCAGATTTTGTATACAGGCGTGCCGACAGCGGTATTAATGCGGCGCCGGTTTCAATAGGTATATCTATCACCTCATTATTTCTTATTGGGTCGGTGCTACCACTGGGTTTCAATTGCACGCTCACGTTTGTGGCTGCTTCCTGTATCCATATTTAAGAAGCTACCAGCGCCACCGTTGGGATCGGGGGGGCCAGTAAACGTCATCAAAACTTCCGTGGTTCCTGCAGGGCAATTGGCTAATTTTATCGTTGCCGTCGACGTCATCTCTGACCATGCAGTATAAACATTGGCGCTTTCTAGCGTCGACGCTTCAATATTTCCCAAGGGAATGGTGAGGTTAGGCGATAGAACCACACAGGGGGAGGCCACGACGTTTGCTGTCACCATCACGGCGGTCTGATCACCGGCAGCACTCGCTGTTGATGAGAGCGCGGCGAGTAAAAATAACCCACTCGTTGATTTCCAAAGTCTATTTTTCATGGTAATTCGTAACCTAATGAATGGATAAAAATTATTTAACGGTATAGGCAACCGTTATGACACCGATGACGGTCCCCAGCGATGATGCTGTCTTTTAAGTGTCCTTCGCGTTGTAAAATGGGTACCGCTGAATAGGGCTGTACAAAATGTAGTTCGCTACCATCTTCTTCTTTGATGGTGACATCTAAATCACCGCTGTCTCGATATTTAATAAAGACTGGCTCAGTAATTAAATGATGAGTCTGAATATGCCCTCATTCCTAAGTGCAATATATTCCTTTTTTTATTTTTGAAAAGAGTCCAAAAGTAGACCGAAATCATGATGTTGAAATAAAGAGGGGAGTTGCGGGTTTTACTTAATTCAATAAATTGTCTGGCTAAATATGTTGTCAAAAAAAAGATAATAATTAATAGGATAGGTGTGCTCTTTTACGTTCCCAAATATTTATTTAGGGAAAGTGAATATTGAATTAATTTATACTTACTGCTGGGGGCGGTGAAAATATCCGCGTTGAAGGTTGTTCTTTTGCGTCAGCGGGATTGATTAAGGGAGGAATTGCCCAAGGGTTAATTGGGCATACATTAACTTAACTGATTGCTGATCCTTCAGCACGGCGAAATTTTATTGCTCAATCTCTTTAGGCCGCAGAGACGGCTGGGTGAAATATTGTTTGTCATCCCAACGTAACATCGTTAGCTCTCCCCCCCAGCAACAGCCCGTATCGAGAGCATACACCTGCGATGGTGTCCCTTTACCCTGCAATGATGCCCAGTGACCGAAAGCAATGGAGTATCCGGCATCCAGCACTTTGCTGGGCAAATCAAACCATGGTTTAAGAGGGGACGGCGCTTCGCCTGGCGCATCTTTGCAGATCATGTCCAGTTCACCGCCAGGGAAACAATAGCGCATACGGGTCAGCGCATTGGTAGAAAAACGCAGGCGTTGTAGCCCGGTTAAACCGTCAATCCAGCTGTTGGGCATATCACCGTACATGGCATTTAAAAATAACGGATAGCTGTCACTGCTGAGTACGGCTTCAACTTCACGGGCGCATAGCTGTGCGGTAGCAATATCCCACTGGGGGCTGATACCCGCATGGGCCATCACCAGTTTTAGCTTATCATCAACCTGCAGGATGGGCTGACGGCGTAACCAATTGATCAGGCTATCTGCATCAGGGGCATCCAGCAGCGGAGTAATTTGATCTTTGGGCTTATTACGGCTGATGCCTGCGTAGACCGCTAAAAGGTGTAAATCATGGTTGCCCAACACCATGCGAACGCTGTCGCCTAATGACTGTACGTAGCGCAGAACCTCTAGGGAGTCAGGGCCGCGGGCGACTAAGTCCCCGGTTAACCACAGCGTATCCTTAGCAGGATCAAAATCAGCTTGTTCCAATAGCGCCCGTAGCTCTGCGTAGCAACCGTGGACATCGCCAATCAATAATGTAGACATTCAAACCCTTCTTACTTGCTGCTCTGTCGCAACTCAAAATATTTTGTGAATATACAACTAGTTAATTAGAGTTGGGATTGCTAAACGAAATACGGGAATCGCAATACGGAACTCCTGACCCTGATGGTCAATCATTTCATAATGACCTTCCATTGTGCCGCAAGGCGTTTCAATAATGGCACCGCTGGTGTATTGGAACTCATTGTTGGGCAAAATCAGTGGCTGTTCACCGATGCCGCCTTCGCCCTAAACTTCCGTCTGACGTCCGTTACCATTGGTAATCAGCCAGTAACGCCGCAGGAGCTGCACATTGAATCGTCCTAGATTCCTGATGGTGATGGTATATGCAAAAACAAAACGCTCTTCATCTGGAAGTGATTGGGTTTCGGCATAGGCACTTTGTACCTGAACACACACACGAGGTGAATCAATCATAATGTACGGCTCCCGTTATGACGTTGTCAGCGAGACCTATACCCTCATCGATTAAACGAAAAGGGCATTACACCCACTATTCTGGCGATTTTTCGCATAGCCAGTTGGCGAGCTTGCAATAGTTTTCAACAGAGATGTTCTCTGCGCGCTGGGCTGGATCGATCCCCAACTCGGTCAATTGCTCTGGTGTGAACAGGTGACCTAAGCTATTACGCACGGTCTTGCGGCGCTGATTAAATGCTTCAGTGGTAATACGGCTGAGCACACGGATATCTTTGACCGGATGCGGAATGGTCGCGTGTGGGATCAGCCGAACCACGGCCGAGTCAACTTTTGGCGCTGGACGGAATGCTGTTGGCGGCACTTCCAATACAGGAATGACCTGACAATAGTATTGTGCCATGACGGTCAAACGACCATAGGCCTTGCTGTTTGGGCCAGCAACCAGACGGTTCACTACCTCTTTTTGCAACATGAAATGCATGTCGCTGATAGCACCAGTATAGGTGAAGAGGTGGAACATCAAAGGGGTTGAGATGTTATAGGGTAAATTACCAAATACGCGCAGCGGCTGGCCGAGGTCTTGAGACAGCTCGCCAAAAGTTTCGGACA
>OATP01000822.1_pt1 | contig 15557 bp, 15 predicted proteins | sample 1495041 | NCBI WGS metagenome assembly OATP01 (sample SAMEA2579972, study PRJEB22360) | human gut metagenome | biome: human gut; feature: human-associated habitat; material: faeces | place: Denmark | collected 2008/2010 | reverse complement strand
AACCCTGCCCCGACAGAAACAAGAAGTCGCCTGCACGTACCGCTTTGGCAAATGGAAACGGCAAATCACTGGCAAAACGCTGTAGGTTAGAAGACATACAATGCCCCTCAAAAGTGAAAAACTAAACAGAAATAATCCCATGAAGATACAGCACCGCTTGACCGCGAATAATCACGCGATCTTCTCCCTCTGCATTCGTATAAAGCCGACAACCTAACTGCCCTTTTCTGCAGCCGCCCTGTTGAGCGCTTAGATCGTCACGCCGAAGTTTTTCAGCCCAAATCGGCGCTAAGCAAGTATGAGCCGACCCCGTAACAGGATCTTCATTAACACCGACGTTTGGACCAAACCAGCGTGAAACGAAATCACAATCGTGCCCCGCAGCGGTTACCACCACGCCTCGCACTTGATATTGCGCAAGCAGCGAAAAGTCTGGTCGTAGAGCTTCCACTGTTTCTGGCGAATCCACCAGCACGATATAGTCATCGGCCTTGTAGACTTGGCGAATAGGCGTATTTAGGCTCAGCGCCTGCGCTAAACCTTCAGGAACATCAATGAGCTCCGGTTTTTTTGCGGGAAAATCCATCGCCAAAAACTCACCGTCACGAGAAACACTCAGCACGCCGCTGCGCGTAGCGAATCTCAACGTATCCTGTGTGGCACCACGTTGATTAAACAATACCCACGCCGTCGCCAGCGTCGCATGCCCACAGAGATCGACTTCCACGAGTGGCGTAAACCAGCGCAGTTCAATAATGTCGCTCTTTTGCACAAAGAATGCGGTTTCTGACAAATTGTTTTCTGCCGCAATTTTCTGCAGCACTTCATCCTCAACCCATTGTTCTAATGGGCACACCGCAGCTGGATTCCCGCCAAAAATTTGGGAGGTAAAGGCATCAACCTGAAAAATTTCAATTTGCATGATATTTCCCCAAGGATCGTCATACTTAGACGCGAGTTTGGCTTTGACGGATTTCTTCAAGATAGTTGTAAATGGTATAGCGCGTAACGCCGAGTGCCTTTGCCGCTTTCTCAACCCCACCTTTTACGATGAATATTCCCCGCTCCTGCATCTGGCGCACGGCTTGTAGTTTGGCCTTTTTATTCATCACGCCGTTTTTAACGTCGGTGCATTGCATTGCATCTTGAATGATTTCTGCCATCAGAATTTCCATATCCGGTGGCTCAGATACTGGATGTTCAGTCGTCTGAATACCGCTTGCCAATAACTGCGCCAGACAGGCTTGTGCCGCTTCAATGCCGCTGATATCCGCATTCACGCACAGGCTGGCAAACGGATGCCCCTGGGCATCCCGGTAAACGACCGTTGCACTGCGTAGTTTTTTACCCGTCGGCGTCAATGTCTCATATCCCCCGACCACTGAAGGTTCACCGCAGGACTCGTTTTTTATCTCCTGCATCACTGCACTGAAGCCGCGATCGTTTTGTGGACCCGATAGCACAGAACTCCCTATACGGCGCCCAGAAACGTGTCCGTTAACAATATCAATCACCGAGTTTTCCGGATGGGTGAGATCGTGGAGAACCACTTCAGTATTGCGACCAACGACGCAGCCAAGCATTTGCAAACCGCTACGCAACACCTTCAGCACCAGCCTGCGTTCAGTAATGATGGCAGGATCGGTGGTATCTGAAAGACAGGGTTCATTCAACATCGTTTTCATGCGGATTCAGGACTCTAGAAATAACAGGTTTAGCGAGTATCACTTGATACGACAATATCAACATAAAGTTGTTATTTCAACTTTATGTTGAATTCATGCAGGTTTTGTCTCGCTCGATGAGCATGAAACCAAAACGTTAGGGATAAAGTAAGGTGAACTAGCCTCTTAGCTAAATAATGATTGCGGTTGAGATTGTTACTTGGACATTCATAGAGATATCGATTCGGAAAGGAATTTGCTAAGAGCTTTGATAAAATCTTGGCGTGAGCTATTCTCCATCCTCAAAGGCACGTCATCAACGCACGGCGTTCTCCCTCACAAAACTCGGAGCGCTATCCGTGAGAGCTTTTTAGCTATTTCATTTCGTGAAGTGCCAATTCTTTTGCCTGACTGTTTTTTCAGTTTCCCACGGATGAAAACAGTATCAATATCTGACGCCATGGCTCTTGATACGAGTAATTGGATAGGGTCGATACCAGGTCGTAAGTCAGGCATACGCACCATGATCAGATCGGCCTGCTTGCCAGGTATTAGACTACCAATACGGGCACTCAGTCCTGCTGTTCTCGCCCCTTCCACTGTTGCCCATGTCAACGCTTCATACGCACTGTTCGATATCCCCTCCACCCCGTTTTTTGTCTGCGCCTGTACGTGTTGATGATCCATGAATCTCTGCAGTTGTAGCGCGAAACGGATAACTTGAAACATGTCGTGAGAGGATGACGCTTCTGTATCAACCCCGAGCGAAGGCTTGCCTCCCTGAGACCGAATATGACCTGTAATCCCAGGACCGAACCCCATTTGCATTTCAACTTCTGGTGTGACGGTGAATGTCGCAGAGCACTGGACGAGCGCCCTAATTTCTTCGACATCCAATCCGTTACCATGAACAATATTTACTTGCTCAGTAATTCGGCCTTCAGTTGCAAGTTGACGGAAGGAACATGAGTTCGTGTCAGAAGCGTAATGCATACTGACGATCTGCTTGAGAGCATTAGCCCTATCGAGCTCCAAACGTACCTGATCCAATGGCGCATAAGCGGGACCCAGAATTGACATACCAAGGCTGAGTAAGTCGCCAGCACCATCAGGTAGCGTTATCTCATCCAATTTATCTATGCCAAAAGCATGCAGTCCTGTATTACTCGTCGTGACACCATAGAGAAAGAGAGCTCGGATACCCGCATCGTGTAAGGCTGCCATTGCAGCATTTGCATGCGCAGTGGTCGGCGTGTTGTGACACCAGTCGATTATTGTAGTCACGCCAGCATCAATCTGATCAAGCGCCGCCGCATACGTCGCCCAATAGATGTCTTCTGGCGAAAACTTCGGACCAATCTGCCCAAGCATTTTTTGCATATAGTCTGACAGACTCCAATTTGCAGCCAGACCTCGCAAAGGCGTTTGCCAGCTATGCAGATGTGCATTGACGAGCCCCGGCATAACCAGCATTCCTGATGCGTCAATCTGCTCAGCAGCTTCAGCAGCTTCAAGATTGTGGCCCATTGCAACGATTTGACCTTCGTCAATAAGTATATTGCTGTGTATGGCGTACGGTGTTTCAGGATCCATTGAGAGAACTAGGCCTCCCCGGATGAGCGTTCTGGTCATTTTCTGTCCCACATGCAGAGTTTGTTGCAGTGTATTTTTATTGCAATGAATGGACAATATCTAACGAATCGAACATATTGTTCCTATGCATGAACAACCTCTGATTACCGATCTCAACCAACTTCGCGTTTTTTCCGAAGTTGCTCGTTATCTAAGCATTACCAAAGCGGCACAAGCGATGGGCATGCCAAAATCAACAGTGAGCCGTGATGTGGCCAGATTGGAGCACACACTAGGCACATTGCTTCTGACTCGCTCGGGCCGTCGGATTTACCTAACAGAAGCCGGAGTCATTTTTGCCGAACATGCGCAACAGGTGATGAGTCGGGTCGACGAGGCAACAGATGCGGTAGCCATAAGCGCCGCAACCCCACGCGGCACACTTACAGTGCGAACAACCTATGTGCTGGGATGCTCAGTACTCATGCCTATGATGACAGCCTTCATGGCTCGATTCCCTGAAATCAATGTGATTCTCAAATTTGAAAATCATGGTAGCATCGCGTCCCATGAATCAGATGTGCTGTTAGCCGCTGGACCACTTGATGATTCAAGCTACGTGGCAAGAAAGATCACAGAGATGAAACTTCAACTCTACGCTAGCCCACAGTACTGCTCTCGTCGCGGGACTCCGCAGAATTTGATAGACCTGAACCATCACGACATTGTTGATAAACATTGGCCACACGGCGCTGGCCCCTGGGTAGAACAAGCAGCCCACGGTTGGCAGATGACAATCAAGCCACGGTTATTACTCAACGATATGTTAGCCGTGTCTGAGGCTTTACGTCATGGTCTCGGGGTGGGCTGGCTACCTTCATCTGTGGCTCAGCCGTTTTTGCAAACGGGTGCGCTCGTCCCAGTACTGCCTGAGGTTCATTGCCAGCCAATCGAGGTATATGCCATCTTTCCTCAGAGACGAACAGCAAGCCCAAAAATCCTAGCGTTTGTAGATTTTTTGTTGGTATCTATAGGCAACAAAAATCCAGACTGACAGATATTCTTGACGTGCCATTTAGGGAACGAAAATGGAATTCGTTTCCGTTATTATTTGCCATCATTTTTCATGGCTCAATTTTTATCTATAGCCATTAATGTTTTCCTGGGACTTGTTCATTCTATATTCATTGCAGTTTTTGTGTCTTGATGACGACGATATCGCAGCGTCACCAAGCTAATATCCACATTTTATGCCATGCTAACTTAAATGCTGTATCAGTCAGCGATAAATGCACGCCTAATTTATAACACCATACAGAACACCAGAAGCAGGAAACCCGCTACCAGAGCAGCCAATACCCCCAGAACTGTTATCACGCCTCTTCCTTTCTGCGTCTTTGCATGATGTATTGATTTGATGGCTGATATAAGAGCCGCTACCAACAAGAATATACCAATAGCAATGAACATCTCAGAATTAGCAGAGCATTGCTGACCACATCCGCTTCCACTAACGCCCGCTCCGACAATCATTACACCAAAGAAACTGATAAATAACCCCAACGCATCAAATACTACTGCTACTGCCAACCAAAATTTTGAATTCCTTGTCATCGATATGAGTTCCTAAATCTAATATATAAAAATGAAATCTATCTTCCTTGAGGAAATAAATTACTTTCCATTATTTTCAGTTCATTTTTTATCTATATAGCATATATATGCTCCGCTGAAATAGTTTAAAAGCGAAGAGCAAACTGCCAGAATAGCCAAAGAAGCGGAGTGCAAGCTACCAGCGTTGCCAGAACACCCAAAATCATCATCACACCTCTTCCTTTCTGCATCGCAAGATGTACTGAGTAAAGGGCTGATAACAAGGCTAGAACTAAAAACAATACACCCGCGGCCATGGGTATATCGCCGCATTGCATGCAACCTCCGATACCCGATAATAGAGCAACGACGCCGCTAAATAATCCCATCGCATTAAACACCACAGCTACAGTCAACCAAATTTTTTCATTATTCACCATTGATATAAGTCCCTACATCCAATGTATAAAGTTAATCCTATTTCCCTTCGCCAAAAAATCACGTTTCATTATTTTTTAGTTCAGTTTTTATCTATCTACCATTCAGGTTTTCTATAAATATCTATTCAATATTCATTGTAATTGACTACGATTACGTCCTACAGAATATCAGCAACGGAAAAACGGCTATCAACCCAGCCAGAACACCCAAAATCGTTATTATGATTCTGCCTGACTGCATTCTTGCAAGATATATCGAGTAAGTGGCGGAGAGCAATGCTAGCGCAAAAAGTAATGCGCTGGCAGTAAAGAATATCACTACATCATTGGAGCATTGCAGGTCACATCCATGACTAAAGATACCCGCCCCATCAGACAATATACCAAAGAAACTACTAAAAAATCCGATAGCATCGAACGCTACAGCCATTGCCAACCAAAATTTTGCATTTTTCATCATGAGGATTAATGCCTACGTCCAATGTATAAATTGAATCCCTTGCATTTAATACATATTGGATTCTGATTCGTACGAGTGTTACATCGGTGAAATTTCTCACTGAAATCCATCACTGTCGAATACAATTCGCGAGCCATGATGTATTTGCAGCACGAACCGCAGTCGTTATAGTAAATTAGTCAATTTTTAGGTCAACAACATATAACCTTTTAAGGTGTTAATTATGTTTGTTGTTGTATTAACTTCACCCATAACGATATTAATCAAAGTAAGTTATATTAAAAAATGAATAAGGCCATCGTTAACGATAAAAACAAATGATATAAAAATGATAAATACACAATAGGAATATATATAAACATATAACTCGAGGCTAACATTCCCACGCTATAATCTTATATATACAGTAACATTGGTTATCAATCCCAAGATACACCACGAACAAGCAGTTTTAGGATGTTGAGAAATGTTACGTCCAGAGCCACGATCCTACGCAGAAGTCATACTATCCGCTTTCTGCTATCGGTGCTTTATGGAACAAAGCTGTAAAACCCACTGGAATTCGTCGCCGTAATCCGTACCATACACGCCACGCAGCAACGCGGGATCCCTCCGGCTATGTGCCATGAGCTGGTAAAATGCCAGATGACCCGCTTACGCATGAAACGACTATTGCCTGTAGGGCGTTTTCCCCTGCGAGCCCCATAACACCGGATACATATTCAATGTCAGAAGATCAGACCATAAGCAAGAAAGAGCAATACAACCTTAACAAGTTGCAAAAGCGCCTGCGCCGCAACGTCGGTGAGGCCATTGTCGATTACAACATGATCGAAGAAGGCGACCGCATTATGGTTTGCCTGTCCGGCGGCAAAGATAGCTACACCATGCTGGAAATTCTGCGTAACCTACAGCAAAGCGCCCCTATCAACTTCAGTTTAGTGGCGGTTAATCTCGATCAAAAACAGCCAGGATTCCCAGAAGATATTCTACCGGCCTATTTAGACAGCATCGGTGTGGAATACAAAATTGTAGAAGAAAACACCTACGGGATTGTGAAAGAGAAGATTCCCGAAGGGAAAACTACCTGCTCCCTGTGCTCGCGTCTGCGTCGCGGAATTTTATACCGCACGGCAACCGAGCTGGGCGCAACCAAGATTGCACTAGGCCATCACCGTGACGATATGCTGCAGACGCTGTTCTTAAACAGGTTCTACGGCGGCAAACTAAAAGGCATGCCACCAAAGCTGATGAGCGACGATGGCAAACATATCGTCATTCGCCCTCTGGCTTACTGCCGTGAAAAAGACATTGAGCGTTTTGCCGAAGCACGCGCGTTCCCGATTATTCCGTGCAATCTGTGCGGATCACAGCCAAACTTACAGCGTCAGGTGATTAAAGATATGCTGCGTGATTGGGATCGCCGTCACCCTGGTCGTATCGAAACCATGTTTAGCGCAATGCAAAATGTGGTGCCTTCTCACTTAGCTGATACCAACCTGTTCGATTTCAAAGGGATCCAGCACGGGAGTGAAGTGGTTGACGGTGGTGACTTGGCCTTTGATCGTGAAGAGCTTCCGTTAGTCCCTGTGGGATTAACCGAGGATGAAGACGCGCCAAACTTTGATAATGCGATTCGTCTGGACGTGGTTGAAGTTAAATAATTCGCCAGAGCCTTAGATTAACGCCGCGTCCAGCGGCGTTTTTTCAACCGTTGTATCAACACTCAATCTGAAACAGTCGCGCAATGGCCTTCCTTCCATTCGACGTCATATTGACCTGACGAAAACCCGCAACTTTTTGTAGCCAATGTTTGTGTTCGCACAGCGCAAAAAATTGTGCCCCTGCTTCGCCACCGAGGTGAAACCGCCTTTCGCTCCAATCAAGGCAGCCACAGCAGATCTTTCGCTTGGTTTTATGTTCTAGATCGATGCCCAATATTTTGAATTGTCGAAACCCTTCATCCGTTAAAAATGTCCCATCTGCGCCAAACCATCCAGCATGGCTCATTGCATCATATATTTTCACCGCAATCTCACCCGCAAGATGATCGTAGCAGGTCCGAAGCATACGCAATTCAATCGGCGTTCTCGTTACAGGTGTAGGATGGAGTTGCCATGAAATCCCCATCATCATCTCAATTAGCTCGGCAGTTTCCTTTCCCGCCAAACGATAATAGCGATGCCGTCCCTGCGATAAACAGATAATCAACTTATTCGTTAAGAGCCGGTTAAGGTGCGCGCTGGCCGTGGAGGACGCGACGTCGGTAACGGCGGCCAGTTCAGTTGCCGTCCATGCCCTTCCGTCCATCAATGCACAAAGTATCTTTACGCGAGATGGATCTGACATGGCAGCAGCCACGCCAGACATGGCGTCTTCAAGCACATCAGCACGAGTAAACTGCTCGGCATTTATCGTGTTATGCATATCTATTAGACCTTCACAGCCCACTTTTCGGTGGCTTGCTGAGCGATTATGTCATTATCCGTGATGAGAATAAGCTGGTTAGCATGATCGCTATATTGAGTTAAAATATTAACACCTTTCTCAGATAGCGCTGCCGCAATTGCCCCCAATTCCCCTAAACGTTCCTGCCTTAGCACTCTGATCAACGGGCGGCATACGCCGTAGACGCGAAATCCTTCGCTCTCAAGAACCGTTTTAGCCTTATAGCCGTCGGCGACCAGAAAGTGAGCGTGGCTTTCACCGCCTAACGCAAAGACGCCGCCCCCTTCGATTCCGATACCGTTAAGTGCCAGCGTTTTTCCTAACCAAGCCAGCTCTCCAGGCGAGTTTTTCAAGATAATATGCATATCATACATGCTCATTTCCCTCTATTTTCTGATGAGTAATCCCTGAAGACATGGGCCACTCTGATTCGGTAATACGAGAAAATAGACTCACGCCCTTCAGCCTGTGCTTCTTGATGAAAGACATTCTTCTTCCATGCCAAAACCGATTCCTCGTCACGCCACCAAGACAGTGACAAGATCTTCCCCAGCTCCAACAGGCTCTGGAATCGCTCTATCGCAATAAAACCGTCAATCCGCTCGAGTAATGGTCTCAATTCACTTGCGATTTCTAAATAGCGAGCCTGCTTATCTAGATGCGAATTAGCCTCAAAGATCACTGCTATCATCATTTCCCCTCCGGTCGGTTGATAAGCATTAATCTAGCGATTTCGTTCGAGAATGCTTCGTTGAAAAACGAAATATCCAGAGAACAAAAATGAAATTGGGTGATAAGGAGACCTGCGGGATGAAGGGGTCGATAGGTATTAGGCTAGGTTTCAGGCAAAAAAAATGCCGACTAAAGCCGGCATGTTACGAATTAAATGTGCTATGCAATAATTCAAAAATTAGGAAGTAAGACAATATGGAGCGCAACGCCCATCGCTTGGCGTTGCATTCACCTGCGAGATGAAGTTTGCCCTACCTCTAAAGGATAAATGTTGATGTGGCTCAATATCGCAGGCTGTTTTACCCTTTCATTCCGATTTATTTGATTTACCACAAAATTTTACCGCATAACTCACTATAACCATTTACTGCGTTTTAACCAGACCACAACGCAAACGCACAATAAAACTAGCAAAAAGCAAAATGTCGCGAAGGCAACCGGTGAGGTATTCCCCGGAATGCCTCCAAGGTTAACGCCAAATAAACCGGTCAAAAACGTCGTCGGCAAGAACAACATAGCGAGAAGCGACATCGTATATGTGCGGCGGTTCATTGCATCCGCCATCAAGTTTGAGATTTCATCGGCCAAAATAGCGGTACGTGCGATGCTGCCGTCTAAATCATCTAACCCTCGACCTAAGCGATCTGAAATATCCTGCATGCGGCGGCGATCGTCATCGGTCATCCACGGCAAACGCTCGCTGGCTAAACGTGCAAACACATCACGCTGCGGCGCCATGTAGCGGCGTAGAACAATCAACTGCTTACGAATGAGCGCAAGCTGCCCTCTTTCTGGCGTTTGCTGATCCAGTAGGTTATCTTCTAAATCAATAATCTTGTCATGCAGATCTTCAATAAATTCGCTGGCATGATCGGTCAGTGCATCGGCGACCTGTACCAATAAATCACCGCTGCTTACAGGGCCCGTACCGTTTTGCAGATCGGTCAGCACTTCATCGATGGCGTAAACCTTGCGATGGCGAGTCGATACCACCAGCTTATCCGTCATGTACAAACGAATAACCACCAGCTGGTCTGGGCGGGAATCATTATTGAAGTTTATGCTGCGAAGCGTAATCATCGTGCCATCACCCAGACGCGTGACTCGCGGGCGCATGCTTTCACCGCCCAAGCATTCACGTACTGAATCAGGCAGCAAAGAGGTACTATTCAGCCAGTTCTGACTCTCTTCACGCGCGTAATCCAAATGCAGCCAGCAGGGATGTTCACACGATGCCTGAGTCAGGTCCGTCACAGGAACGCTGCCTCCCTTACCGTCAAGCTGTAAAGCGTAAACCGCATCCTGAATCTTTAATTGTTCGCCTGAAATGACATTAACGTCTGTCACAACATCCCCTTTATATTGCCAAAACACTGCCGTTAATATTAGCCTTAACGCCTTGAAATTTAAACCTTCGTTTAACTTATCATACTTGCCAATCCGTAAATTAATACGCCCCACAGTTTGCACTGAAGGGCGTATCAAATCTGGGCTCTGGTGCTAAGCCGTTTCAATTACCGCCGTCGTGAGTCTAGAAGTGCAGCACAACCGGTTTTGCTCATCAAAAATCTCGGTCTGCCATACCTGATGGCGGCGGCCAATATGTATTGCCTTACAGACACCACGTACTCGCCCCTCACGCGCAGATCGTATGTGATTAGCATTGATTTCCAGCCCAACCACCTGTTGTTTACCTTCGGTGCATAAATATCCCGCCAGCGAACCCAGCGTTTCAGCCAAGACCACCGAGGCACCACCGTGCAGCAGTCCAAAAGGCTGAGTCGTACGATGATCGACTGGCATCGTACCTTCCAACTCATCGTCGCCTATTCGAGTGATCTGAATGTCTAAGTGTCCTACCATACAATCATGGCCGATCTGATTAAGCTGTTCCAGCGTTGCCGCACGTTTCCAAATCATCGAACAATCTCCAAAAGTGCCTGTAATGGATGACGTAACCCGTTACCTTCAATACGTTTGACCTGGCTACGGCAAGAATATCCGGGAGCGAGGCAGCGTTGACGCGGTAAACGTTGCAGCGCCTGATGCCACGACAGCTCATAAATGCCTAGTGAGTTAGCCAAATTTTTACTCTCGTGACCATAGGTCCCAGCCATTCCGCAGCATCCAACGCTGACATTTTCTAGCGTTGCACCATAGCGAGCAAAAATCTTCTGCCATTGCTGAGTGCTCGCTGGCAGCGCCGTAGTTTCAGTACAATGGCCGAAAAGATACCATGCCTCACCGGTTTGTGGCGGTAATGTTTCTCGCTCCGGTAACGCTTTCAGCAACCACTCATGTACCAGTTGGACGCTAAAATCACCGCGCTGCTGACCTAAAATTTCGCGATATTCATCCCGATAGCAAAGTACTAGCGCGGGGTCAACACCCACCATCGGCATACCCAGCCGCGCAATTCGATTCAGGAAATCAGCCGTCTTCTGCGCGGTTTTAGCAAAACGAGTCAGGAAACCTTTAATGTGCTGCGCCTTGCCGTTCGGCGAGAACGGCATGAAAGCGTTGGCTGGAAGCCTAATCGTTCAACCAACCGCACAAAATCAGCCACTACCTGCGCATCATAGTAGGTAGTAAACGGATCTTGTACGATCAGCACATGCCGCAGGCGATCTGACTCGCCGAGCTTTTCTAACTGTTCTAATGTGGTTTGGTAAGCGCTGTGCCCAGCCAACGACTGTTTGAGCGTTGGCGTGGATAACAGAGGCAAATCCACCATACCGATACGCTTTTCACTCATCTTACGCAGCCACGGCTGGCTAAAGAAGAAGTTAAACACCTTCGGCGCTTTGGCCATTAGCGGCGTATAGCTTTCCACGCCTGCAACCAGATAATCTCGCACCGGACGCAGATAGCGAGTGTGATACAACTGAAGGAAACGCGAACGGAAACCCGGCACGTCAATTTTAATCGGGCACTGTGTCGAACACGCTTTGCAGGCCAAACAGCCCGACATCGCCTCTTTCACCTCGTGGGAGAAATCGTACTCACCCTTTTTCGCGTGCCACGTATTACGCGTTTTTTCGATCATCGCACGCACGGTAGACTGCTCACCCAGCGTTTGTTCCAGCGTTAACGGGTCAACACCCTGTTCCGAAAGTAAACGCAGCCATTCACGTACCAATGTCGCTCGTCCTTTCGGGGAGTGAATGCGGTCGCCGGTGATTTTCATCGAAGGGCACATCGGACTACGAACATCAAAGTTAAAGCACAGGCCGTTACCGTTACACTCCATTGCGCCGCGAAATTCACTACGTACCTCAAGCGGAATGCGTCGATCGAAGGTGCCTCGTTTGGCTGCATCAACCTGCATCATCGGTTCATCGCATCCCAAAGGAGGACAGATTTTGCCCGGATTTAATCGATTATCTGGATCAAACGCCGCTTTAACGCGACGCAGTTCAGTAAATAACGCCTCACCAAAAAACGCGGGGCTGTACTGGGCACGAAAACCTTTGCCATGTTCGCCCCACAAAAGCCCGCCGTATTTGGCCGTCAGTTCCACAACGTTATCCGATAACGTTTTCATCAGCATTTCCTGCTGCGGATCGCACATATCTAAAGCAGGACGTACGTGTAGGACGCCAGCATCTACGTGCCCAAACATGCCATAGGTCAGTTGATGACTATCAAGTAAAGCGCGGAATTCGGCAATATAGTCAGCCAGATGCTGTGGCGGCACGCAGGTGTCTTCAACAAAAGGAATGGGCTTCGCTTGTCCTTTGGCATTCCCCAGCAGACCCACGGCTTTTTTGCGCATCGCATAGATTCGCTCAATACCAGCAAGCTCTTCGCAAACCTGATACCCAATGACGCCGGCCTGCTGCATGGCCATTAGCTCATCCATGCGCTGACATAGCGCCGCAACACGCTCGTCGATCAACGCGGCATCATCCCCAGCAAACTCAACGATATTTAAGCCCAGCATCTCTTTATCAGGGACATCAAGGATCAGTTCGCTAACCGAGTGCCAAACGATATCTTCACGCGCCAGATTCAACACCCGAGAATCGACGGTTTCTACCGACAACGCCTTAGCTTCAACCATATAAGGTGCGTTACGTAGCGCGGAATCGAAGGAGTCATATTTGATGTTGACCAAGCGCCGCACTTTCGGGATCGGTGTGATATCCAACTTAGCTTCGGTAACAAAGGTCAACGTCCCTTCTGAACCGGTAATAATGCGAGTCAGATCGAAGGTCTGTAAATCGTCGCTGAATACGTGACGCAGGTCGTAGCCGGTCAAGAAACGGTTTAGGACGGGAAACTTTTCAATAATCAACGCACGATTATCACGACAGGAATCCAACACTGCGCGGTAGATATTGCCGCTCTTAGTACCACTGTTCGCCAGCTTTTCTGCTAACTCAACGGGAATAGGTGCAGTATCGAGTAATTCGCCCCCTAGCAGAACCGTGCGCAATGCCAAAACGTGATCGGATGTTTTGCCGTAAACCAGTGACCCCTGTCCTGAAGCATCGGTATTTATCATGCCGCCGAGCGTAGCGCGGTTGCTGGTGGAGAGCTCAGGCGCAAAGAAGTAACCATAGGGTTTTAGATATTGATTCAGCTGATCTTTAATCACGCCAGCTTCCACTCTTACCCAGCCTTCCTGCGGATTGATCTCCAAAATGCGATTCATGTAGCGAGACATATCCACCACAATACCGCGATTGAGCGACTGTCCGTTGGTGCCCGTGCCGCCACCGCGCGGAGTAAAGACCAGCGTGCGGTAAGGCTCTTCGCTGGCTAACCTCGCGATAAGCGCAACATCCGGCGTAGAGCGCGGAAAAAGTACTGCATCAGGTAAAAGCTGGTAAATACTATTATCCGTCGCCATTGTCAGACGGGCGGCATAACTCGTGTCAGTATCGCCGGTAAAACCGCTGACCTTCAGCGACTGTAAGAAATCTAGCACTCGTTGAACGAGTCCTGGCGCCTGTGAAATTTGTGGGATCATCCGTCTCGACCCTGTCATGGAGGCTTATCAAATAAGAGTTATCAAAGCGTGCTCACATTCAAACTATCTGCGCCTGTACGCAGTTCCTGAACCTGAAAGGCAGATTCATCCTTTCTTATTATTCATACGCATTTTTGCCTCAGACAAAAATACGAACCTTAAGAAGCTATCACAAAAAATGTGTGGATGCCGATGGGAACCCAAACAAAATTTACCTTTTACTAACAAAGCGATTGCAACCATGCAAACGATATCGCTGCCTACGCGCGAAATTCTCCGAACTTTATGTTGATGAAAAAACGTATCGGTAAAAAAACCGCTCACGGCTATTTCTTAATGTTTCGTTAAGATTCGAAATAGATACTGCAACTCTGGTTATCGCTATTGAGTGAGTTCACTGATGTATTTCCCTAAAACTTCCATCGAATTTGTTGCGCAGTTATTTTCAGCTGCTACGGTGATCGCTTTTATCGCTCATTATTTCACCACCCTCTAAGTTATCTTTTGCTCTGCCCCCACTGTCGATCATATCTCAGTGGGTTTTTCTTTTAATTAATTGAATATCCACGCTCAAATAACATCCAGCTGCTATGCTTGCTTACATAGAGGCGCTAGGGTTTTTGCCAATGATAGTTCATCATAGGCATAGGGAACTCAATGTTCTATTTTAGGATGGATTTCAAATGTATAATTCGCAGCACAAATACGACTTACCCCGCATTATGTTTGGGGTTTTGTTTGTATCCCTCATGATAGTTGCCTGCCTGTGGGTAGTGAGACCATTTATTCTTGGATTCGCTTGGGCAAGCATGATTGTTATTGCCACCTGGCCAGTACTTATTAAGCTACAGAACATATTTTGGGGTAAACGCTGGATAGCTGTACTCCTGATGACGATGTTACTTCTTCTGCTTTTTATTATTCCTATCGCTTTAGTGATTGGCAGCCTAATCGATAATAGCGGCCCTGTTTTAGACTGGGCCTCTTCCGCTAAAAACTGGTCTGTTCCAGACCTACTCTGGCTAAAAAGCATTCCTGCGGTGGGGCATAAGCTCTATAACAGCTGGCACTCAATGTTAGCGGGTGGCGGCAGTATCATCATTGCCAAAATCCAGCCCTATATCGGACAAACCATCACTTGGTTTGTCGCACAGGCAGCTCACGTAGGCTCTTTTGTGCTGCATTGTTCGCTGATGCTGTTATTTAGTGCACTTTTATATAGCCGGGGTGAAGACGTCGCCTTAGGCATCCGCCATTTTGCGATCCGTTTAGGCTCTGACCGTGGCGACGCCGCCGTGGTACTGGCCGCTCAGGCTATTCGAGCCGTTGCTCTTGGTGTGGTGGTCACTGCATTAGTACAATCCGTTCTTGGCGGGATTGGCTTGGCTATCAGCGGTATCGGTTATGCCACGCTGCTCACGGTCTTAATGTTCATTTGTTGTCTGGCACAGCTAGGTCCATTGCTGGTGTTAGTCCCTGCTATCATCTGGCTCTACTGGACCGGTGATACAACGTGGGGCACCGTATTGCTCGTCTGGAGTTGTGTGGTCGGTACGCTGGACAATTTCCTCCGCCCAGCGCTCATCCGTATGGGCGCAGATCTCCCCATGATCCTCATTTTATCTGGCGTTATCGGTGGGCTGCTCGCCCTCGGGATTCATGGTTATTATTTA
>OATP01000814.1_pt1 | contig 15610 bp, 9 predicted proteins | sample 1495041 | NCBI WGS metagenome assembly OATP01 (sample SAMEA2579972, study PRJEB22360) | human gut metagenome | biome: human gut; feature: human-associated habitat; material: faeces | place: Denmark | collected 2008/2010 | reverse complement strand
TGCCGGCTCCGATGCTCAGCACGATGAGGCCGCTGCGAAGGCCGCGCTCAAGGCTGCCGAGATGGAGGCAAAGCTCGCCGCCATGGATCCCGAGAAAGCGGCCAAGGTCCGCGCGGCGCTTGCCGCTAAGGCCGCCCGCGACAAGCAGAAAAAGGAGGCGTAAGGTCCATGGCACATCGCTCCGTTATTCCGTTTGGCCCGCAGCACCCGGTGCTGCCCGAGCCGCTTCATCTGGACCTGGTGATCGAGGACGACCGCGTCATCGAGGCAATTCCGCAGATCGGCTTTGTTCACCGCGGACTCGAGAAGCTCACCGAAAAGCGCGATATGCACCAGTTTGGCTACATCGCTGAGCGCATCTGTGGCATTTGCGCCGTGGGTCACAGCTATGGCTATGCCAGCGCCTGCGAGCGCATGCTCGACATCGAGGTGCCCGGCCGCGTGCAGTATATCCGCACCATTCTGCACGAGCTTTCGCGCATCCACTCGCATCTGCTGTGGCTGGGCCTGCTCGCCGATGCCTTTGGCTTCGAGGCACTGTTCTATCGTTCGTGGACTCTGCGCGAGCAGATTCTCAAGATCTTTGAGAGCACTTGCGGCGGCCGCGTGATTCTGTCGATTAATGAGATCGGCGGCCTTAAGCACGATATCGAGGACTCCGAGCTGGCGGGCATTGTCGAGACGCTTGACGCCATGCGCCCCGACTACGAGGCTCTGGTGCATACGTTTTTGGACGATGCCAGCTGCGGCGAGCGCCTGCATGGCGTGGGCGTGATTAGCGAGAAGGATGCGCTGAATCTGTCGATGGTCGGCCCGTTCGGTCGCGCCTCGGGCGTGGATTACGACGTGCGCATGTTCGGCGACGGCGCCTATGCGGATCTGGCTGCGTTTGAGCCCATCGTTGCTACCGATGGCGATTGCTATGCCCGCTGCCAGGTGCGCTGTGCCGAGGTCACGCAGGCCATGGACATCATCGAGGAGCTTGTGGGCAAGATCCCGCACGACGGCATCGGCGGGCGCACCAAGCTCACGCCGGCCGACGGCGCGCGTGGCGAGGTTGTGATTGAGCAGCCGCGTGGCGAGGCGTATTACTATGTGCGCGGCAACGGCACCAAGAACCTGGATCGCTTCCGCGTGCGCACGCCGACGTCGCAGAACCTGGCGGGTCTGACACATGCGCTGCAGGGCGTGCTCCTTGCCAACGTGCCCATGATTATCCTGACCATCGACCCCTGTATTAGCTGCACGGAAAGGTAGGCGCGGCATGAGTTTGCTGACATTTGCCAAGACAGCCTTGGGCTCTATGGTCAAGCAGCCGGTCACGGTGTGCTATCCGCAGGAGAAGCTGACGGCTCCCGAGCGCCTGCGCGGGCATATCGTCAACGACATGGACGTGTGCATTTGCTGCGGTATGTGCGCGCGTCGCTGTCCGGCGGGCGCGCTCGCGGTCGATCGCAAGGGTGGAACGTGGTCGATCGACCCGTATGCCTGCGTGGTGTGCGGTGAGTGCATCGAGAGCTGCCCCAAGCACTGCCTGACTATGGACACCGCCCGCACCCCAGTCGCAGCGGACAAGACTCCCACAGTAGAAACCAAGCCGGAATAGCGCTGGAATAGGGGCCGGTGGGGCAAAAATGCCCCACCGGCCCCGCGCTTAAACGCGCGGTTGTGCCGTCGCGAACAAAACTATGCCGGATTACGGGGCTGGATAGCGAACCTCCGACCATACAGAAAATCCCAAAAACAAAACCGCAGGTAGACTGCTTGCCGTTTTTCAAAAAAAAGGCTGTATGGATGAGGACTCCGACTTTAGCCCCGTAATCCGGCATAGTTTTGAAATAGCACCATATCCGTAGCAGCCCTTGATCTCCCGTGGACAGAGGGAAACGGATCATTTTGGCCTCGCGAGGACATCCGTGTGGCCCGTTCGCCATGAAATGGGCCTATCTACTACGTTTGGGCGGCGTCCCTCAACCACGGCAAAAAATGCGAAAAGAAAACCGCAGGTAGAACGCCTGCGGTTTTTCGTAAAACACGGTTATGGTCAGGGGTATCGGGTTAAACGTAGTAGATGGGCCGGTTTCGTGGCGAGCGTTACCAACTGATCCCCCGGGGACGGAGGAAAACGGATCATTTTGACCTGTTGGCTCCGAGTCGCACCCGTTTTCCTGCGAAAACCCTCGTGTCTCAACTTTGGTGAGACATTTGTCTCACGCCCAAAACCGAATCTGGAACGTGTGTCACCTGCCCAAATTGTGTCTCATTCCGTAACTTTAGGCTGATGCAAGGTCTGAGCCTGCGAGAAGGGAGACGCGATGAGTAAGTACACGAGGGGTCTCTTGGCGGTGATACTGGCCGTAGTGCTGGTGTTGCCGGCTGCAGCATTTGCCATGCTGCCCGAGGCCAACGCCAGGTCCAGCACCGGAATAGACGGACCGACAATGGCCGGAAAGGTTGTCGACCCCGACACCAGCGGACGCTGGGAAATCTGGGCGGCGGGCCATGGTGGCAATAAGGTGACGACCCAAAACGTCGGTCGAATCTGGACCGACAAGACGGTTAAGGAAACTGGAGAAAACAAAGCGTCAGATTTTGTGACTACGCTTTCGGCGATGTCCTCGACGTCTAATTCAACCGTAACGGTTACCACGCCACTCGACATCGTGATGGTGCTGGACGCCTCTGGCTCGATGGATGATCATATGGGCGGTGGAGACTCACCTAAGCGTATCGATGCGTTGAAGAACGCTGCGAATAGCTTTATCGATACCATTGCCAAGCAAAACGAGGGCATCGAGGGCGTCAATAGGCAGCATAGGGTTGCCATTGTTAAGTTTGCGGGCAAGAAGTCCAACGATATCGGCAACAATATGTATCGCGACGGAGGGTACTCCTACAATTACACCCAGGTTATGAAAGAATTGACCTACTGTTCCGGCAGCAATGCGGATGATCTCAAGAAGAATACAATTAATCAAATTCAGCCTGCCGGCGCCACGCGCGCCGACTATGGCCTAGAGCTGGCCGAGGGAATCACTATCACTTCTGGCCGCAAAGACGCCAAGAAGATTATTGTGTTCTTTACCGACGGTACGCCAACAAAGCAAAATAAATTCGATGCGGGTGTCGCCAACGCTGCCGTGACAGCTGCTAAGAACATGAAGGACGGCAAGGCCACCGTTTATACCATCGGTATCTTTGGCGGAGCGAATCCCGGTGCGGGCATTCAAGATTTAGGAACAGACGAAGCGAATAAAGCGAACAAGTTCATGCAGGCCGTGTCGAGCAACTATCCCAATGCCACGGCATGGGATACCCACGGCACACGCGCGGAAAACTCCGACTACTACAAGTCGGCGACCAATGCAGAAGAGCTCAAGAAGGTCTTCGACGACATCTCACAGGCCATTACGTCGGAGCCGCCTTATCCGACCGAAATCCACAAGGGCTACGACGAGACCAAGTCCGGCTACATCACGTTTACCGATGAGCTGGGCGACTTTATGCAGGTCGACAGCTTCACCGAGGCCGTCATCAACGGCACGCCGTTTACCAATCCGAGCAAGACGGTCAACAAAGAAACCAAGACCGATACGTACGAGTTCGATGGCAAGGCAAAAGACCTGCTCATTACCGTGCAGCGTGCCGGCGACGACAATCCCCAGAAGGGCGATATCGTAACGGTCAACATTCCCGCGTCGTTGATTCCTCTGAGTCACTTTAAGACCGTAGACGGCAAGCTTTCGGTCGATACCGTTAAGCCCATCCAGGTGAAGTATGCCTCGAGCGTGAAGAAGGACGCGCTTGACAACCTGTTTACGCCCGAGAAGGTAACGGGGCTCAAGGATTACATCGAGAGCAATACGGCTGTTGCCAACGGCGCCAAGACCGTGAGCTTCTACGCGAACAAGTGGAGCGGTGGTGCGTTGGGTGATACGGTTGCGACCTTTGAGCCGGCCGACACCAACCGCTACTACTACTTCCAGAAGCAGACTCCCATTTACGCGGATAAGGACTGCACGCAGCCTGCAAAGAATTCGCTGGCAGATACCGGCACCTATTACTACAAGGATGAGTTTGAAGAACAGGGCGAGAACGGCGAGGCCAAGCCCGCCACCGCCGTCATCGAGTTTATCGGCGGCGACGCCGCGAAGTTCGACGGCGCGATTGTTCCCGATGAGAACGGTAACTTGGTGTTTACTGTGGGAACCGCACGCCTGGCCTTTATCGATGAGCTCCACACCACCAAGGAGAGCGTGGGCAGCAACAAAACCGATACCGCGACCGACGTACTCAATCCCAAGTGGAACAACATATCCGCCAAGGCGACCGCGACGCATGTCAACTCCTACCTGGGCAACAACGGCAAGATCAGCTATAAGTACGACATGACGCCGGTAACGGTGGATACCAAGGATACCGAGGCCGGCTTTGGCCTGACCAAGGTGCTCGAGGGTCGCGACTGGACGAAGGAGGACACGTTTGAGTTTGGGCTGACGTCCGAGAACGGTGCCCCGATACCCGAGTCCGCGACAGCGCCCGTGACCGCGTCTGTGACCAAGGACGATCTGGACGACAAGGGTAAGGCTGTCATCGACTTCGGCACGATCAAATACACCGAGCCTGGCACGTACGTCTACAGGGTCAGCGAAAAGAACGCCGGGACCACGGTTGACGGCATTGCCTACAGCAAGAACGTCGCGGAGGTCACCGTGACGGTAACGCCCAACAAGAGGGGCGAGCTCAGCGCTGCTGTGAAGGTGACTTGGAGCGAAGCCGACGAGACCGAGTTCAAGAACGTCTACACTGCGGAGCCTGTTGAGTCCAGCGTTACCGACAAGATTGACGTGACCAAGTCTCTGACCGGGCGCGACCTTACGGCCGGTGAGTTCAGCTTTGAGCTGCGCGAGATTAAGGGTGAGGACTCTGAGCTTATCGAGACCGTTAAGAACGCCGCCGACGGCATGGTGACGTTCAGTGCCATCAGGTACACCGAGATCGGCCAGCACACCTACAAGCTGCATGAGGTTAAGGGCAACGCCGGCGGTATTGACTACGATGACGCGGTCTACACCATCGTGACGACCATCGCCGATAACGGCAAGGGCCAGCTGGTTGCCACGCACGAGCTGAAGGACGCCAAGGACGTCAAGAGCATCGAGTTCAAGAACGCCTACACCACGAATGCTACCGAGGCATCGCTTGCGGGTATCAAGAATCTGCAGGTTGACGACGCTCTGACCCCGGCTGATATCACCGGCAAGTTCACCTTTACCGTGACCGGTGAAGAGAGTGCACCCATGCCCGTGAACGCGAGCGTAACCAATGATGCCAAGGGCAAGGTCGACTTTGGCAAGATCACCTTTACGCTCGACGACCTTAACAAGGCTATGGGCGAGAAGCCCGAGAAGCGCGAGCACACCTTTACCTACACCGTGACCGAGTCCGGCGAGGTCGCTGGCGTGACCAACGACGACAGGCCTTCACGCACGGTTTCCTTCACCGTGACCGATGACGGCAAGGGCAATCTGAGCGTATCCCGCAAGCCGGACGGCGATGTGGCATTTACGTTCACCAATACCTATAACGTGACGCCTGTCGAGACGAGCGTTACCGACCAGATCACCGCGAACAAGGTCCTGACCGGGCGTGAGCTCAAGGAAGGTGAGTTCTCCTTTGAGCTGGTCGAGGGCGACGAGGTCGTTGCCAAGGGTACCAACGCTGCTGACGGCACGATTGCCATGGACAAGATTGCCTACGACAAGCCCGGCAAGCACACCTACACGCTGCGCGAGGTCAACGGTGGAACCACCAGCAAGGGCATCACCTACAGTGACGCCAAGTACACCATCGAGACCACCATCACGGACAACGGCGACGGCACCCTCAAGGCCGAGCATGTCCTGAAGGACCCCGAGGCTGCGATCTTCAAGAACACCTACAGCGTAACCCCGCTCGATGCAGAGCTCGACTTTGACCTGAGCAAGGCCATCGACGGCCGCGAGTGGACGGATGGGGACGAGTTTAGCTTTACCATTACCGCCCCCGATGGCGCCCCGCTACCCGATCCTGCGACCGTAACCGTGAGCAAGCACGACGCGAAGGACGGCATTGCCGCCATCAAGTTCGGCAAGATTCGCTACACGGCTGCCGGAACCTACAAGTACGAGATCCGCGAGAACGCGGGTAATACGGTCGGCATGACGTATGACTCCCACGTCGCGACCGCCGAAGTAACCGTGACCGAGGACGGCGATGGCAACCTGACCGCCAACGTCACCAAGAAGGAAAACGGACGCTTTACCAACACGTACCGCACTGAGCTTAACTACACCACGGCCGGCGGTCTGTGGCTCAGCAAGTATCTGGACGGCCGCCCCATGACCGAGGGTCAGTTCACGTTTACCGTGACGCCTGCCGACGAGGCCTCGGCCAACGCGCTTGGCCTGCTGCCTGGAGCCAACAACTTCAAGTCCCCTGCGACGGCAGAGGCAACGGTCGGACTGATCGACATTCTGGCTGGCCATGAGGTTAAATTTACGCAAGCTGACGCCGGCAAGACCTTCAAGTACACCGTGGCCGAAAAGAACGACGGCCAGCCCGGTTACACCTACGATGACGCCGTACGCACGGTGACGATCGCCATCGTCGACGACACCGCCGGTACGCTCACTGCTACGACGACCGTTTCCGGTGGTCCCGAGGGCACGCATGAGACGGTCCACAAGAGTGGCGAGAACAAGGTCGAGAAGGCCCTGGTGCCGTTCCACAACAGTTATAGCGCTACGACCAACACGCCTGGTGGCACCGCTGCTCAGGTCGTTGCCACCAAGACTCTGACCGGTCGCCCGATGGCCGACGGCGAGTTCTGGTTCGGCATCGCCTATCAGGGTGAGCTTGTGGCATACGAAAACCTCAAGCCCAATATCGGCGGGCACGTGAGCTTTGATACGCTGCACTACGACACCAAGATGCTTGCTAATCTTGAGGCTGCTGGGCTTGCTTATCGTACCGATAAGGACGGCAAGCTTGCCTGGACCATTAACTACACGGCCTACGAAGATTTATTCGGGCTGCCGAATGGCGTTTCCGCTACAACGTGGAGCTTTGGCTTTAAGGTTATCGTCGTCGACAACGGTGACGGTACCCTGACGGCGACGGTCGACTACGGCGGCGTCGAGCCCTTGTTCGAGAACGTCTACGGCGCCGACGCCGTGGATGCCGCGCTCACCGGTACTAAGAAGCTCCAGGTTGCCGAGGGCCTGACCCCGGCCGACATCACGGGTAAGTTCACCTTTACCGTGACCGCCGACGAGGCAGGTGCCCCGATGCCCGAGCGCACGACCGTAACCAACGACGCAGCCGGTAACGTGGACTTTGGCAAGATCCACTTTACGCTCGAGGACCTCAACCGCGCTCTGGGCGTGACGGACGATGCGACCGATAAGGCCGAGGCGGACGAAGCTGACGAGGCCGAGGCCGACGAGGCAGAGGCTGAAGAGGCCGACCCCGCCGCTGACGCCAATGTCGACGAGTCCGAGCCTGCGGCCCCCACCGCTCCGCGCTCGCACACCTTTGCCTATACGGTGACCGAGACCGGCAGCGCCCCTGGCGTGACCAACGATGCCAACGCCACGCGCAAGGTTTCCTATACCGTGACTGACGACGGCGCCGGACATCTGAGCGTCGTGCGCAACGGCGACGACGGTGCGGCCTTCACATTCATCAACACCTACAGCGTAACGCCCACCGACTCTGTCGTGACCGATCGGGTCAAGACGGTCAAGCGTCTGACCGGACGCGACCTTGCAGCCGGCGAGTTCACGTTTGATCTGCTCGAGGACGGCGTGGTTGTCGCTAGCGGCACCAACGACGCCAACGGCACTGTGACACTGAGCCCGATCCGCTACGAGGCGCCCGGCACGCACACGTACACGCTGCGCGAGGCTTGCCCCAATGCGCTCGGCCTGTACAAGGGCGTCACCTATGACGGTACGACCTACACCGTCGTGGCCACCGTCTCTGACAACGGCGATGGCACACTGGCCGTGACGCACAAGCTCGAGGGAACCACCGAGTCGGCTGGTTTTACCAACAAGTATCACGCCATGCCCACCCAAGTCTCCATCGGCGCCATCAAGGTGCTCGAGGGACGCGAGCTCAAGAAGGACGAGTTCAGCTTTAAGCTCGTTGGCGAGGGCATCGAGTCCACCGTCACCAACGATGCCGACGGTAAGATCAGCTTCGACAAGTTTGAGTACGACGAGCCCGGTACGTACGTCTACACCATCAGCGAGGTCAAGGGTGACGAGGCCGGTATGACCTACGACAAGTCCGTCTTTACCGCGACCGTTAACGTGGTCGACGACGGCGAGGGCAACCTCAAGGCGAACGTTGCCTTTACCAAGGGCGACAAGAGCGTCGAGGGTATCGTGTTCAACAACACGTACAAGAAGCCCGAGACGCCCGTGCCGACGCCCGACCCCGGCACGCCCAAGACCGTGACGAACATCGTCAAGACGGTCAAGGGTTTCCTGCCCACCACGGGTGACCAGCAGGCCGCCGCACTGCTCATGGCATTTGTCATCGCCATGGCCGGCGTCGGAGCCCTGGTCTGGGGTATCCGTAAGCGCTAGGCACGCTGGCAGCGCCCGGGGCCAAAAGGCCCCGGGCGGCTAGCGGGGAGCCAAAACACAGCCCCCACCCCACCCCTGGCCGCCACGGAGGTATCTCCCTCCTCCGTGGCGGCGCTTTTGTGCGTAGGGGGGAGGACCGCCACGAAATCGGCCCATCTACTACGTTTAGCCCCTTACCCCCAACCATGCCAAAAAACGCGAAAACAAAACCGCAGGTAGAACGCCTGCGGTTTTGCTCAAAACGAAGGTATGGTCAGGGGTATCGAGTTAAACGTAGTAGATGGGCCGATTTCGTGGCGAGCGGTTCCGGTTGATCCCTTGGGAACGGAAGAAAACGGATCATTTTGGTCCCGCGAGGCCGGCGGAGGCACTCGTGCAGGGCCGCCCGAACAAAACTATGCCGGTTTACTACGACGAATTCGACATTCCCGACCATGGCTGCATTTTTCTAAATATTGCAAACGTTCTACCTGCGGTTTTGCAAGCGCGCAATTTGCTGTGGTCGGAGACGGGCGATTCATCGTAGTAAACCGGCATAGTTTTGAAATGGCATTAAATCGATAACAGCTATTTTGCTCTGTCGGAGCGGTTGGCCGTTGGGTAATTACCCTCGCAGGTAGGCGATGGCGATCTGCGTGCGGTTGCGTAGGCCCATTTTGGCAAGGATCGAGCTGATGTGGTTGCGTACGGTGCCTTCGCCCATATAGGCGGTGGCGGCAATCTCCTTGTTATCGAGGCCGCGGGCGATGAGCTCGGCGACTTCGAACTCGCGGTCGGTCAGACCGGCAAAGGCGGCGGGCCGGCGGGTCGCGCCGGCCTCGACGTCCGCCCCATCAAAGTTGATATCTTCGATCGCCTTGCCCTCGAGCACGCGTTTGCCGTCCATGACCTGCGCCAACGCCGGCGGAATGGCAGCGACATCGGTCTTGATCAGGTAGCCGCGGGCGCCCAGCTTGAGCGCCGACACAATGTACTCGTCATCCGAGAACGTCGTCAGAAACACCACGCGCGCCGCAGGGTCGTGCTCAAGGATCTCGCGCGCGGCCGAAAGGCCGTCGCGTCCCGGCATCTGGATGTCGAGCAGCGCAATATCGGGTGCGTGCTCGGCGTAGAGCGCCACCGCATCGTTGCCGTTGGCACCGGTGCCCACCACTTCGATCTGCGGCTGGGCGCCCAAGATAATCTTGAGCGAATCGACCACCAAGCGGTCGTCGTCGACAACGATGAGCCTCATCGGCCCTCATCTCCTTGCTGTTTGGGAACGGTGGCAACCCCACGCCAGCCGCCGGCGCCGGCACGCGGGCCGGCGGTGAAGGTGCCGCCAAGCGCCTCGATGCGCTCGCGCATGGAGGCGAGCCCCATGCCCTCCGCGGTGCCGCGGCCGCTTGCTTGGACCTCACCCACGCCATCGTCGGTAACAATGAGCTGGTAAAACGACGGATGCTCCATGCACCGTACGGTGACGGTCTGGGCGCAAGCGTGGCGCATGGTATTGGAGAGCGCTTCGCGCAGGACCGCTGCAAAGCAGTTGGCGACGTTTGCGGGCGCATGTTCGGCCATAACTTCAAGCTCAATCTGCGGGCCGCCGTCCGAGCGTGTGCCTTCGACAATGCGTTCGAGCTGCACGGAAAGGTCGACGGCGTTGTCGTTGAGCGCGTGGACGCTGGTGCGCACAAGCTGGAGCGCCTCGTCAACCGTGCGTTTAACGTCGGCGAAATCGGCGGCGACGCCAGGCTCGTCGGCGTGGACCACGCGTAGGGCTTCGGCCTGCAGTGAGGCGCGCGTGAGCTGGTGCCCGACGTTATCGTGGATCTCGCGCGCGATGCGGGCGCGTTCGGCGAGCGTCGCGAGCTCGACTTCGTAGTCCTGGCGATCGGCAAGATCGCGGTTGCGCGCCTCGAGCGCGAGGGCTCGTTCCTGCAGCTCGTCGCGGGTGCGGCGCATGCGCCGCTGCTCGCGCTCCAACTGGGCGGTGCGTAGCGATAGCAAGGTGGCGGCAACCGAAAGGATGGCGGTTAACAGCAGCGTTCGGGTGGTGAGCACGCCACCACGAAGGTCCGCGACAAGCGCGCAGACAAACACGGCGCCAATCGCCAGCGCGGGCCAGATTCGTTCACGGCGAACGCGTCGCGCGATGTCATAGAGAGCGAGAGGCGCAAACGGCACAAACGGCGGCACGAAGACAGCCGCGATGATGCAGGCGTAGCTCGCGGCCTCGCTCACACGGCGGGCGCGGTTTCCCTGTACGACCTCGGCCAGCGAGGTGGCAATAACGCCAAGGCAAAACGCCGCGACCAGGCGAGCGTCCACAGCAAGACCCATGGCGGCCGCAATACAGCACGCCAGCACGATCGATTTGTCGAAAAGCCTGTTCATACGGGTATTGTACGCGAAGCCGCGCGTGGTGGAGGGACCGCCTGCGCAACCGTGACATTCCTCCCACGCGGCAAAGCGGGGACGTCGGCAGGCCGCACGGCCAAGCTCCGCACTCGTGACAAAGCTCACTGGTGCGCGCCGCTCGCTCCTGCGATGATGCAATCGTACCGGGCCGCAATCAACAGAAGGGCCGCCTCATGACAGACATCGTCCACGTCGAAAACCTCGTCAAGCGCTACGACGACCTTATCGCGCTCGACCACTTTAGCCTGAGCATCGCCCCCGGCGAGATCTTTGGCCTGCTGGGCCCCAACGGCTCGGGCAAGACCACGTCCATCAACTGCATTCTGCAGCTGCTCGCCTACGACAAAGGCACCATCGAGCTGTTCGGCGAGCCCATGACGCCCGCCCGCTACGACCTCAAGCGCCGCATCGGTGTGGTGCCGCAGCAGGTGGCGGTGTTTGACGAGCTTACGGTGCGCGAGAACATCGACTATTTCTGCAGCCTTTACGTCAACGACCGCAAGCGCCGCCGCGCGCTGGTGGACGAGGCGATCGACTTTGTCGGGCTGGGCGACTTTACCAAGTTTCGCCCCGGCAAGCTCTCGGGCGGCCTGGCGCGTCGCCTCAACATCGCCTGCGGTATCGCGCACAAGCCCGAGCTCATCTTCTTTGACGAGCCCACGGTGGCGGTCGACCCGCAGAGCCGCAACGCCATCCTGGAGGGCATCTGCCGCCTGCGCGACGAGGGCGCCACGGTGGTGTATACCAGCCATTACATGGAGGAAGTCGAGCAGATTTGCAGCCGCATCATGATCATGGACGGCGGACGTGTGCTGGCGCAGGGCACCAATGACGAGCTCAAACGCATGATTCAAATGGGCGAGCGCGTGACTGTCGAGGTCAGCGCCGTAGAGACCGCCACGGTCGAGCGGCTGCGCGCCCTCGAGCACGTGCTTTCGGTTGAGTTGTCCGGCGGCGAGCTCGTCTGCACCTGCGAAGCGAGCCCGCACAATTTGGTCGACATCCTCGACACGCTGCGCGCCGCCGATGTGGCGCTCGGCCGCGTGTGGAGCGAGCCGCCGACCCTCAACGACGTGTTCCTCGAGATCACCGGCCGCGAGCTGCGCGACTAGGGGGCAGCCATGTTCAACACCATTATCATCACGGTCAAAACGCTGCTGCGCCGGCCGAGCACGTGGGTCTGGGGCGCCCTCTTTCCCATCGCGCTTTCCACGATGTTCATGTTTATGTTTGCGAACCTGAGCTCCGACGGCACGGTCGACCCGGTGCCGGTTGCCGTCGTGGCGGACAGGGTCTGGGACGCTTCGACCTTTAAGGATGTGGCGACGTCGCTTGCCAAGGAAGGCGACGACCAGCTGCTCGAGATCCACGAGCTCGACGACGCAGCCGATGCGAACCGTGCGCTCAAGGCCGGTGAGGTCGCGGGTATCTATACGGTCGACGCTGCGGGCACGCCCAAGCTCACACTGCTATCGAGCTACGACAGCTCGCGCGCATCATCGGTGCTCACCGATCGCAGCATCCTGGAGACGGTGGCAAGCTCGTATACACAAAATGCCGAGCTCATGTCCCAGATTGCCCAGGACAACCCGGCGGCGCTCGCCGACCCCGAGGCGGTTGCGCGCGCCCTGTCGCTCGAGGGCGGCACCCGCCGCGTAAGCCTGACACGCACCACACCCGACGGCACGGTCATCTACTATTACGCGCTCTTTGGCCTGGTCGCGATGATGTCTGCCGAGTTTGCCGCCTTGAGCGTCATCGACCTGCAGCCCAATCTGTCGGGTCTTGGCGCGCGTCGCTGCGTGGGCGGTCTTTCCAAAACGGCGTCGCTGGCCGGTATCTTTGTGGGCTCGTGGCTGGTCTCCTTTGCCTCGATGGCGATCGCGATCGGCTACGTGCGTCTGGTCGTGGGCGTCGACTTTGGCGGGCGCGAGGGGCTGTGTTTGGTGGGCGGCGCCGCTTCCGCGCTTGCCGCCACGGGCTTGGGACTCTTTGTGGGCACGCTTCCCGTTAAGGGCGGCAAGGCGTCCAAGTCTGGCATCCTCACGGGCTTTGCCACTACGTGCGCCCTGTTCGCCGGCCTCTACGGCGAGCCAGCGATGGCGCTTGCCGACGACGTCGCCCGCGCCTGCCCGGCTGAGTGCTGGCTCAACCCCGTCAAGCTTATCTGCGACATGTTCAACCGCCTGTATTTCTTTGAAGACTTGGGGCCTTTTGCCGTTCGCGCGGGCGCGCTGGTCCTCATGACGCTGGTGTTTGTTGCCGCCGCCACGCTGATTTTTGGAAGGAGCCGCTATGAGCACCTTTAAGACCGCGCTTCGCATGGCGCTGGCGCACCCGTTCTACCCGCTCATCTATACGGTGTTCATTTCGCTGATGGGCGTATTCATCGCGGCATCTGTGAGCTGGAACTCGTCGCAGCTCACCGAGTACAAGCCCTACGACGCCAACGTGATCGTGGTCGACCGCGATGGCAGTGATCTTTCACTTGCGCTCACCAAGCACCTAGGTTCGCGGTTTGACCTGGTCACGGGCGTCGGCGATGACACGTACGACCTTGCGGACGCGCTCTCCAAGAGCAACAGCGCCAAGGGCAGCGCCGACTGCGTGTTCTTTATCCCGGAGGGGTTCGAGGACGACCTGGTCGCGGCTGCCCGCGCGGGGGAGTCCCTGCCCAAGCTCGATGTGACCTACGGTGCCGGCACCATGGCGGCGGCGCTTTCGTCTGCCGAGGCTTCGCGCTGGATCTCGCTCGCGGGCGCTGCAGCCGCACTTGAGCCCACTGCCTCCAACGGCGACGTTGCCAAGGCCGCCGAACATGCCGCTGCAAAGCGCGCGGAGGTCCAGATCGAGCGGGTCAAGGTCGACTCGGCTGCTGCCGCCACGCTCGAGTCGTACTTCAACTTTGGCGCGTACGCGATTATCTCGTCGGTCATCGTATCGGTGGGGTTGGTGTTCTCGGGCATGAACGAGCCCGAGCGCGTGCGTCGTATGGATGCCGGCCCAATCTCCGAGCGCCAACGTTCGCTTGCCGTGTTTGCCGCCGCCGCCGTGCTCACCGTCTGCATCTGGTTTGTGTCGAGCATGATGGGCGTCGTGGGCTTTGCCGGCGCGGTCGCCGAGGTCGGCGTGGGCCGTGTGTGCCTGGCACTGGCGGCGACGTTTGCCCTGGCGTGCACGCCGCTGGCCGTTGGCTTTGCCCTTTCGGGCCTGGGTGCGCGCGAGGAGCTGCTCAACGGCGTGGGCAACCTGCTCGGCATGCTCATGACGTTTTTGGGCGGCGCTTGGATGCCGCTGTCGCTGATGGGCCCGGCCGTGCAGACCGTGGCGCACTTTGTGCCGACATATTGGGTGAACGACGCGATCGGCAAGGCGCTCGCGTCGGACCTGACGTCTGCCATGTTGGGCGACATCGCCTGCGACCTGGGCGTCACCGTGCTCTTTGCCGTGGCCATCGCCGCCGCAGGCCTGGCCCTCTCACGCACCAAATCCCGCGCCTAGTCACCTAGTCATCGGGTACTCATTGGGGACAGACTTAAACGACCAAGAGTGGTCATTGGGGACAGACTTAAACGACTAGTCATTGGGGACAGTCTTTGCCGAACCGCCGGCTTGCCGGCCGGGTTGCCAAGGACTGTCCTCAGCTGCCGGCAGAAAGGGAACGTCCCTAACTGGCGGGTGGCGAAAGAGTGTCCCCAACAGCTAGTCATTTAAGAACGTCCCCAATGACTAGTCTGAAATAAAATCCAGGCCTCGCCCAAAAATAGTTCGCCAAGGTTTACTATTATGTTCATAAAGTAGTACAAGGCTAACAATGGGGGATATCATGGCAACGCGGGAGGCCTACGTCCAGGTTAAGGATCTCAAAAAGCACTACGGCGATGGAGATGCACGCCTGACGGTGCTCGACGGCATCGACACGTCCATCAACCGCGGAGAGATCTGCGTCATGCTGGGGCCTTCGGGTTCGGGCAAGTCGACGTTTCTTAACCTGATCGGCGGCCTGGAGGATGCCGACGGCGGCTCCATCATGGTGGACGGCTGCGACCTCACGGTGCTCAAGCCTACCGACCTGGGCGAGTATCGCCGCCGTGAGCTGGGTTTTGTCTTCCAGTTCTACAACCTGGTGCCCGATCTCACCATCAAGGAGAACATCGAGGTCACGGCGCACCTGTCCAAAAACCCGCTCAATGTCGACGACCTGCTGCGTTCGCTGGGCCTCTACGAGCACCGCAACAAGTTCCCGCGCCAGGTCTCGGGCGGCCAGCAGCAGCGCTGTGCCATCGGCCGTGCGCTCGTCAAAAACCCGGGCCTGCTGCTGTGCGACGAGCCCACCGGCGCGCTTGACTACAAGACGTCCAAGGAAATCCTGCAGCTCATGGAGGATGTCAACCGCACCTACGGCTGCACCATCATCATTGTCACCCACAATGCCGCCATCGCGCACATGGCCAATCGCGTGCTGCGCCTGCGCGACGGGCACATCGTCGAGGATGAGCTCAACGAGTCGCCCGTTGCGGCCGCCGAGCTCGATTGGTAGGCGGCGCCATGGCACCTCTCGCAAAACGTCTCCC
>OATP01000811.1_pt1 | contig 15653 bp, 17 predicted proteins | sample 1495041 | NCBI WGS metagenome assembly OATP01 (sample SAMEA2579972, study PRJEB22360) | human gut metagenome | biome: human gut; feature: human-associated habitat; material: faeces | place: Denmark | collected 2008/2010 | reverse complement strand
TGATGAATGGGCGCCAGATAAATAACAGGCTGCCTTTGCTGTTTCCGTTTTTACCTGGCTTTCCGGTGCCGGCGTTGATGAATGACAACCGGCCACCAGTGATTAGACGGACTTCATCAACAGACTCGAGCGCCAGAGAAAACCAACCGGTTGATGTATCAGCAGGGAGTAACATCACAACCGGCTGGCTTTGTGCTTTGCACTGCTCTGCTGCCTTTTCTACCCACGGAGTGATGGCAGAGTAGGGTGGATTGCACCAGATAGCGCCGTAGCTTACCCACTCGCTATTCAATGCATCATCGCGCTCTGTCAGATATCTGGCACACAAGGTGTTTCCGTGGTCGGCTGCCGCGTCGAGATAGAAACCAAACTCAGCATCAAGCGCGGAGAATACTTCGATTGGCGTCTGCCACCGGTCTTTATGTTCGAGTGGTGTATTGCTCGCAAACTCACTCACGCTGCATTCCCCCAAACTTTCGATAAATCCCTAGGCCGCATCATCGATGTAGCCACATATGATTTTTTACGGTTCATGATTTCAACGACTATTTTCATTCCATCAACCAAAACGGTGTAATTTTCTGACTCTTTAGATGGGGCGTAATCACCGTACTTGTTCTGATGCTGATTAAGCGCTGCTTCCATTGCTGAGCGTTCTATCTGTGTTGGATTACCCTTGATGATGTGTCTCATGCATCCTCCGGCAATAAAAAAGCCGCTGGTTAGGCCGCTTCTCATGAATCAGCTTTATCCATTGTTCACAGGTTTCTTTTGGCATGACTTCTGGTGTAACGGGGAGGGCATAGCAAGCATCTAATCCGCAAGCACTGACTAGAAGGATATAACCGGCTATCAGCATGGTTTATCAACCTTACGCCAGCCAGCATCATAGAGCGCCGACGCTGCTTCATAGTTCTGCCATGAGTCAGGCAATCTATCTAGCAAGCTGGTAATTTCGCTGATTTGCTTCTCTCGCTCCGCAGCCTTGCGTTCCTGAGCAATTTCATTGCAAAGCTCAATGCATGGAAGGCATATTGATAAGCCATCTGGGCCACCTACCATATTTTCTTTTCCACAAATTCCTTTGCAGAAATTGCATACATCTTCTGGCTTCGGCTCATACTTTTCGAATGCCAAAAATCCGTTATATGTGATGTTACCCATCTATTTCTGCTCCTGTGATGCCATGTAAGAGCCTATAAACGTTTCTGCGACTTCCGCGCAGATGGCATTTCCGTAGGCGCGCAATCGTCCCACTCTGGCGGTAATGCCATTAGCCAGCGGGAATGTGCTGGGTTCAACTGGCCGCCACTTTCCATCTCGGCAGCTAAGCCAGTCAGCATCTCTCCAGAAGCCGTTAGTCGGTGAGGTTCCGCTAATCGTGACGCTCCCCCTAGAGTTGTTCCTCTTTGAGGTGCATTGGCTGCTGCTCCTTGGCCCCGCACCTGGTTGTTGTCCTGAGTTGTCACTGTTGGCCAACCAGATAACTTCACTTGTCCCGCCAACGTCTGAAGTCCCCGAGTTGTTTCTGGTTGTTGGTTGGCATTGCATGTCGGCGTATTCCATCCCGCCAGCCATGCTTGTCGACCAAGGGTATCGTTGCGTTCCTTCCCATCTTTCCTGATCCGCCCCTTGTCCAAATCCCCCGTATCCTTCCAATCTCGTGTCGTTGGTGTTGGCCACCCAATAGAGGCGCTGTCCAGCTGATCGCCGACACTATCGAGCGCGAAGGGTATAACAGCGAGTTTGAGATCCAGAAGGTCTACATCAGGCATATTGCTACCAACAGCTTGTTCATGTTCTACGGAATTAAGAACAACATCACGAAAGTGAAATCACTGGAAGGTATCGACATTTGCTGGGTAGAGGAAGCTGAGGCTGTAACAAAAGACAGTTGGGATGTACTTATCCCAACCATTCGAAAGCCCGGCAGCGAGATATGGGTAAGTTACAACCCGAAAAACATTTTGGACGATACGCACCAAAGGTTCGTTATCAATCCGCCCGATGACATTTGCCTACTAACGGTTAACTGGAATGATAATCCTCACTTTCCTGATGTTCTGCGTCTAGAGATGGAGGAGTGCAAGCGTAAAGACTTCGATCTTTATCAGCACATTTGGGAGGGCCAGCCAGTAGCGGATAGCGACCTTGCTATCATCAAACCTTCGTGGATTGCAGCAGCAGTAGACGCGCATATCAAACTCAAATTCACAGCTTCTGGTGCCAAGAGAATCGGTTTTGACGTTGCAGACGAAGGCGAAGACAGCAACGCCATCACAATGGCCCACGGCTCAGTTGTTAAAGATGTGCAGGAGTGGAGCCGTGGCGATGTAATCGAGTCAGCTAACAGGGTAAACCAGTATGCAGACAGCATCAGTGCTGACAAGGTTATTTACGATTCAATCGGCGTTGGTGCTGGCGTTAAGGCGCAACTCAATCGCATTGCCAGAAGTCAGGTGGAGGGATTCAATGCCGCTGCCGCTGTATTTGAGCCTGATAGTGAATACATGCCAGGTAAAACAAACAAAGACATGTTCTCCAACCTAAAAGCACAAGCTTGGTGGATGGTTAGACAGCGCTTCTACAATACATGGAGAGCGATAGAGCATGGTGAAACCTTCCCTGATGACCAACTAATAAGCCTTTCATCCGATATCAAAAACCTCGAATACCTCAAGGCTGAACTTTCACGCCCACGTGTTGATTACGACAATAACGGCAGAGTGAAAGTTGAAAGCAAAAAGGACATGAAAAAGCGCGGCATCCCGTCGCCTAACATGGCCGACTCCTTGATCATGGCCTTTGCGCCAACTTCTAATGCTCTGGCAAGGCTAAAAGCTCTTGCCGGTTAAGGTGAGGCAATGGCTAAACGTAGCAACAGACAGCAAAAGAAACTCAATAAACAATCACGCATGGACGGTTATCAAAATGTGTTCATGAATATTGGTACTGGCGGTGACAGATCGGCATACAGTCGGATCCGTTTCGCACATCTGCTAACCAGAACGACATTAGACAATATCTATCTCGGTGATGGGCTGGGGCGACGCATTGTCGATTTGGTTGCCGATGAGATGTTTCGTGCCGGATTTACCATTGAAGGTGCTAACAACGAACCGGAGATCATGTCTCGGTGGGATGAGTTAAATCTGACACAGCATTTCACTGATGCAGTGGCATGGGCTCGTCTCTATGGCGGATCGCTGATGCTGTTCGGCGTGAATGATGGCGGTGATCTGACGTCAGAGATTGGCGAGGGGAGCCTAGAATTCGTTCGGGTGTATGACCGCTATCAGGTTCAGCCTTTCCTCCGCGACTTAAATCCGGAAAGCCTGACTTACGGTGAAATTGTACAATACCAGATTAACCCTATCTCCGGCACACCGTACTATGTCCACGCCAGCCGGTGCCACATCTTCGACGGTGAGCGGTTGCCAAACCAGATACGTCACCAGAACCAAGGATGGGGCGCATCCTGCTTACAGGGTATCTACGATGCACTAACCGATTACGGTATGAGCCATAACCATGCAACAAGTCTGCTGGAGAGAAAGCAACAAGGCGTATGGTCTGCTGATGATTTGGCTGAGCTTTGTGAAGATGGTGAAGGCAGGGAAGCTGTTCAGGCACGTCTTAACATGGTGGATATGATCCGCAGTAACGGGAATACCATTGGCGTTGATGCTAAGACTGAGAAGTATGAGCTATTGAATGGCGACTTATCTGGTGTAGTTGATGTTCAGGATCGAAAGCAACTCCGTATCTCTGCATTAACTGGTATTGATGAGCAAATCCTTTTTACCAAGACACCAACTGGGCAAGGTGCTGACAAAACCACCGTGCCTGAGTCGTGGAAGCAATTAGTTGGCCGCAAGCAAAAAGATGAAGCAAGACCAGCCATTGAGAAAGCCGTTACCTTCCTCACGACAGATAAAACATGGACTATCAAGTTTAACCCTCTATCTGTGCCGACCGACAAAGAGCGGGCAGAAACAGCCAATCAATGGTCACAGGCCGACGAGCGTTATGCTCAGCTTGGCTGGGTTAGTAATGATGAAGGTATTGCCACCCTCCAAAAACGCGGGGGTTACGTCTATCCGGAGATGAATGATGGCTAGAGTATGGCTTCATCCTTACGGTATAGAGCGTGACTACACAAACGCTTTGGTAAAGGCTACACGCCAATTCAACAAAGAAATCGACTCATCATATGGTGATATACGTTTTGATGGTTGGCAGGACGATATGGCGGCTATTTTGGCTTATCTGCGCAATGCAGGTTTCGCCGCCGCAAAACATCTAGTGAAACTTAAGACACTTCTAGATAAAGGTCTGGCTTCAGGTGGTGATGCAAATGCCATTCAGTTGCTAGCCGGCATTGATGAAAAGACGCTGGAAGAGGTGATCATCCCAATTCTACGCGACTCATCCGTTATCAGTGTGAGCGATGAGAAGAAAATTGATAGCCCTAACGCGATTAACCTTGTGTTCACAGTAGATACGCTATTCGATTTCTTTGAGCTTTGCTGGGAGGTGATGAAGCTAAACTTCACCCCTTTTTTCACGAAAGTACTCACCCTGTTTGGGTTAAGCCCAGAAGAACTGGCAAGCCGAGTTCAAGCGCTAACGAAAGGCGCGAGTCAGGTAAGCTAAGGGAAGATGTCGAGAATGAGCTTTGGGTATGGAAGCCTATTTTAAGGAACATGTGTACGGTTTCTGAGGTTAAATCAGGCACCGTGACATGCGAAGATCTGTTAAAACTCAACGCTCTGATAGAGATGACCGATTATCTGAACATGCCACCGGAGAAGTAGATGGTAATAAGAGAGCTATTGATTCGGCTGGGGCTGACAGGGAGCGAGGCCACAGGCAGAAGTCTTGATAAAGTTGATGATAAGGTCAAAAAGGTTACGGAGGGATTTAGAGGGCTAGGCGGTGCTATTGCCGGTGCTCTTGCTGGGTTTAGCCTAAAATCTATCATTGACGTTGCTGATGAGATGCAATCACTAGAGTTTCGTCTCGGTCAGATGATCACTTCAACGAACGGTGGCGCAGAGGCCATCGAAAACCTGTCAAAGCATGCTAGTGATGCCCGTGTAAATATCGAGTCGTATGCAGAGGCTTACACGGGAATTGGTGCGGCGACACATGAGTTAATCAAGTCTGAACAAGATCTGCTTAATGTTACTGACTCAGTGGCAATGGGATTGCAGCTAGCGGGTGCAAACACTCAGCAAACAACCAGTGTCATGATGCAGTTAACTCAGGCTATTGCAGTGGGGAAACTGCAATGGGCTGATATGCGTATCATTATGCAAAACTCGGATGCATTCGCGTCACGATTAGCCAAGTCATTAGGCATGACGCTGAATGAAATGGTGAAAGCCACTCAAGGTAATGGAGGTGGCATCGGCGCAGATAAAATCGTTAACGCGCTAAGAAATATGTCTGGTGAGGTTAAAAAGGAATTCGCCTCAATGCCGATGACAGTCCATCAAGCTATGGAGATCATTGGTAATCGATGGGATATGTTTATTCACCGGTTGAACCGCAGTACAACCGCGATTTCTTGGATAGCGAGTAAGTTTCTATGGCTTGCTGACAAGGTTGAATACTCTCTGGATGTTGTTACTGAGGCGCTTGGTGGTGCTGAGAACGCTGTAAAGATACTTGGGGTAGCGTTAGGCGCGGCTGGATTGGTCGGTGCTGTTTATCTTCTCTCCGCTGCATTTACTGCGTTAACTAGTCCGGTTTTCTTAATTATTGCTGCGTTAGCCGCGCTCTTTCTGGTCGGTGAGGATGTTAATAGTTGGCTGAGTGGTAGCCCGTCATTGCTAGGCGATATGATAGGCCCAGTAACAGAGTATACGAATGCGATTAACTCACTGACGGTATCATTGACTAATATGAAAGATATGGCTGTCTGGGCTTGGAATGCTCTTAATAGTTTGGCAGATTTCTTCAATTCCAGTCAGGACACTGTGAAGGAATGGGGTGATAAGCTCGGTACGACTAAGTTTGGCCCGTGGTTAAAAGAGAAAATTGGTTCTTTTGATGTATCTAAAACATGGTCAGATGTTCTTTCTGGAGCATCGAAATACAGTTCGGATACAGGCAGCTTGCTACCAAGCTATCAGTCTCTATCATCTCCGCAATCCTCTCCGTTGTCGGGTCCAAAGGTTGATGTACATATCGGCAATATTTCTGTTCCTGCTGGCACATCAGAGGAGCAAGCTCAATTCTTGCGTGATAGCGCTCAGAGCACTTTTAATGATGTTGGCTGGAACGCGCTAGGCAATACTCTTAACTTTAATACAGGGGGCTAGCATGGCGACTGATGTGCTTGGCTTTCTATGGAATACATCTGGCGACAGTACATTCCGACTTAATGACCCATCTATCGGCAATCTAGAATTCGACACGCTAGATCAGGAGACACACGAGTGGAATCGTGATGTCACCATGAATCCTGTAGAGAATGGTTCACCGATATCTGACCATATCATCAGGCAGCCAAGAAAACTCACGGTTGCGGGCATGATCAGCAATGCGCCGGTAACCGGTGTTTTAACACAGCTATCAAATGCCTTAGCTAGCGGGTTTTCAGGTGAGGATCGGGTCAACACAGCAATCAAGCTACTTGATTCGCTTTACCAATCTAACGAATTAGTCACCATCTATACCAAAAATTACACCTACGAGAACATGCTTCTTCAAGCAATAAATATACCTCGTAGAGCTGGCGATGGGGATGCGGTTAACTTCACTATAGATGCCGTTCAATGCAATATCGTTAGCACTGCAACTACTGAACTTCCACCCGGTGTTGGCGTAAAAAAATCTGGCAATGGAACGTCTGGGACTTCGAAGGCTGGAACATCCAACTCATCAGATCCGGCAACGGCTAATCGAGCGACGCCCACTAAGGATAACGGTAAAAATACCGGTTCAATTCTCAAACAGGCATCTGATGGTTTATCTGGGGCTAGCGGAAAGTTGGGCGATTATCTAGGTAAAATTATAGGCGGTGTTACGTAATGACCCCATTAAACTTTCAAGCAGGATTTACTGACCAGACGCTTCAGGCTGTGTTTGATGACACTCCTGTATCTTTAAGGTTGCGGTGGAATGAGAGATTCGGATTCTGGTCGTTGGGTATTTATGATCGTGAGTCTGTTCCCATCATAACTGGAGTAAAGCTTGTTCAGAATTACCCATTACTAAAGAACTTTAGTCTAGATAACTTTACTGGCGATCTGTATTTCATTCGTACCTATAGCGAGAAAACCAGACCAGATATTGACTCCATTGGTGGAGATCACCTTTTGCTCTATGCCTCTAAGGAAGAGATAAATGAGTTTATTTCTACGAACGGGTGAGATAGTTGTTGGTCAGCCACAAGGCGATGCGGTAAGCATTAAAGACCTGAGATTCGAGTTCGACATCACAAAAACAGCCAGCAAAACAGCCAATCAAGCCTCTCTTAAAATCTACAATGCAGCTCCAAGCACGATCACCATGCTAGAGACGATTAATAATATCGTCATCATCAAAGCTGGCTACGTAAAAGATATTGGGGCAATCACCATATTCACGGGAACCAATTGCCGCAGCCTAACCTATCAGGACGGTCCAGACACCATTACAGAAATGGAGCTGCTAGATAGCGTTATTCCTCTTCGTGACGCGAAGATCAGTGTTTCATTCCCACCAAACACCTCTGCGATGACGGTACTTGATGGCGTTGCCAAAAACTTTGGATTACCCATTAAGAAAAGCATTAGTAAGGTACAGGATAAGCAGTATGTAGGAGGGTTCGCCTATAACGGCAGGGTGCGTGATGCTATGGATAGGGTTTGTAACTATCTTGGGCTTGAGTGGAGCGCACAGGATGGGGAAATTCAGATCATCAAGAAGGGCGGAGTTTACGCAGATACGGCGGTTGTCCTGTCGAAAGACACTGGGATGATTGGATACCCACGACGAGAAGCAAAGACGATGACCGAGAAGACTGCTGCCAAGCAGGGGATTAAGTACGGTCAAAAAGGGATTGTGCGCACCGTTGTTGATGTAGAAGACCCCACCGCGAAGCTGAAGGATAGAGTGACGCTTGAGGTGCAGGGATACAGGGTGAAATCACTACTTAATCCGGCGATTTACCCAGGTGCTTATGTGCAGGTGAAATCACGCGGGATCGATGGTGAGTTCTTTCGTGTGGAAGAGGCGCGTTATAGCGGTGATACACATGGGCAGGAATGGAGCGTAGAGGCGCTATTGAGGTTCATTTAATGGCTGATAACAGTGATGTGGTTGAAGCGTTAAGACGGCTCGTAAGCACTGAAATGGACACAGTTAACACTGCATTGCCGTGTACAGTCGTTAGTTATAACGCCGGAAGGGTAACCGTAAAGCCAGATGGGGAAAAAATCTATTCAGATGGTGATACGAACGCTTACCCAATCTTAAGCGACCTTCGAATGATCTGGCCACAATTCGCCGGTGGTCAAGCTGGCATTAAGGGGCCGGTTATGGCCGGTGACCAGTGTTTCTTGATTGTTTGTCAGCAAGCAATAGATGGTAGTGATGATACTCGCCGTTTCGACATAATCGATTCTTACGTAATACCGGGAGCTGGCTATAGTGACGCCGTTCCGGGTAATGACGATATGCGCATGTATCATGGTGATGCATTTATAGCGATAGATGCCAATGGGAAAATAACGATAAATGCGCCGGGCGGAGTAGAGGAGACTACTCCTCTCCATACGGTTAAGGGACAAATGACCGTTGAAAATATGTTCACATATCAAGGTGGAATGACAGGTTCTGGCGGAGTTGGTTCAGTGGCAAGCATTACTGGGACTATGAATGTAACTGGTGATGTAGTGATTAACGGCATCAAGATTGCCACACATAAACACCCTGGCGATAGCGGTGGAACAACAGGGGAGCCAGAAAACTAATGATTGATTTCAGACTAACCGACAACAAAATTGTATTCACTAACGGCATTTTACAGTTTGTGGATGGTGCAGAACGCGTTAGACAGCAGATTGAGTTCAGGCTCAACCTGTGGCAAGGGGAATGGTTTCTTGATAGTGAATTTGGCACACCTTATTTACAAGACGTGCTTGGCAAGCAGGTTACGCTTAATGGAGCGCTATCAGCGATAAGAGCAGAGATTCTAGCTGTAGATGGTGTTACAGGGATTGTCGAGTTCTCTTACAAGTTTGATCGCGAGAACCGTAAACTAAGTATCGATTTTACTGCTAATACAGATTACGGGTTAGTTCAGTATCCCTGATAACCCACCACTCAATATGCCTCGCCATGTGCGGGGCTTTTTTATGCCTGAAATAAGGTGATTATGGCTGATTACATTACTGCTACAGGCTTTGATAAGCCGACATTACCGGAGATGGTTCAAGAAATCGGTGATGCAATGGAAACGGTCGTTGGACCGATTAATAGAGAGTCTGATTCATCAACCGGACAGTGGATCGGCATTGAGGCCGAGCAAAACGCAATTCACTTCGAAACCGAAGAAGAGTTGTGGGCTAGCAGATTTCTGGCTTCTGCTGAAGGTTTCGCGCTTGATGCTCTTGGCGACTGGATGGGCGGGATTACTCGTCATGGTAAGACCACGACAAAAGTGAACGCCGTTATTTATGGGTCAGAGTCACGACTTGTTCCTGCAGGCTCCATTGCTTCATTTGGTAATTATCAGTTTCGCCTGACATCTGACGAATCGATTACAAGATCAACTCTTTTGGATGGCGAGGTTCGCGTGAGCAACAACACGCAATCGACCTATACCATTCGGATTGCTGGGGTAGATTGTGTGTACACCAAAATCAGCGGTGACACCGTTAATAGCATAGCAAGCGGTCTGGCGGACGTCGTTGATGCAACAAGCCAGTACTCTGCAACTGCAAATGGCTCAGTTATCCATCTGACCTCGGAAAACCTCATTGAAGGTTACTCTGTCTCATTAAGTTCTGGACTCTCTTGGCAGCTAATTGGATCTCCGGCCATCTTTGAAGCGACGGAGGCAGGGCCAATTGTCGTTCCTGTAGGTGGTTTGAATAATCCGGTAAGCGCCATCACTGGATGGACGGCTGTAAACAACCTTGTCCAAGGCGCTACAGGCTCAGATCGTGAATCGGATACTGACTACCGGCAACGTTTGTATCAAAGTCGTTCGTCATCTGGTGGCGCAGCAACTGTGCCAGCAATTGAAACGCGGCTAATCACCGAGGTTAATGGCGTTACCCTAGCCAAGGTCATTGAGAACGACACGATGACCACTGTCGATAGCATTACCCCAAAGGCAATTCATACCATCGTATCTGGAGGGCTTGAGCAAGATATTGCTGATGCGATCTGGAAATACAAGGGTGCAGGCATTGCTACCTTCGGTTCAATCTCAATCACTGTATACGACCGCTACCAAAGGCCACATCTCGTCAATTTTTCACGTCCAACTGAGATAGATATTTATGTGAAGGTTGATGTGGTCCTTCTCGATACTGAAGAGCCATTACCATCTGCCGTTGTCGATGCAATCAAGCAAGGTGTAGTTGCTTATGGCGCAACATTAGGGCTTGGTGATGACGTGATCACTCAGCGCATTTACGGATATATCTATGCCAATACGACAGGCATTGGAAAGATGACTGTAACCGTAAGCTCTGACGGAACGACATTTGCAGAAACAAACATTTCTATTCCTGAAAATTCATTCGCATCATTCTCTACTGCAAATGTGGAGGTTACCGGTGTCTGATTGGCTTGATGTGGATTTCCTCTCCTTAATACGGGAAAGACCGACAAATTGGCTAAAGAAGGGAGAGCAGGTTCCTGCGTTATTTGCTGCCGTGGGGATACAGCATCCTGAGATTGAAGCTAGAGCTAAGTACATTTATTTGACGTATAGCATCTATAACGCGCATGGGATCGAGCTGGATAGGTTTGGTGAATACGTAGATGTTGGGCGCGATGGTCGGTCTGATGATGACTACAGACGCGCCATTATGCAGGCAAAGTTAGCCACTGCATTTAGCGGTACGCCAGATAACGTAATGGTCGTAACAGCGACAACCACTTCAAGTACGGATGTAGAGCTTGTCGAATTATCACCAGCGGCATTCAGTGTGCATGCAACAGGTCCATACGTACCAGAAAACATCAACGCTATCGTCGATCGCGCTTCCGTTGCTGGGGTGAGGGCTTACTCGACCCATGATTACGGTCTAAATGGATTTTCATTAGCTGGGATAGATATTTCCTCCGGACAGGCGCTTCAGGTTGGAACCAATACAGCAATGCAAGTTGGCGATGATACTGCGTTAGGCCTTAATCGCGGTTCGGTTTTTATTAGTGGCTCTTATCTTGACGCTGCTGGCTCGTTATCCGGTGTTCTTGAAGTCAACGGATCATATCTCGGCGTAGCCGACGACGACTACCTTCTTATTTTTTCCCGTGACTATGGTGTCACAGGGACAATGCTATGTGGCGCGATGCCTAAGTGAGTAATTAATGGCTATAACCTCTTTTGCTAACACCGATGTTACCTACCCTGACGGGCAATCCAATAAAGAGCCTATTCCAGATGAAATCCTTGATAAAGGTTTCGTTCCTCCGGTTCGCATGCCAGATGGTTCCATTTCAGCCGGCAGCAAGTTAGCCGCCAATCATTTGAATACCTTGCTTAATGACCTGTACGCGCAGATAGCAGATCTAAATGCTCGTATTGCAGCGCTCGAGGGGGCTTGATGGCCGATATTACACTTAAGTACCTAACAGACCTTTCATCGGCCTCTAACGCTGATGAAGGAGACTTGTTGCATATTAATCAGAGCGGGAATGATCGCTCTATCACTGTAGAAGCATTGCTAAACGCAATGTTCAACATGCGCTATCCAATCGGTAAGGTTGAATGGTTCGCTAATGATGTAAATCCAAACACAATTTGGACTGGCTCTACGTGGGCTAGATTACCCGGTAACGGGAGAACAATTCGCTTGGCAAATGCGACAGGCAGCGACGTTCTACAGACCGGTGGTAGCGACAATCTGACGCTTACTGAGGCTAACCTACCCCAACACTCTCACCAAATAGACCTGAAAACCAGCCAGTTTGATTATGGCTCAAAGCCTACACGTAACGCTGGTGCCCACGTTCATTCAATGCAAAACATTATGTTGCTTAACCCTAATAACCGAGCTGTATCAGGTGGCTCTACTGGTACTTGGGGCAGCCAGAATACTGCTTCGGCTGGCGATCATGCACATCAGGTAGACATTGGCGCTCATATCCATGATGTGAAAGGGAACACAGGAGCATCAGGTTCTGGAGCTCAAGCAAATATAACCAACTCATTTATTAAACTCGCTGGCTGGTATAGGACCGCATAATGGCAGAACAAAAAGTAAAACTAACCCAACTACCTGAAGCAACAGATACGACTGATACCGCAGTACTGCTAGTCAACCAGAACGAAACAGATCAGCGATTGCCGATTACCCACCTCTTGAGAGCGAAAAACAACCTATCCGAACTTGAGAATACCGCACAAGCCAGAGCTAATCTTGGAGTACCATCGGTTGAAGATGTCAACGACAAAATTGAATATCTAATTGATGGCAAGAGCACGTTCCTTAATGGCGCCACATTAGAGTCTGAAAGGGACTTCATCTGGGATGACAATAGTAAAAGCTGGTATTACTGGACTGGCACATTTTCTAAGGAAGTTCCGGCAGCATCAACACCAGAATCGACGGGAGGTATCGCAGTTGGGGCATGGGTTGGTGTAGGCGATGCAACACTAAGATACGCATTATGGGTAACGCCGGAGATGTTCTCAGGTGCTAATGATTCAGAGAAATTACAAGCAGCAGTTAACTACGCAGCAGCTAATAAATTAAAATTAGTCGCGAGTGGGACATATGACATAACAACGCCAATCACAGTGCCTGATGACTTGGTTATTGACGCAAGTAATGGTGAGTTTACCTTCAATGCTGTTGACTACATTTTCCATCCGTTGGGCGCTGATTCGTTTGAGCTACATGGTGGGAAATACAGTGCTAGCTCATATCATACAGATAGACCTCAGATTGTTTTTAACGACTACCCTGATGGGAGAGAAAACTTTCCATCACGAGTAGTCATTAAGGACACCCAAAGCTTTAACTGTGGGATAGCGTACCTACTTGTTAATTGCGAGAAAAACTCTAACTATTTAAATATCGATGGGAACTGGGTAGTTTCTGATGATCTTACTGATACCTATGTTTCTGGTATCGGAATCCCAGATAATAGAGCTAAAGCATATTTATCAATTATTGGAGAGTCATCTACATCAGTAAACATAGGAGTTAAGAGAGCTCCAATGTGGAACATAACCAATAACTCATTTGATGTATTCATGCAATCCGGATACAACATGGATATAGTCAAAATAGGAGGATCTACAATTGGTGGTTCATCCTGTGGAAACATGTTCAAAAATAGAAATACCGAGAGTTTCTCAGAAGTAGATACTTTCACTGGTGGTATGGAAGTTACCTTTTCTAATAATAGATTTAAAAATATTAGCTTTAAGTTGGAGACGCTTAGAATATCTGGAGGAAACAGGATTGGCGAGGGTGGGAGAAGTGTAATAAGTAATAACGTGATGCATTTTTCTAAAAACCCATTGATGGATTATGGTATGTGGCTATTGTCACCACAATTATCTGTAAGCGGTAATGTGATTTATTACGAAGGAGCTGACACACCATCATCTCAAAGGCCATTCACGGGAATATATTTTAGGGAGGGTGATGATATAAACACACCTAACTATGGAGGACTACCACCAAGATTGTGCACGGTGTCAAACAATACAATAAATATTATAACAGGTGCAATAAGCAAGGATATAAGAGTCCAGTCAATAAATACATCTGAAATTGAAGCTTGCACCCTCACAGGGAATACGCTGCTTGGTGGAAATCCACAAATATTTTCGAATAGAAAAGCAAACATGAGGAATGTTTGGACTGGAAACTATATTGCATCATCTCAATTTGATGGGAATGATATTTATAGAATGCAGTCGCAAATGGTTGGCGCTGGGAATTATGTTGGTTCAGGAACTAACTTTAATAACACCCCATCAGCAAAAGTAACGCAAGCTATACCAGCTCAGGCTAATGGATCTACGCTTTATGTTAATCTTCTTCAAACATTTGATATTCCTAGTAATAACACAAAATCTCTTTATGTTTTGACAGTTGTTACAAGTAGCGCCGACTTAACCAATAGACAGGTGTTCATGATATCCTCAGGTCTTCACGATGCTCAAGCTTCTCTACCATGTCTTGACTCAAGATTTGATCGTGATAGTAATGACCCAGCAAAAGGCCAGTATGTATTTAAATTGCAATGGACTTCAGCGAACACGATGCAGTTAGTTGCAAACAAGCCTTACCTGTCAACATCTACACCACCGACGAAGGTGGAATATATGATTACAGCAATAACCGCAAACTTGCTTTAAAGGTTAAGCCCACCATCTAGGTGGGCTATTTTTTCAGTATAAATTATAGTTTTTCATTATTTCACTCCAAACTTTTTCAGATGCGTATTTTGTGAAGTGTACCGTATCTGAGTATATTACATTACCATCTGCATCTACTGCTGGGCATAAGCCATCATGGCATATGTAATCATTAATATTTATTGTTTTAACATTTTTATTTTTGAAAAGCTTTTTTTCTATTAGCTTATTTATTGAATTAAACTCTGATCCTTCTATCTTTTTAGATAGCATGTCTCTGCATGGTTGGTATACATATGATGGCCTAAGTATGCAACTAACCGCTCCTCCAATGCTATCCGTTCCGCTAGTTCCTAGAGCGACATACATCTTCCCTTTTATTTTTGATGAAATATCATCTATATTTTTAACTATAAAGCTTGCATAATCATCATCTGTTTCAAATTTAACTTTATTAGCAGAGACATCACCAATAAGATCCCTATAACCTATCCATCTCTGAGCGTAGAAAACAGGTATGTCATGTGATGATGCGTATTTTATGAAGTTATTATAGTTGTTAAAGCACTCTAACCCTGGCTTTCCTTTCCATAATCTAGTGTACTCTTTTGACATAAAGCAACCATCAGCAAAAAAACCAATAGCAGATCGACCCATTGATTTCATTTTCTCTGAAACTGAAAGTGAGTATTGTCTAGCAAGGCTATCACCAACAATTATAATGCTAGGTGATGATGACTTATCTCCAAGGATAACCTCTCCCTGAGGAGTATCTCCACCGCCAAAATTTTGATTGTGGAATGTTTTATCATCAACAAAACCAAATGCTGACTTGTCCGTTATTCTACTTGGAATCCCGTTTTTTAATAAAGAAAACGAAAATGAAAACAAAATGGCAAAAGAAAAAGCATAGAATAAATAAGAATTTTTATTAAAGCTGAATATCTTTATTTTTCTGAATCTATTTTCAATAAAAACATACATAAGATACCCAACAAACAAAGATGAAGCAATTATTAAAAACTTATCTGATATTGATGGTTCTTTGGATGACCAATACTTAAAGAATATAATTATAGGCCAGTGAATCAAATAAACAGAGTAT
>OATP01000808.1_pt1 | contig 15687 bp, 11 predicted proteins | sample 1495041 | NCBI WGS metagenome assembly OATP01 (sample SAMEA2579972, study PRJEB22360) | human gut metagenome | biome: human gut; feature: human-associated habitat; material: faeces | place: Denmark | collected 2008/2010 | reverse complement strand
GAGGTCGATCAGCTTATTGAGGTGTTTTACGCCTATTGTGGAATATACGGATAAGGTCGTTTACCTCAATGATGAAGAGATTGCGGTGATTCGTAGGGGAGAGCCTTTGAAAGTAGTGGATTTGAATAATGTGGAAATCACTCCTGAGATAAAAAAGCTGGCTATGAACTTAAGCCAGTTGGAAAAAGGAGGTTATCCCCACTTTATGTTGAAAGAGATTTATGAACAACCTCGTACTTTACAGGATTGTATCCGGGGCAGAATCAATGTAGAAGGAAATAGTGTGGTACTTTCCGGCGTAATCGATAATCGGGATAAATTCCTGAATGCCAACCGGATTATAATTGTTGCCTGTGGTACTTCCTGGCATGCTGCTTTGATCGGCGAACATTTGATCGAAGATTTGTGCCGTATCCCTGTTGAAGTGGAATATGCGTCGGAATTTCGTTACCGGAATCCGGTGATCCATCCGGGAGATATCGTGATCGCCATATCCCAGTCGGGAGAAACGGCCGATACCCTGGCTGCGATAGAACTGGCGAAATCGAAAGGGGCATTTATCTACGGCATCTGTAATGTAGTCGGTTCTTCGATTGCCCGGGCTACGGATTCGGGTTCTTATATTCATGTCGGACCTGAGATCGGCGTGGCTTCCACCAAGGCTTTTACCGGCCAGGTAACCGTACTTTCGATGTTGGCCTTGACTATTGCTCAGCAGAAAGGGACTATTACCCAAGCTCGTTTCGAAGAAATGGTAAAAGAGTTGCAGGGTATACCTGAAAAGATTTCTATGGTTTTGAAAAATGCCGAGCCGGTAAAGGAATTATCTAAGATATTTACTTATGCCCGTAATTTCATTTATCTGGGACGTGGCTATAACTATCCGGCCGCTTTGGAAGGAGCATTGAAATTGAAAGAGATTTCTTATATCCATGCCGAGGGATATCCTGCTGCCGAAATGAAACATGGACCTATAGCACTTATCGATGCAGAAATGCCGGTAGTAGCTATTGCAACTACCGATAGTATATACGAAAAGACCATTAGTAATATACAGGAAATCAAAGCCCGGAAAGGAAAAGTAATCGCTATTGTCAGTGAAGGCGACCAGTTGGTACACGATATTGCCGATTATTGCATCGAAGTACCTCATGTGTTGGAACCTTTTGCTCCTTTAGTAGCTTCCATCCCTTTGCAATTGCTGGCTTATTACATTGCCGTTAATAAAGGACGCAACGTGGATCAACCCAGAAACCTGGCGAAATCAGTTACGGTTGAATAAAACGGATAGCGGCTTTTAGCCGGTAGATAAAACGGTGCCGACAGTTAAAACAGGAGTAACGGTTTAAAACTGGATTGCATCGTTTTATTCGTTGTTGCTGTTTTATCTGTCCGGCTCTCTTTTTACCGGTAAGGCTATTCTACGATTACAGAAGTCTGTTTTTTGCCATCCATATAGACCGTTACGGGTTTGGCAAACCGGACGTGGCGGACGAATTCTTTTTCTTCGATCAATTGCTGATTTTGAATAATGTCGTAATTGATGAAGGAGCTGTCCGATTCGTAAGGTACGGCAAAGTATCCGACATTCATGGAAGTCACATTGTGGAAGAAATGGGACCCCAGCGAAGCGTCCAGGGGGAAATCCCTTAATCCTTGCTCGACGATAATCCTGGCTTTAGAAATATCCGACCACAATACAGGAATGCCGGTCAATTTGTCCCGTGTTCCCCAACGTCCCGGTCCGATCAGGATATAGGGGGTGTCGGTGGCTTTTAATTTTTCATTGAAAAATTTCACTTCTTCGGCCATCTGTTCGGTGCGCAAGCGGTCGAAATGTCGGGGATCGACATAAATCAGATCCTGAATGTCGGTGATTTTCCCGTTGCCCATTCCTTTGTCGGCCCGTAAGATCGCTTTACTCATATCGATATTTTCTTTGTCGATATCCATATGATATTCATTTTTGATCAGGGGTTTGATCTGCAGGACATAAAATTTCCATTCTTTGTTTTCCCGATTGACTGCAAATTCCATTTCGACGGGAGCTCCCATCGCCTGGGAGAAAATATCCAGCAGTGTATCCAGCGTCGAAGCCAGAGGAATATAATCGTATTGCAGTATGTCCGGAAAGTTGACAATCCGGGGGCCACGTACACTGAAATCGAAACCTATGCGGTCGTTCATAAAATCGTAGACCGAAGCACAATGCTGTAAATTACCGTCTTCTTCTATCGCTTTCAAGTCATAAGATCGGATAGCGGCATCTTCACCGTCTTTCACCAGATTGTAGTCCGGATGGATCATGTCTATGGCATAAAAATATTTTTGCGAATCCCGGGCCATATCCTGGATAGAGGCCAGTTGCAATTTGGGATAACGGGGACAAAAACGATAGGTCTTTTCTCCCCCCACCACATATGCTCCAAGGCCCAGTGCTATGACTGCAAATCCATCTTCCGGTTTAATGTAAGAGAAAGGGTAGAAGTTATAGGATTGGGCGACTCCACTGATGTTGGGATAATATTTTCCGTTGTATTCGTTTCCTACTACCTCCTGGAGGATTACCGCCATTTTTTCTTCTTCGATCATGCAGTCGATCGCATGAAAGTAAGCTCTCGAACTATCGGTGAATATCGATGAATACACCAGTTTTACGGCAGTTTCGAGATCGTCGATCCGGCGTTCGATGTCGGGGTGGTTATTGGGAATCAAATATGTGGAATAAACACCTGCAAAAGGCTGACTGAGAGAATCTTCGAACAAACCGGACGAGCGTACGGCCAAGGGTTTATGCATCACTTCCAGGTAGGAGCGGAGCTTGTCCCTGAGTTTTTGAGATAAGGGAGCCGCTATGAAGGCCGCTTTCACTTCTTCGTAACTTTCATCACTATAAATAATCCGACTCAACCCATTGTTATCTATGAAGTTATCAAATTCATCCACACCGATGATCGCCGTTTTTGGAATTTCTATCTTTAGTTTCGGGATCAGCTTCTTAAAATCGACGTTTTCGATAAAATTGGACAGGAAAGCCATTCCCCGGCCTTTACCTCCGAAGGAACCTTTACCTAAACGGGTGATGTAACGGTTCGAATCGACTAATTTGGGGTTGTAATTGATGATCCGCCCTTTGATTTTTTTCAGTTCTGCCGCTTCGAATACCCGTAGGATGAATTGCCGCATTTCGGCCGGAGTAGGGAAATCTTCAAACCGGTATCTTTTCAGATGTTTCGCTAAAGTAATTTCCCGGTGGGCCATTAACCAGGTAGAAATACCGTTGCGAATGGAGTGGTATATCAAAGATTCATCCGGGATGCTCAGCAGCTTTTGTTTAAATTCTTCTATCGAAGTGGCTCTGTCGATCGGTTCTCCGTTTTTGTTCCGGAAAATAAAATCTCCGAATCCCAGATATCCTTTGATAAAATCCTGGATATCATGAGCCAGAGTCGGGGAATTTTTATTAATAAAAGCAGCATGTAACTCTTCTGCTTTTACTGCATTTTCTATCTCCTGGCTTTGAAGCATACAGGGAATATACGCTCCGGTTCGCTTGACATAGCGGATCAATTCGATTCCGGCTTCTTCATCTTCCTCTCCATTCCGTTTGTAGCGCACATCCGATATGACTCCGATCAGATTTTCCCGGTAATGATCGATAACGTATACTGCCTCCTCATAGTTGGTTGCTAGTATTACTTTCGGCCTTACCCTTATTTTCATCACAATACTCATATCGTTGTCCTGAGGTTCGGAGAAAATGAGTTCCTGAGTTTGTGTCATGACCTCGGTATAAAGTAAAGGCAAATAACGGGAATAATACCGGATCGAGTTTTCGACCAATAGGATTACCCGGATATCTCCCAAATGGGTGTCCCGGTCGAGGTTCATTTTATCCTCGATATATTTGGCCATGACCAGGAATATCTTGGTGGAACCGTTCCAGACGAACAACCTTTCGATAGATTCGTACAACCGGTCTTCTATAGTATGAAAATAGGCCAGGTCCGAATTGTTGTTTACCAGCATCAGCTGACAGATATTCGGATATAAATCTTTCAGATGACGGCTGATGACCAAAGGAGTTTGTTTATCCAGACCGGCCATCAGGATGATCAGGTCGATATGCCTTTCGGACAAAATCTTCAGGGCTTCTGCTTCGCTGGCGACAGAAGTAAAACGGGGGGCGGTATACAGGTTGACCTGCAAATATTCCCCCACGATTTTATCGGTGAATTGCCCTTCCCGTTCGATGGTATAAGCATCATAATAATTGGCGATCAAAAGAATTTCTTTGATTTTGAAGGGCATTAATTCCTGGAAAATGTCCCGGTCGCTCTTTTTACGTTTGTAGATTTTGTGTAGTTCGATTGACATAAACAGATCATTCAATGGTAATAGACTAGCTATCCTCTTGTACCGAATGATGTAAAATTACAAAAGTTTGGCGACTTGACAATGGTTAAATATACATATTGATCATTGCTTCGTATAGTTCTTGTTTACCGCTGGTTTGTTTGGGTTCTCCGTGAGCGATCGCATATTCCCGCAGATCTTCCAGCGAAAGTTTACCTTCTTCGAATGCTTTTCCTGCGCCTGTATCGAAAGAAGCATAGCGTGCTTTGAGCATATTGCAGAGGGGAGATTCGCGCAACAGGCGGTCTGCATTTTCAAGCGCTCTGGCAAAAGCATCCATTCCTGCAATGTGTGCAATGAAGATATCTTCCAAATCCGTAGAGTTGCGCCGGGTTTTAGCGTCGAAATTGGTTCCTCCGGTTCCCAATCCACCGTTCCGGATAATTTGTATCATTGCCTGAACCAATTCGAAGTTATCGATCGGGAATTGATCGGTATCCCAGCCGTTCTGATAATCACCCCGATTGGCGTCGATGGAGCCCAACATGCCGGCATCGACAGCACAGGCTAATTCGTGTTCGAACGTATGGCCGGCGAGAGTGGCATGGTTGACTTCGATATTTACTTTAAAATCTTTATCGAGGCCGTGTGCTTTAAGAAAACCGATTACCGTTTCTGTATCTGCGTCGTATTGGTGTTTCATCGGTTCCATCGGTTTGGGTTCGATCAGGAATGTTCCCTTAAAACCTTGGCTACGGGCATAATCCCGCGCTTTGGCCAATAGGAGGGCGAGGTGGTTCTTTTCACGCTTCTGATCGGTATTCAGTAGGGACATATAACCTTCACGGCCTCCCCAGAAAACATAGTTTTCACCTCCGAGGGCGATAGTGGCATCCAATGCGTTTTTTATTTGGACAGCAGCCCGTGCCACGACATCGAAATCGGGATTGGTAGCTGCTCCGTTCATATAACGGGCATGTCCGAAGACATTCGCTGTTCCCCACAATAGTTTGATCCCTGTTTCAGCCTGTTTCTTGCGGGCATAGGCAACTATTTCCTGCAGATTGGCTTCGTAGGCTTCGATGGTATCGGCTTCTTCTACCAGATCGATATCGTGGAAACAATAGTACCCGATTCCGCATTTTTGCATAAACTCGAATCCGGCATCCATTTTATCTTTTGCCCTTTGTATAGGGGAGGAGGCAACATTCCAGGGAAAACGTTTGGTTCCTCCTCCGAATTGATCTCCTCCTTCTGCACAGAGGGTATGCCACCAAGCCATGGAAAATCGTAACCAGTCTTTCATTTTCTTTCCACGGATCACTTTCTCTGCGTTGTAATAATGAAAAGCCATGGGATTTTTACTTTCTTTTCCTTCAAAGGGGATTTTTCCGATCCCGGGGAAATACTCTTTTGTTGTCATGATTCTTTATTGTTAAGGTTTAAAATGATTTTATAAACTCATTAAATGCTTTTTCCACCGAGCATAAGCTTCTGCATATTGTTCCTGCTTGTGCGGTTCCGGTTCGATCAGGTCCGTGCATTGCAAAGAGGCGAAAGCTTCGGCAGGAGAAGTGTAAATTCCGGCACCGATTCCCGCCCCCCGGGCAGCTCCTGCTGACCCGTCTGTATTATAAAGTTCGATTATGGTTCCGCTGATGCTGGCTAATGTTTGTCTGAAAACCGGACTTAAAAACATATTCGCTTTACCGGCACGGATCACCTGTAGGGGCATCCCCATTTCTTGCATGATTTCCATACCGTATTGAAAAGAGAAGACGATTCCTTCCTGAGCGGCCCGGAGGATATCGGAACGTTCGTGGATATTGAAATTTATGCCACGAATAGCACAGCCAATATCCTGATTTTTCAGGATGCGTTCAGCCCCATTACCGAAAGGAATGATTGAAATCCCTTTCGATCCGATAGGAGAACGGGCTGCTAATACGTTCATTTCCGGATACCCCATACCGGCAGAGAGTATATTTTTCCGGAGCCACGAATTTAAAATGCCGGTACCGTTTATACATAACAATACCCCTAGACGGGTTTGTTCCGGGGTGTAATTGACATGAGCGAAAGTGTTTACCCGGGACTCCCGATCGTAGTTGATTTGTCCCAATACCCCGTAAACGACCCCGGAAGTTCCGGCTGTAGAGGCGATCTCTCCTGGATTCAGCACATTCAATGACAGGGCATTGTTGGGCTGGTCTCCGGCACGGTAACAGATTGGAGTACCAGCCTTTAAACCTAATTCTGCCGCAGCCCGGGAGCTGACTTCTCCTTGTTTCCCGAAAGTCGGACAGATTTCAGGAAGCAATGTCCGGTCGAAGCCGAAATAGTCCATCACTTCTCCGGAGACCTCTTTTCTTTTGAAATCCCAAAAAATTCCTTCTGAAAGCCCTTCGATCGTCGTCGTGACTTCTCCGGTCAGTTTCATCGCGATATAGTCTCCCGGTAACATCAATTTATCGATCTCTTCGTAGAGACGGGGTTCCTGGTCTTTCACCCAGGCTAGTTTGGCCGCAGTGAAATTTCCCGGAGAATTCAGTAAATGCCTCAGGCATTTTTTTTCTCCGATCGTCTTAAATGCTTTTTCTCCATAAGGAACGGCTCTGCTGTCACACCAGATAATAGACGGACGGATGAGTTGTTGTTGTTTATTCACCAATACCAGGCCATGCATCTGCCAGGATATTCCGATAGCTTTAATCTCAGTTCCTGCTATATGGGCCTGTTGCATAACCGAATTGTGGGCTTTTTTTAAATTATTCCACCACATTTCCGGATCTTGTTCCGCCCAACCGGGGTGTCTGGCAGAAATGGGCATTTCTGTTTTCGGGAAAAAATCAGAGGCAATCATTTGTCCGGTGACTGCGTCGATCAGGCAAGCTTTTACGGAAGAGCTGCCGATATCATAACCTATTAAATACATGGCTACATCGATTTTAAATACTTACATTACGTTTTTTGTACAATATCCGGTCGAATCTAAATAACCGGGCAGCCCGATGGGCTACTCTCTGTTCCTTTTCTTCTAAAGGAATCACATATTCCATCCCTGCCATTTTTTTCTGAAAATTACGGACATCACATTTTTTGTGATAGACAGCTTCATATAAATGGCGCAAGGCAGAAGCCGTAAATTTTGTGGGGAGTAATCCGAACAGGATAGAAGGTTCGTGCTCCCCCCAATTGCGGATTGCTTGTAAAGCTTCTTCGACAATTTGATTGTGATCGAACGGAAGAGAAGGAAGTTCACTTACGGGGTACCAAACAACTTTTTTGTATTTGGATACCGTATGCAATTTCCGGTCGATTTTACAGATAGACAAATAAGCGATCGTAATCAGGCGGTCGATCTGATTGTGATATTCTTGTTGCAACCAAAGGGTGTCTGCCGGGTTAGACGTCCGTTGCAAAGAAGTAAAACTTTTGAACTGTTTCAGTACCATTTTTTTGATACCTGTAAGTTCACTCAGTACCCTCGCGGCTGCACTATCGGCGTCTTCTTCCTGATAGATCAGGCTTCCCGGTAATTTCAGATGCCCTTCGTTAGCAGAAAGCGTGTTTCGTTCAACAAGTAATACATGCAGTTGATTCCGGTCAAAACCGAATATGACACAATCGGTAGAAACAAAGGTCTGCATGAATCGGGTATTTCCGGTTTGTTTTTCCATTATAACGGTTCTTTTTTGTAGGATAAACTTACGGACTTTATCTTTTAAAAGCAAGTATTTGATTGCAAAATTTAATTGCAATTTATTGATATATAGTTGTTTGTATATGGGTATAAATACAATAAGTCGTCGTCGGTTTATAATGAAAATCACAATAAACACAGGGCTGAATGAGGAAGGGAGAGGTGATTTAAAAGAGTCATTTTTACAATAACTCCGACCACTTTGATGGGCATAGTGAAAATTGGGTCCTGACTTGAAATTTCGAAACCTGACTTCGTTTTCGCTAATCGGCGGAGAAAGGTTTAGCTATGCCGGGGTTTCGGTTGATCTTTTTAGAAAAAAACGGCGTTTTATTTATATTTGCAGGGAGAAACAGATCAGGTCGATGGAAAACAGGAAAAGGCTTTGGATATTCAATCCGGATTGTGAGATGGCGATTGCCAATGGAAGTAAATACTATATGCCTCCGGCTAATGTGGTGACCATGGCTGAAGATTTGGCGGTTTTACCTGTATTTCTGGGAGAATCGGAAGATGATTGGGTCTTAGTCAGGAATTTACCGGATCCGGCATTTATGGCATCGGTTTATGAGCCTTTGCATTTGAAGGCCGGTTTTATTCAGGAGGCAGAAGCCGGGATTTTGGGAGAGGTGAAAGGGGAACCGTGGGGATGGAGTCCGAAAATGTGCCATTGGCTGGCCGAACGGGGGATGGGGGAGGAGTGGAAGACGGAACGAAAAGAGTGGTATAGCCGCAGGAAAGCCCGGGAAGGGTTGATTCGTTTGTTCGGTTTGATTCCTGATCTGGAAAAGGAAGTGATTCCGGAGACAGGTTATTCTATCGAAGAGATCGAACAGAAAATGAAAACCGGAAAATACCTGGTGAAAGCGCCCTGGTCTTCTTCGGGGAAAGGTATTCTGGTACTCGGAAAACCTATTGCTGTGAAAGAGAAAGAACGATTACACGGGATATTGAAACGGCAGGGGTATGTTATGTTGGAAAAAAAATTGAATAAGGTACTGGATTTTGCCATGGAGTTTTGTGCAGGAAGGCAAGGGGTGGAATTTATCGGATGGTCGGTATTTTCTACCGGCCTGAACGGTGAATATCGCGGGAATTATCTGGGAGCTCAAGCGTATATTGAGCAATTACTGGGAAGTAAATTAGGAGAAGAAAAGTTGCAGTCGCTGAAACAGGAATTGCCGGATATGATTGCCGGGATTTTGCCCGATTACCGGGGATATTTAGGGATAGATATGATGATTTATTCCGACTCTGCGGGAAAGTATAGAGTGCAACCTTGCCTGGAAATCAATCTGCGTTATAATATGGGAATAGTCGCCCTTATGTTGAGCCGGCGATATTTGGACGAACATGCGGAAGGAGAGTTCACGGTTCGTTATTATGCCAAAGCGGGGGAGGCCTGGCAGGAGCACAGGCATTTGCAACAGCTCTATCCGGCCGTATATAAAAATAACCGGATAAAATCCGGTTATTTAAATCTGACTCCAGTCAATGAAGCCACCCATTTTGTGGCATCCCTGATTTGTTATTGAATCTTGGTATCTTTCAGAATTACATCGTGTGCTCCTCCTTCGACAATAGAAGTAGAGGACACCAAGGTGATTTTTGCTCTTTCCTGTAATTGAGGAATCGTAACGGAACCACAGCTACACATGGTCGATTTGATTTTGCCCAGGGTGATTTCCAGATTGTCTTTCATTTTTCCGGCATATGGAACATAACTGTCGACCCCTTCTTCGAATTTCAGGGCAGCTTTACTGTTTCCTCCCATATCGTAGCGTTGCCAGTTTTGAGCACGGTTGGATCCTTCTCCCCAATATTCTTTCACATAGCTATTACCGATAGCCAGTTTTTTACTCGGACTCTCGTCGAAGCGGGCAAAGTAGCGTCCCATCATCAGGAAGTCGGCGCCCATGGCCAATGCTAAGGTCATGTGATAGTCATGTACAAGTCCTCCGTCGGAACAGATCGGAATATAAATACCGGTTTGTTCGAAATATTCCTGACGAGCCTGGCATACTTCGATCAGAGCAGTCGCCTGTCCCCGGCCGATCCCTTTTTGCTCACGAGTGATACAGATAGAACCACCGCCGATCCCTACTTTTACAAAATCGGCTCCGGCTTTCACCAGATATAAGAATCCTTCTTTATCCACCACATTACCACCGCCTACCTTGACTTCTTCGTTATACGTTTCTTTAATCCAGCGGATCGTTTCGTATTGCCATTCCGAAAAACCGTCGGAAGAATCTACTACCAGCACATCTACTCCGGCATCTACCAAGGCAGGTACCCGTTCTTTAAAGTCGCGGCTGTTAATTCCGGCTCCGACCATCAGTTTTTTATGGCTGTCGAGCAATTCATTGGGATTTTCTATATGATTGTCGTAGTCTTTGCGGAAGACAAAATATTGAAGTCTTTGATTGTCGTCTATAATCGGAAGGCAATTCAACTTATGATCCCAGATGATCGTATTGGCTTCACTTAAAGTCAGCCCCAACTTTCCTACAATCAGATTTTCGAAAGGAGTCATGAAATCAACTACCGGTTTATCTAACGGATCTGTTTTCAACCGATAATCCCGGCTTGTAATCATACCTAATAATTTTCCATTAGGGGTTCCGTCATCCGTAATGGCGACACTGGCGTGTCCGGTTTGTTCCTTTAAGCGAACAACATCCTGTAGGGTACAATCGGGACGTAAATTAGAATCACTCACTACAAATCCGGCTTTGAATTTCTTTACCCGCCTTACCATCTCGGCCTGACTTTCGATAGGTTGAGAACCGAAAATAAACGACAAACCTCCGTTACGGGCTAAGGCAATAGCCAGACCGTCGTCGGAGACTGCCTGCATCACTGCAGATACAAACGGAATGTTCAATTGTATTTTCGAGGTTTCCCCTTGACGGAATTTGACAACCGGCGTTTTCAAGGAAACATTGTCAGGAGTACACTCTTTGGTGGTGAGTGACGGAATTAACAGATATTCTCCAAATGTACGTGATACTTCTTTAATGTAATGAGCCATATGCTGTGGATTTTTAAAAATTGAGCGAAATTACTCAATTCCCGCTTAAATCCCAAGCCCGATCTGTTATTTTTTACTTAATTTTAGAGGTAGTCCTGGAATTTTTCGGACTTAGAATGAATCTTTCGATTTCAATATTTGATCAATGACCGGTGTGATATCCTGATTTTTGTGGATACGTAACGGTTTAACTCCGGCATCTTCAGCACATTTTACATCCTTTGAGCTATCCCCGATAAACCAGGATCGCTTCTTATCGATATGGAATTCTTCGATGGCCAGGTTGACCATATAAGGAGAAGGTTTCCGGCAAACACAGGTTTTTATGCTTTCATGGTGGGGACAATAATAGATCTTAGTCAGGGTCACTCCATGCTTTTCCAATTCGGCACACATCTTTTCGTGTACTTTGAACATATCTTCCCGGGTATATATCCCTTTAGCGATTCCTCCCTGATTGGTGATGACGATCAAAAGATAACCGGCTTTCTGAAGACGTTTCAAGCCTTCGATGACTCCCGGATTGAATACAAAGTCCTCCGGTTTGTATATATAATAATGTCCTTCGTCCGAATTGATCGTGCCGTCCCGGTCCAAAAATACGGCTTTATTCAAAGGTTGGGTCGATATTGAAGTAGTTGTTCTTTTCATATGGTTTAATACGTTCTTGGGATGATTATAGTTACTTGTCCGGGAATATTAATGCATGATTTTGAATATCAGCTCTTTCAGTAATTCTCCGTCCGAAATATTCGCATTACCTACCCCTTTGGATTTCATGTCGTATTCCCGCAGCAAGGAGATCGTGGTTGCACATTTCATGGCATTATAGATTTTACCTCCGTCGATATAGTCTTTCATAAAAAAAGGATGTACACCTAATAACCTGGCCATTTCCTGAGTATTGGGCGTCGTTTTTTTCTGATAGTGATAGGTCAGCAGGTTCAGGAAATACCTGAAAAGGGTGGTGATGGTCAATACCAGGGGATTGTTTTTCGGGTTGGCTTCAAAGTAGTTCACAATCTGATTGGCTTTTAGGAAATCCTTACGAATTATGGCACTCAGGAGCTCGAAACTATTGAAGTCTTTACTGATTCCTGTATGTTCCTCGACCAGAGATTCCTGTATTTCACCTCCCTGAGGTAAAAGCAGTACCAGCTTATCGATTTCATTCGCTACCCGGCTCAGATCGGTTCCCAAGCTTTCGGCCAGGATACCGGCTGCTTTAGTCGTGATTCCATATGATTTTTCTTTACAATAACCGATGATCCATTCCGGAATCTTGTTGTCATAAAGTTTGGCCGATTCGAAATAAATACAATGGGGAGTATTCCCGAGTTTTTTAAATACTCCCTTACGTTTGTCCGGTTTCTTATTTTTATACGCCAGGACCAGAATGGTCGAATTTTGGTAATGATCGATATAAGGTAATAGATTGTCGAAGTCCCGGATATTCTGAGCTTCCCGGACAATGACCACCTGTCGTTCGGACATCATTGGAAAACGGCGGGCGGTATCGGTGATCGTACTCATCGATACATCGTTCCCATATAAAACAGTCTGGTTAAATGCCTTTTCATCCTCGGTCAGCACGGTATTTTCGAGTAATGCAGTCAACCGGTCGATAAAAAAAGGTTCCTCACCGCATAGAAAATAGATGGGTTTATATTTCCGGGCCTTGATATCTTTCCTGATCTCTTCGAATGTCATCGTTTTACAATTTGTTAATGCGCCGATAATTGGGCTGAACAATCTATGCAAAGTTAGAAAAACTTTTTACCTTTTGGATTCTGACAGGATTTTTTGTACAATTTCCTCGATTTCGGCATCTTCGCCTTGCGGATCATAGGCTGCTTTCAGGTTATTTCCGAAGATTAAAGCGATCGATTGCCAGAAGTAGGCATTTACCGTCCCCCGGTATTCCCGGATGTGCGCGAAAGAAGTGTGGCTGGTTTCCCGGTAGATTAATCGGATCAAAATCCGTCCCTGGGTAATGCTGAGTTTCATCAGGGGGGCCTTGAACGTTTTCATCAGCTGGTTGTATTCTTCCTTGATGATCTTTTTACGATCGGCTTCCCGGGTGACGGCCGACAGTTTCTGTTCGATCTCATTGACTTTACCGGCAGCTATCCGGGCATAGGGATATACTTTCCGGACATTATATTCCAACCGGGTTTGCCGCCGGTGCTGACGCTGAAACCAGCCGGCATTTTTATTTTTCTGCCGGACACTGACTTCTTCCAGCCAAACATGAGGGAGGGTATCACCTTTCCAGAAGATGGAACGGACGACTTCTTTTTGTTGGGCCGACAGACAATTTATGCAAAATATAAAAAGTATGACCGTGAATATTCTCGGCATCACAAAATAATTTGTTATTTTTGGCTCGTAAAAATACGAATTATTGTGGACGAACAATTTCAGGATTTATTTAAAATAAGAAGGAATCGTAAAAAAGTGGAGATTGGCAATATTTTGATTGCCGAACCATTTCTGCAAGGGAAATATTTTTCCCGGTCCGTTATTTTTATGGTAGAACATGACGAAAAGGGAAGTATCGGTTTTGTTTTGAATAAGCCGATGGCTTACACCACTTCGGATCTGGTTACGGAATTAGCCGGATTGGAATATCCTGTCTATATCGGTGGCCCTGTCGAACAAAATCAACTGTATTATCTTCATAATCATGCAGAAGTTGAAGATGCTTTGCAAATTGTGCCGGGTATCTATTGGGGGGGCGATTTCTCGAAACTGAGTCGTTTGTTGCAGGAGGGGAAAATACAGCCGGGGGAAGTTCGCTTTTTTGCCGGATATAGTGGCTGGGATGCCGGTCAACTGGATCGGGAGTTGGATGAGAATTCGTGGATGGTAGGGGATATTACTCCTGCGCGTTTTTTCGAAATTCCTAACGATAATTTATGGGAAGCTTCGATGAGCGGATTGGGAGGACGTTACCGGATTTGGGCTAATTTTCCCAAAGATCCGATTATGAATTAATTCGTGAAAAACGAATCAGATAAAATAGCAGGCCGTTCTATCGCTGTCCCTTCGGGGAAAGAGGAAAGTCCGGGCAACACAGGGCATCGTGCTTCTTAACGGGAAGATGTTCGTGAGGGCATAGTAACGTAACAGAAAAAAACCGTTTCACGAAGATTCGTTTTCGCTTGAAATAAGGGTGAAAAGGTGGGGTAAGAGCCCACCGGTACTGCAGGTAACTGTGGTAGCCGTACGTCTCACGAGTTGCAAGGCCATGTATACCGGCGCATTCGATTAGCCCGATCGATGCCGGGGGGTAGGCTGCTAGAGCTGCAAAGTGATTTGCAGAGTAGATAAATGATAGAAACCGTAAGGTACAGAACCCGGCTTACAGGCCTGCTATTTTTTTATTTTACACTAAACAGGAAAGCTGTTGCCGAACTGTTTAAAATATAGTTTGATTAAACCAGATTGAAATGAAATCGATACGTGAGATTTACAATATCGGATACGGACCGTCTTCCAGTCATACGATGGGACCGAGCCGTGCTGCCGGAAAAGAACCCCGGAGCAGAAAAGTTCAGGGTCACACTTTACGGAAGTTTGGCGCTGACGGGGAAAGGCCATGGTACAGACAGTGCTATTCTGAAGGTTATAGACCGTCCCGATGCTGTAGAGATCGTTTGGAAACCGGATATCAGTCTGCCCCGCCATCCCAATGGGATGTTGTTCGAGGCTTTTGTACAAGGGAATACGGTTGATAGTTGGGAGGTATATAGTGTGGGTGGAGGCGCATTGTGGGACGAGTTGGGTACTTTCGACGACGGAAATCTCTACCCGGAGACAAGTATGGCCGAGGTGATGAAATGGTGTCTGGACGAAGGATGTACTTTTGTAGATTATGTAGAAAAATACGAGGGAAGTGAGATATTCACTTATCTGGAAGAGGTGTGGAAACAGATGCAGGAGACGGTAGAGAAAGGCCTGGTGACGGAGGGTGTACTGCCCGGAGCCTTGAAATTGGCCCGGAAAGCAAGTTCCTATAATATTAAAGCTCTGCAATCGTCCGGGTCTTCCCGGCCGATGGGTATGCTTTTCGCGGCAGGGTTAGCTGTCTCGGGCGAAAAAGTGCTCCGGCTGTCTCGGAAGAAAATGCCGGTGGTGGCCGGGTGGTAACTGCTCCTACTTGTGGGGCTTCCGGAGTTTTGCCGGCTTTGATGTATTTCATGAAATACGATCAGGAGATGCCGGATTACCGGATTATCCGGGGATTGGCAACTGCCGGGTTGATCGGTAATATTGTGAAAAGTAACGGTTCGATTTCAGGAGCCGAAGTGGGATGCCAGGGCGAGTTGGGGATTGCCTGGGAAAGGGCAGCCGGAGCAGCTACCCAGATTTGGGGAGGTACTCCCCGGCAGATCGAATATGCTGCCGAAATGGGATTCGAGCATAATTTGGGACTGACTTGCGATCCTGTGATGGGATACGTACAGATTCCCTGTATCGAACGGAATGCTTTTGTAGCTCAAAAGGCTCGGGAAGCTGCTTTGTACGCCCTGTTTTCCGACGGTCGGCACATGGTTTCTTTCGACGATGTGGTGAAGACGATGATGGAAAC
>OATP01000793.1_pt1 | contig 15856 bp, 9 predicted proteins | sample 1495041 | NCBI WGS metagenome assembly OATP01 (sample SAMEA2579972, study PRJEB22360) | human gut metagenome | biome: human gut; feature: human-associated habitat; material: faeces | place: Denmark | collected 2008/2010 | reverse complement strand
AAGCGTGGAGCGAAGCGACTAAAACGAAAGAACGGGATTCGGATGGTTTCCGAATTCCATTTAAAAGGTATTCAAATACCGGCGAAGCCGGCCGAATTTTTTTAGAATATTGATAGGGTAGGGGAATACAAAACTGAACTGATTTGAGGGTAAACGACCTCAATTTAACTATGTAAAGATAGTGATTTTTGTTGATATTTGCAAGTTATTTTTCTGTTATTTTTAGCTTAGAATTGACCAGTTCAAATGGAATAAAGAGTGCTTTAAATTATACGCTTCGTTTTGTGAAATGAACTTTTCATTTTGAAACGCGCGAACATTTCGATTTGCGGATTATAAAACCATAAAATCTTTCGGCGTTTTTACCTAAAAAAAGTGCTTTCTCTTCTTGTGTCATTTCAGTCGTTTTAAGGATGAAATCGTAAGACATCTTGTAAGTAATGGCCGTAATGGTCCGAGGGTAATCCGATCCCCACATCAGTTTGTCCATACCTACCAGATCTGCTGCTTCTTTAATGGCTTTGACCGCTCCGTGAAACGGATAGAATTCACTGTTGAACAACCAGGTGATCCCCCCGGATTCTATCATGACATTTTTATGGCGGGCCAACTTTATTTGTTCTTGCCAATGAGGTGTGGTGACCATACCGAAATGTCCGATAGCGATTCGAAGCTGCGGATATTCCTGAATGATTTCTTTCATTTCCTGTACTTGTGTATCCCCATCGGCTAAATCAATGGAAAGGATAATGTCTTTTTCTTGCATGTAATGGAACATTTCCATCATTTCGTCACTGTTCAGCATGACTCTTCCTTCTTTTAGAAAAAGGCGGTGTGCCGGGATTTTTATTGCTTTGAAACCGGAACTTATTAATTCCTTGGCCTGTTGCAGATAACCGGGTTTACGAAATTCGCACATACCGCATACAAAGAAACGGTCCGGGTATTTATGGGCCACTTTTGCGAGGTATTCATTTTGGATGCCATCAATAAATTCCTGAGTGACTACGGCAGCCGATACTTGTGCATAGTCCATGTTCGAGAGAAAAACCTCGGCACTATTCCGCCCGTCAATCATAAAGGGCGGAACCATCTGACGTTCTTCCCCCATAAATAACGAACGTCCGTTGGTTAAAGTACGGATAGGCAATCCGTTGACTTCCGTATTTTGCCGTAACCAAAGATGGGAATGTGCATCTATTATGTTAAAATCCATCATTATTCTCCTTTGTATTATGAATTAGCCCAACTGACACGCATTTGTTTTCCGATAATTTCTTGTACTTCCTTTACAAGGTTCCAATCGATGGGTTCTTCAGCGTATGTTATATTTTTCAATACATTATCTGGATTGGCCGAACTGAACAAAGTGGTGGCGATACGTGGATTGCTGACAGAATATTGAATAGCCAGTTTCTCTATAGGATAATTTTTGGACAGGCAATGTTGAACAGCTTTCCGACAGGCTTCTACCAGTGATTGGGGGGCCGGATGCCATGCAGGAACCCCACGTTGGGAGAGCAAGCCCATTGAAAGGGGGGAGGCATTGATGATGCCGATATTCTTTGATTCAAAATAATCCAGATAATCAGTCAGTTTCTCGTCATTCAGACAATAATGGCAGAAGTTAAGTACGCTTTCTACTGTTCCTGGTTCCGAGTGATCAATGACCCATTTTAAGTTTTCTAATTGCAAATCTGTGATACCTACATGTCCCACAATACCTTTCTTTTTAAGTTCTACCAGTGCAGGTAATGTTTCGTTGACTACCTGATTCATGTCTGAAAACTCTACATCGTGTACATTAATCAGATCGATATATTCAATGTGGAGTCTTTCCAAGCTTTCATAAACGCTTTCCGTTGCACGTTTTCCGGAATAATCCCATGTGTTGATTCCATCTTTTCCATAGCGTCCCACTTTGGTAGAGAGATAATATTTGTCACGTGGGATTTCTTTCAATGCTTTGCCTAATACGGTTTCGGCCTTGTAGTGCCCGTAGTAGGGAGATACATCAATAAAATTCATTCCATTCTCTACTGCTGTGTAAACAGCTTTGATACCCTCTGCTTCGCGGATATCATGAAAAACTCCTCCTAATGAAGATGCGCCGAAACTAAGATTGGAAACCCGCATACCGGTTTTCCCGATTTCATTGTAATTCATAGCTCTATTTATTTTTAGATTTATTTCCGGCATCAAAAATAGAGGAATAACCTTTAGGTATATGGTGGAAGAGGTTGAAAAAAGTACGTAAACCTTTGCGTAAAAATAATAAGACGGTTACTTTTTATATAGTTCTCTATATTGCTGTGGAGTAACGTCTGTGATTTTTTTGAATAGGCGGTTAAAATAAGAATGGTCTTCATAAGCAAGGAGATAGGCTATGTTTTTTACGGGAATATCCTCTGTAATCAGAATTAATTGGGCTTTCTCTATTTTTTTCTGATTAATATATTGTAGCGGTGTGGTACCGACTTCTTTTTTGAAAAGACGGATAAAATGATCTTTTGAGAGGCATGAGATTGCTGCCAATGAGTCTATATCTACTGTTTTATAGATATTTTTTCGGATGTGGGACAAGACTTTTTGGATACGGTTATCGTTGACTTCCACTTTAGGTTTGGCGTCTTTTAAAAAGCGGGCAATAAGTTGATATACTATACCTCTGGATTCGACTTTGTCACAGAAGGTACGCTGTTTATTTTTAATGATGTTTCTGATTAATGTGGGGTTGTTGTCATAGCTTGTCGGGTCGGATTGAGGAAGCTGCATGGTAGGATTTATTTCACATAACCTTTTAATAAGTGGTAATTCCAGGTTGTCCGCAGGTATTTCTATCGGGAAATTCCAATCTTCCAGAATGCCGGATTCTGATTGATGGTCTTCATATATATGGAGATAATAATGAGTGAAATGAGAATTGCACTGATAACTATGGGTAGTGAATGATGGCACCAGATATAGATGATGTGGTTTTAGTTCCTGTATTCCGTCGGGAAATATTATTTGGGCAGTTCCTTCCATTATATAATAGAGTCTGGTAAAAGGGCTGCTTACGTTTTTCCAGTTCCAGTCTGCATTGTGAATGGCTAGTCCTACATTTAATATAAGTAAATGTAATTGGTCGATTGATTGTGTCATATTCCTTAAGTTATTAGAATGAAAGATTCAGTTTCGTACAAAGTAAGCAAAAGTATATATATAATCCAATGGGAAATCGATATTTTCATATCAAATCACCTGTTTTGGTATTTGTTTTTGAATTATTTCAGGTAAAAGTCGATATTATCCTACATAATGGCGCATTTGGATAATATAAATTGGTTTCAACTCTGTATATTTGCACTATTGATAATTGAAAAACATATAAAGCAATTATACTATGAAAGCAAAACATTTTCTTTTGGCTTCGGCTTTGTTGCTTTGGACGGGAGTTTTGGAGGCTCAGACTTACCAGGTACCTGTTTCAGAGAAAAATGAAAAAATGCAGGAGGGAGAGTTCGAACCTACTTGGGAATCATTGCAGAACTATAAAGTTCCTGAATGGTTTAGAAATGCCAAATTTGGTATTTGGGCACATTGGGGACCGCAATGTGTGGAAGGGTCCGGCGACTGGATGGCGCGTTCTCTCTATTTGGAAGGTTCGCGCGAGTATAAGCACCATGTGGAACATTATGGCCATCCCTCTGAAGTGGGCTTCAAGGATATATTGCCTTTGTTTAAAGCCGAGAAATGGGATCCGGACAAATTGGTTTCCTTTTATAAGAAGATTGGTGCCCAGTATTTCTTCGCTTTAGGTAATCACCATGATAATTATGATTTATGGGATAGCCAATATCAGGAATGGAATTCCGTGAATATAGGCCCTAAGAAGGATATATTGGCGGGCTGGGCTGAAGCAGCTAAGAAAAACGGTCTTCCATTTGGTATCAGTTTCCATGCGGACCATGCGTGGAGCTGGTATGAACCGGCTCAACGATACGACCGTCATGGCGAGAAGGCAGGTGTACCCTACGATGGATGTTTGACTAAAGAAGATGGTAAGGGTAAGTGGTGGGAAGGCTACGATCCTCAAAAACTTTATGCACAGAATCACCCGTTAAGCGCTGGAAGTTGGGCTGACGGTATGATTCACCGTCAATGGGCATGGGGAAATGGTGTTTGTATTCCTACTCAAGAATATGTGACAAACTTTTATGATCGTACAGTCGATGCAATAAACCGTTATAATCCCGATTTGATTTATTTTGATGTGACTGGTGTACCGTTTTATCCTATCAGTGATGCGGGTTTGAAGATTGCCGCACATTTTTATAATCACAACATGGTTGTTCGTAAGGGGGATTTCAGTGCTGTTATGTTTGGTAAAATTCTTACCGATGAACAACGTAAAGCTTTGGTATGGGATGTGGAAAGGGGATCTCCCAATAGTATTTATGAAGAGCCATGGCAGACTTGTTCTTGTTTAGGCGGTTGGCATTATGATACCAGATTGGCGGAGAACGGCTGGTATAAAAGTGCTTCCGATGTAGTGAAACTATTAGTGGATGTGGTCAGTAAGAACGGTAATTTGTTGCTTAGTGTTCCTCTTCGGGCTGACGGAACTTTCGATGAAAAGGAAGAAGCCATTTTAAATGAATTTGGTAACTGGATGAGTATGAATAAAGAGGCTATTTATGATACACGCCCGTGGAAAGTCTTCGGAGAAGGTCCGATAGCCAATGCTGATATCAAGATTAATGCCCAAGGTTTCAATGAAGGTGCTTACACTAAAGCCACTGCATCTGAAATCCGTTTTACTCAAACCAAGAAATATCTCTATGCTACAGTCCTTGCATGGCCGGAAGAAAAGCAAGTTGTCATTCAATCGCTGGCAACGGGAAGTGAGTTGTATCCTGATAAAATTACTAAAATTGAATTGTTAGGTTATGGAAAGGTATCTTTTACTCGTACAGCGCAAGGAGTTGTTATTGATATGCCTGATGTACAGTTGAATAAGATTGCTCCCGTATTTAAGATAAAGAAGTGAATATAGCATAAAGTAGGTTTATTTATCGGCTTTTTTAGGTCGGTAAGCCCTTGTTATGTCTTGAAAATTAACCCAATAATCAATAGAATAATGAGAAACAGATTAGAATGTATGCAGCCAATAAGATTCTTGGTGGTCTTGTTGATGTGTTGCCTGAGCTATACTACTTGGGCACAGACACAGAGTAATGTCAATGGTTTGGTTACTGATTTTTCCGGTGAGCCGTTAATTGGGGTCAGTATCTTGGTTAAAGGTACTTCCAATGGAACTGTTACTGATTTGGATGGCAAATTTTCTCTGTCTGCTGAAATGGGAAACATGCTCCAGATAAGTTATGTAGGTTATATTTCGCAAGAAATAAAGGTTGAAAGTAACAAGTTACTTCGTATTATAATGGAAGAAGATACAAAAAAGTTGGAAGAAGTAGTTGTAGTTGGATATGGAACACAGAAAAAGGTGAATTTAACAGGAGCCGTATCTGCTGTTTCAGCTGAAGACTTGGCTAGTAAGCCTGTTATGAGTACTGCTCAAGCACTGGCAGGTTTGGCTCCAGGTTTAAGTGTATTGCAAACTTCAGGTCGTCCCGGACAAGGAGCAACTGTTAAAATTCGTGGAACTGGTACATTTTCAAAAGCTGGAACAGATCCATTGGTTTTGATTGATGGTTTATCAGGTAACATTGATGATGTAGATCCTAATGATATTCAGAGCATTTCTTTTTTGAAAGATGCAGCTTCTGCTTCTATTTATGGTAATCGTGCTGCTAATGGGGTGATCTTGATTGAAACAAAGAAGGGTGCACAAGGTAAAACGACTATTACATATAGTAATTCTTTTGGTTGGCAACGGCCTACGGAATTGCCTGATTTTTTACCATCATGGGAATATGCGGAATATTATAATATGGCTATGCGGAATATGGGTAAGCAGGAAGCTTATTTACCTGAACAGATTCAAAAGTATAGAGATGGATCTGATCCGGATAATTATCCGAATGTAAATCACTTAAAATGGCTGTTGGAATCTGGTTCTGGTTTTCAACACCAACATAATCTCAGCATACAAGGAGGAAATGCTACGACAAGTTATAATTTATCAGTAGGTTATAGAAATCAGGAAGGTATGACGGCAAAAACGTCTAATGAAAGAATGACTGCACTGTTTACTATGAAAAGTGAAATCGCCAAAGGGCTGATGCTTAATTTGAATATTAATGCTTATAATAATAAATATAATGCTCCTAATGGCGAACCACAAAGTATTGATGGAATGATAGGATATGCTGTTCGTCAGGGACCTATTTATGCCGGGCAAAAGTCGGATGGAAGTTTTGGATATCAGGATAATTATAGTCCGGAAGCGTGGTTGGCGAGTGAATCTTTTGTACAGAATGTGAGTAGAAATATAAGTGCTTCCGGACAATTGACATGGAATACTCCTGTAGACGGACTTTCTTTTATAGGTAAAGCTGGGGTGAATTACTGGACTAAATATGATAAAGCGTACCGGGCTGATACTTATTTTGATGATAGTAAGACAGTGGGGCCCGCTACTTTAAATGTATGGACTGCAAATAATACGTATACTACCTTTGAAGCATTAGCTACTTATGAAAAACAAATTAAAAATCATACCTTTAAGTTATTGGCGGGTACTTCTGTGGAGCAATCTAATAATAAAGGTTTGGAAGGTTATAGAAATACGTTTCCTAATAATTATTTGTATGAATTAGGTTCTGGAGATAAATCAACAGCTACTAATGATAGTTCATTGGAGGAATATGCGTTGCTTTCTTTTTTCGGGCGTATAAATTATGCATGGAAAGATCGTTATTTATTAGAGGCTAATTTGCGCTATGATGGATCGTCACGTTTTGCGGACGGTCATCGTTGGGGACTTTTCCCGTCAGTTTCTGCAGGGTGGAGAATTTCTGAGGAGGATTTTTGGAAGAATGCGGCAGTTTCAGCTGTAGTTGATAATTTGAAATTGCGTGCTTCCTATGGTGTACTTGGTAATCAAAATATAGGTGTTTATCCTTACCAACAGATTTATGAACTTGGACATGATTATCCTTTTGGAAATCCGGCAACTCTTCAGTCTGGGGCTTACATGAAAACCTATAATAATCCGGAAATTACTTGGGAAAAGACGGCTATAACGGATATTGGTTTAGATTTTAGTTTATTGAATGGACGTTTTAGTGGAACATTGGATTATTTTTATAAATATACTTCGGACATTTTAGCACCAGTTGAGGTGTCTAGTATTATGGGACGTGAAGTCGGACAATCTAATGTTGGAGCTGTTTCGAACAAAGGAATTGAAATAAATCTGACTTATAACGGACAAATAGGACGTGATTTCCGGTTTAGTATTTCTCCTAATTTTACATGGGTAAAAAATGCAGTCGAGAAATTGGCGAACGGAGCTACCGAAGAAATTAATAATAACAGAATTGTAGGGCAACCGATAGGTATTATATATGGATATGAAACTGATGGACTGTTTGTAGACCAAGCGGAAATAGATGCGGCTCCTGAGCAATTGGTAAGTAAGTCAGGATTGAAACCTGGTTATGTGAAATACAAAGATATTAGTGGTCCTGACGGGGTTCCCGATGGTAAGGTGGATGCGCAATATGATCGTACCGTATTGGGAAGTACTACCCCGAAGTTTTATTATGGTTTGAATCTTTCCGCTTCTTATAAAGGTTTTGATTTTTCAGCTTTATTACAAGGTTTAGGAGGTCATAAGCGTTTGATAGGATCTTATATGGCTTATGCATTCTACAACGGTGGACAGATACAGAGATGGCAGGCTGAATCTTGTTGGAAGGAAGAAAATCCTGATAAATGGGCTGAATATCCTCGATTGGAAACTTTGAATATGAATGACACTAATCTTCAAACTTCTGATTATTGGGTCCGTAATGCTAGTTTCTTACGAGTCAAGAATATACAAATAGGATATACATTCCCAAAAGCATGGACTAAAAAAATAGGTTTGGAAAATGTGCGTGTTTATGTAAGCGGACAAAATCTGTTCTCTTTCAATAGTTTCTATAAAGGTTGGGATCCTGAAAATGAGATAGGAACAGGGGATTCTCCCTCTTATTATCCGGTCAATAGTATTTATTCATTCGGATTTAATTTCAAGTTCTAAGTAAATCATTCAATCAAGAATCATTATGAAAAATATATATAATACATTAGGAATGACAAAGGCTTGTTTATGTGCTTTGGCTGTATCACTAGTAACAACTGGTTGCTCGGATTTATTAGATAAGGAGCCACCTTCAGCAATTTCTGATGGTAGTTTTTGGACTGGTGAAGGGGATGCCATGTTGGCTTTGACAGGATGTTATCGTTTCCAGACTGGTTGGTCGCATGATGATTTTGCTACGCCACAAGGGTTGCTCTATTTGGATTTTGCAGGTGGAAACGGAACGGAAAAGGAAAATTTTTCTACTTTAATGGCTAGTTCCAATACGGTGGCTACTAACAGTAATTTACGTTGGTATTGGGGAAATGCATATACGCAAATAGCTAAGTACAACACTTTTCTAGAGAATATTACGGACTGTCCGATGGAAGAATCTAAAAAAGAACAGTGGTCTGCCGAAGTGAAGTGTTTACGAGCTTATTTCTTTTTAAATTTGGCATTTTATTATAAGGATGTTCCTATGCCTTTGAAAACTCTGTCGGTGGACGAAGCGAATTCTATCTCTCAAACACCTCAGACTGAAGTCTATTCGCAAGTGGAGAAGGACTTGAAGACTGCTATAGACTTGTTGCCTGTCCAATATTCTTCAGAGGAATATGGCCGGTTTACCAAGGGGGCGGCTAAGGTACTTTTAAGTCGTCTTTATCTGGCACAAGAGAGATGGGGAGATGCTGCTACTATTTTACGTAGTGTGATTGAGTCGGGAATATATGAATTGGATCGTCGTAATGGAGAGGACAGCTATGAGAAACTTTTTCAAATAGGAGGTGAATATAGCCCTGAGATAATATTTTGTATTATGGGGATAAAGGATTTGTATACTAATTCACGTTATCAATATTTATATCCTGAAGCTGCTTATGGAGGGTGGCATCAGTTCTCACCATATAACGAATTGGTGAAAGAATATTTCTGTGCAGACGGCAAGGACATTAAGACTTCTGAGGTTTATGATGAGAATGATCCTTATGTTAATCGGGATTTGCGCTTGTATGCTTCTATTTTTTTACCTCCTTTGGGAAGTTATGAGGGAACTAAGTATAATGATATAATTTATGATTGCTTTAAGGGAGCTAATACTGCAGATAGCTATAATAAATTTGCCTTATTTAATGGATATTGTCCGAAGAAAGGTTGTGATCCGTCTATAACTAATAATTTAGGTTCTACTCCCACTTATACTCCTATAATGCGTTATGCTGAGGTTCTATTAAGCTATCTGGAAGCGGTAAATGAATCGCAGCCGAATGCAGTAGACCAGAATTTATTGGATTTGACTATCAATGATATACGTGATCGTGTGAAATTGGTTGGAATAAAAAAGACAGACGTAGCGACACAGGAACTTGTTCGTGAAGCAGTTCGTAAAGAAAGACGTGTGGAACTGGCATTCGAGGGGCTTCGATATTATGACGTGTTACGTTGGGGCATTGCCGAGAAAGAACTTAATCATACATTTACCGGAGTAAAATTGTCGGATGATCCTCAAGCTCGTAATTATAGAGGGAGTGGGGCTACTGCTTCTCCGGTGGATGAAAATATGTATTATCAATTTGAGAAACGTACATGGGCACCCCATAACCGATATTTTCCTATTCCTCAAAATGATTTGAATGTAAATAAGAATCTGAAACAGAATGAGGGATATAATTAAGCAGGATTAAGTTTAAGATAAGATGAAAGAAAATGGATATGAAATGAAAAGATATGGCTATCCGGTAAAGAGATATTGTCAGACAATGGATTTGAAGGATGATCCGGAGCTGATAGCGAAGTATCGGGAGTGCCACAGTAAGGAGAAGTCGTGGCGGGAGATCAGAGAGGGGATCCGTTCAGTTGGTATTTTAGAAATGGAAATATATATATGCGGTAATCGGTTATTCATGATTGTCGAAACTCCTATTGATTTCGATTGGGAATCTGCTATGGCTAAACTTGCGACTTTACCCCGACAGCAGGAATGGGAAGATTTTGTATCGGTATTCCAACAATGCAGGAAAGGGGAACTTGCTAAAGAAAAATGGAGTATGATGGAACGTATGTTTTATCTATATGAATAATTAAAAAAGAGAGGAAAGAGAGGGTGCTGATGAAGTATTCTCTTTTTCCTTAAAATATAATAGAAGGTACATTGAACAATTTAATGATTATGAAATATTTTACTATCATTGCACTGTTGTGCTTATCCTGCATTTCATGTACGATGCAGAACAATTTATTACAATCTCCTAACGGTAAGATAGCCATTGAATATCATGCTGAAAAAGGTTTTTCTGTTATTTATCATAGTGGGCGGGATAAAGTTAAAATGATGTCATTACCTGAAATAGGTCTAAAAACGTCGGATACGGATGATTGCTTTAAATTGATAAGCTCAACTCCTGTAACTTCTGTAGTTGATGATTATGAAATGCTGACTGGTAAACGCAGGCATTGCCATAATGAGGCTAATGAATGTACTTATCGGTTTGAAAATGTCAAAGGACTTCGGGTAGATCTTATTTTCCGGGTTTATAATGATGGTATAGCTTTCCGTTATCATCTTCCTAAAACCAAAGAAGAGATTGTGGTTCTTGATGAGTACACTGCATTTGCTTTTACTCCAGGTATCAAGCGTTGGACACAAAAATTTACTGTAGGTTATGAGGGCTTTTATTGGCCAAATACGGACGGCGTTGCAGATAATGAGGGACGTGAGTGGAGTTTTCCAACATTGTTCCAACTTTCGGACAGCGCTTTTGTACTATTAACCGAAGCCAACATATTACGTGATAACACAGGAGCTTATCTTACTAATGCAGCTGATTCTTCTATCTATAAGATAAAATTATCGGATGAACGGTTGATATGCCCATCCGGCTGGTATTCACCTTGGCGTGTCGCTATCATAGGAACATTAGCTGATATTGTCGAATCGACTTTGGTAACTGATGTGAGTGAACCATGTAAAATCCAAGATACCCAATGGATAAAACCTGGATTGGTCTCTTGGATATATTGGGCATATAATCATGGTTCTAAGGATTATCAAATAGTGAAGAAATATATTGATTTTGCCGCAGACTTTGATTTGCCCTATATGTTGATTGATTGGGAATGGGATGCAATGGGGAATGGAGGAAATCTGAATGATGCAATGAACTATTGTAAAGAGAAAAATGTAACTCCTTTGATATGGTATAATTCTTCTACTGCATGGTGTGATCCTACTCCGTTATATCGGTTGAATACCCCGGAAGTGCGTGACAAAGAATTTGAATGGCTAAAAGAAATAGGTATTCAGGGAGTTAAGATAGACTTTTTTGGTGGAGATTCTATAGGTACGATGAATTATTATATTGATTTGCTGGAGGATGCAGCCAGGCATAAATTGTTAGTCAATTTTCATGGGGCAGCTATTCCCAGAGGCTGGCAACGGACATACCCAAACCTGATGAGTGTGGAAGCGGTATATGGGGCCGAATGGTATAATAATAAACCGACATTGACTGATAATGCAGCTTGGCATAATTGTACCTTGCCTTTTACCCGTAATGTGATAGGTCCGATGGACTATACGCCTTGTACATTTACCAATTCACAACATCCACATATCACTACCGATGCGCATGAATTGGCGTTACTTGTTATTTTTGAGTCGGCTCTACAGCATTTGGCAGATCGTCCTGAAGGGTATAGGCGACAACCGGTAGAGGTACAGAACTTTATCAGGTATCTTCCGGTTGCATGGGAGGATACCAGACTGCTGTCCGGTTATCCGGCTGAAAGTGTTGTTATTGCTCGTAAAAGTAAGGATAGTTGGTATATTTCCGGTTTGAATGGTACGGAAAATTCAAAATCATTTCGTGTGAATTTGGAGTTTATTAAAGATTCTATTCAGCTTATCCAACTGTTTTCGGATACTACTGATGGGAAACAAATAAAAATTGAAAATTCGGCATTCGATACCAAAGAATTGAATATAGAGTGCCAGCCTCGCGGAGGTTTTGTGGTATGGGTTAAGTTGAGGAAATAGGATAAGGGTAAGTGTTTTTAGCATATAGACAATTGTTTTGATATTGCTATGGAAGTTTTTATTAATGATGATAGATAAGCTTATCCCTTTGAGGAGATAGAATAAAAATAGTTTATGCTGGATTGGTGGAAGGTTAATTAATACTTATTGATAACTAATATAAAGTTAGAGTTTATGAAACGAGAACTTATTTTTACATTCTGTTGTCTGTTGACCACTTTGGTGTGGTCGCAGGAATATCAGCGGACAGAAACAGGCATTAAGGCTTCTATTTTTGGGAAAAAGATAGATGTGGAAGTGCAATGGTTTAATGCTAATAGTCTGCGCGTGTTGAAAATGCCGCATGGGCAATCGGTAGATAAGAAAAGTCTTTCGGTTATTGCAAGACCTGAAAAAACGGCTCTTAAAGTTTCTACGTCGGAAGATGGCAATATTGTAATGAAGAGCCGTTTACTGACGGTGAAACTAGACACAAAAACAGGTGTTCTGATTTATGAAACACGTAATGGGATGCCCCTATTGAAGGAATTGGAGAATGTGAAGGCATTCATACCTGTCAATGACGCAGGGCGGGCTACTTATTCTGTTTACCAAAGTTTTAAAACCGATAAGGATGAAGGGCTTTATGGACTTGGACAACTTCAAAACGGACAGATGATGCAACGTGGAATAGAGAAGTATCTGGTGCAAGGCAATACAGAAGACGTAACTCCTGTTTTTCAGTCGACTAAGGGATATGGTGTATTTTGGGATAATTATGCAGGTACGATGTATGTTGACAATGAAGAGGAAACGTCGTTCCGTTCAGATGTAGGCGATTGTATCGATTATTATTTCATGTATGGTGGTTCGGCTGACGGTGTAATTGCACAGATTCGCTTGCTGACCGGTTCTGTTCCTATGATGCCTTTGTGGAGTTATGGATTTATGCAAAGCAAAGAGCGCTATAAGAGCCAGGATGAAGTGGTAAGTGTTGTGAAGAAATACCGTGAATTGGGCATACCGCTTGACTGTATCATTCAGGATTGGCAATATTGGGGAAATAACTATTTATGGAATGCAATGGAGTTCCTGAATTACGAGTACCGTGATCCGAAAAGGATGATTGATGAAGTCCACGGCTTGAATGCACACATGATGATTTCCATTTGGTCTTCTTTTGGTCCAAAGACTAAACCTTTCAAGGAACTTGAGAAGGAAGGGTTGCTGATGGATATGGCTACATGGCCCGAATCGGGTGTGGAAGGATGGCCGCCTAACTTTGATTATCCTTCTGGCGTGAAGGTTTATGATCCATATCATCCGAAGGCTCGTGATATTTATTGGAATTACTTGAACAAAGGTATCTTTCAGCTTGGCATGGACGGATGGTGGATGGACTCGACAGAACCTGACCACTTTAACCCCAAAGATTCGGATTTCGACCGACAGACTTATTCCGGTTCCTTCCGTAGCGTACGGAACGCTTTTCCGCTCGTAACAGTAGGCGGAGTGTCTGATCATCAGCGTGCTCTGACTCGCGATAAGCGTGTCATTATCTTGACCCGTTCAGGATTCTTGGGGCAACAACGTTATGGCTCAAATGTATGGACGGGCGATGTAGGATCTTCATGGGATATGTTTCGTAGGCAAATTACTGCCGGGTTGAATTTTTCTCTGACGGGAATGCCGCATTGGAATACTGACCTTGGCGGATTCTTTGCCGGTTCTTATAACAATAGCTTGGGAGGTGGAACGGCTACAAAAAATCCTATGTTCCATGAATTGTATGTGCGTTGGGCGCAATTCGGTGTATTTTGTCCAATGATGCGTAGTCACGGGGCTGATGCACCTCGCGAAATTTTCCTCTATGGTAAAGCTGGTGAGCCGGTGTATGATGCATTGGTTGATGCTATAAAACTCCGTTATTCGTTGATGCCTTATATCTATTCTACATCTTGGGAAGTAAGTCATCGTAATTCCACGTTTATGCGGGCACTATTCATGGATTTTCTCAGTGATCCTAAGACATGGAACATGGGCAGTGAGTATATGTTTGGATCATCCTTTTTGGTGGCACCTGTATTACATGCCCAATACACTCCTGAGCAGGCACAGCAAATCTTGAAAGAGAATGAAGGGTGGGGCTGCAAAGCGCAGGAGTCTGATATCCCTCTATTGTCTGTCGATTTTACTCAATCTAAAGAAATGGAACTATATTTGCCTGCCGGTAGCCAATGGTATGATTTTTGGACGAACGAAGTGGCAGAAGGTGGGCAGAAGCTGAAGGTGACGACTGTGTTCAATCGTATTCCGCTTTATGTACGTGCTGGAAGCATCGTGCCGTTAGGTCCCGATGTGCAATACGTGACCGAGAAGAAATGGGACAATCTCAAGGTTTGTGTTTATCCTGGTGCCGATGGTAATTTTGTGCTTTATGAGGATGAAGGCAATAACTATAATTACGAAAACGGTGCTTATACTGAAATTCCGATGACTTGGAATGATGCCAAGCGGACATTGACTATTGATGCACGCCGTGGCTGCTATGAAGGGATGCTGGATGAGCGGAAGTTTACAGTTCGAATGCCGGATGGAAGTGAAAAGACAGTGCTTTATAAAGGGAAAAAAATAAATGTGAAATTTTAGTATGCCACATGATTTTTGAGAACTAGTTTCTTCTAGTAAAGAAAGCCCTCGAAATCGGATAATTTCGAGGGCTTTTGTCTGTTTCTATACGGAAACTTGTGCGCGTGATAGGACTCGAACCTACACGTCTCACGACACCAGATCCTAAGTCTGGCGCGGCTACCAATTACGCCACACGCGCGACATTGCTTTTGGTAAGCGGGTGCAAAGATAAGCAATATTTCTTAAGTACCAAAGATTTTTAGAAAATTATTCTTTGTGGCTATGTAAATATTCACGTGCAGCCTCAATAATGGTATCTACATTGCGTTGCATATCCTCTGAACTCATATTGACTTTGATGTCCGGATCTATACCGAATTCCAGATGTTGCATATCCGCATCGTACATGGGGCTGGCCGAGAAGCGGACAGACCAGCCGTTGGGCAGTTCGGAGGAGAAGGGCAGGCCGGAACCGCCACCTGTTTTGTCACCGATGATGGTCACTTTGGGAAGTATTTTCATTCTGTTCACAAAATCATTAGTGGCGCTGAAAGAGCGGCGGTTAGTCAGCACTACCGCCTGTTTTTGCCAGCGTACACGGTCTAGTGACGGTTCCAGCCAAACTGCTTTGGGAGTGGAGAAGTCATTGTGCCCCGGTCCGGTTTTATGGGACATATAGCCTACCAGCACTTTTTCATTCGTGAAACGTGCGGCTAATTTCTCGGCTGTGGTAAGATTACCACCCAAATTATTTCGCACATCAATAATCAACCCATCACAAATAGCCAGTTTGTTTAGAACCTCGTCCAGATTTCCTTCACCGATGCCCGATTGGAAACTGCCACAATAAATATAGGCTATATTGTCCTCGAATATCTGATACTTCATACCCGAGGATTGGGCATAATCCTTACCTAGATAAACACGTTGGATGCTGTCGCTGAAATTGGCCGGATAGCTGTCAAACCATTCACGAT
>OATP01000781.1_pt1 | contig 16068 bp, 9 predicted proteins | sample 1495041 | NCBI WGS metagenome assembly OATP01 (sample SAMEA2579972, study PRJEB22360) | human gut metagenome | biome: human gut; feature: human-associated habitat; material: faeces | place: Denmark | collected 2008/2010 | reverse complement strand
GATTGTAGCTTTATCGGAGGTAAGAACAGTCTCAGCGACAACCTTACCTAAGATATTCGTGATAACGATAGACTTACCGGCTGCGCCTTGAACGGTTACAGTACCGTTGCCGGCTACGATAGATACGCCTTCAGCGTTAGCGCCTTCGATAGATGTTACCATATCCTCAGCGTCAGTCTTCTGGTATGCGTTGAAGATCAAGGCACCGTCAGAACCAGTCTTAGCAGCATTGAATTCAGAGTCGCCACGAGTCAATACCAAACAACCGTTTTGCATCTTCAACCATGCGGCATATTGAGGAGCGATGGAACCGGCTACAGCTTTATCAAAACCTTTAGTAGCCTTACCTGTTGAAGTCAAACCATTCTCGTTATAGATGTTAGACTCGAACAAGAACTCATTTGCTTCACCTTCTTCTGTCACAACACCAGCCTTATCAGGATTTACGTAACGGAATGACCAAGTAACGTTCTTATGGTTGTCACCCTGCAAGTTTACGATGAAGTTCTCCAAACCGGCCTTCTTGTAATTAGCGATAATCGTCTCAACATCCAACTCAGCCGGAGTCATCTTCTCAAAACCGTTTGTCAATACATACAAACTGTCACCATAATGGATCGCTTTCACGAAACCTACGCGAGTGTAACCACCATCGATATCCATATACGGAGTCTTATATTCCTTACCCTTGATAAGAGCGGAGTCGGCGAAGCTTACCATATACTTACCATAGTTGAAACCCGGATGCGCTTTAGTTGCGTGTGAGCAATTAGCGGCATTAACAGGATTACCAGCATTATCGAAGTGATTATGCTCATACGTACAAGGAATACCCGGAGTACCTTCTTGATCGTCACGTGCCACGGAAACCAAATACTGAGGTTTGATAGTACCGGCACCACGATTTACCCACGCAGTATCAACGATGAACGCTAACTTGCCATCAGCTTTCTCCTTATTCCAGATACCTACATAATCAACAGTCTTGTCCGTTAAATTCTTGTTCCACTCATCCATCAAGTATTCCTTACGGATCTTCTCTACGAAGAACAAGCTATCAGCGGTTTCGCTCTCATTCAACACAGCGTTGTTGAAACGACGGTATAATGGAGAATCATCTGTCACAACGGCGAATGCGGAAGTACGGATCTCACGCTTTGTTCCAGTATCAAACTTATCATCCGTAGAACCCTGAGTCAAATCCAAGGTATTGTCATCTACAGAAGCCTTCAAACCGTTTTGAGCGGCACTAGAAGCATAATAAGATTTATCTTTTTGAGGAGTAGTATTATTATCTAACACAATCTCCATCAATTCAATAACATCATTATTCTTAGAGTTTGCTTTATAGACAAAAGCTTTCTTAATAACACTGTTGTCTTTTACCAAATAGTTACCATCAGCATCGAACAATAGAGTCTCCTGACCTTTATCTAAAGTAGGAACAGGAACCTTTTTGCCATCAACCACTACTTTGTCTGTAGACTTGAATCCGTTATAAGCAGGTGAATAGATCTTATCCCCTTCTGTAATCTTATATTTACGTACCACAGCCTCAACCAAAGCGTAATAATGCTTACCATCAATACAGTTGTTCTCTTTCAAGAAGAAGTTAGTCGGGGTAGAACCTAGAACATACTTCTTAGCTTTGCTGTCGTATGTTAAGTAGCTTTCGCCATTCTTGATCTGGTAAACATTTCTTACCAAGCTATCGCCAACACCATAGTTATCATCCTTAGCAACTACCACCAAACGGAAGTTTGTCTTATCACCATTCTCGTTTACACGAACGATAGAATCCTTACCGGCAGGAGTATACAGATATTTGTCTAATGCCAGACCATGTAAGTAATTGAATACATAAGTCTGAACCATAGCAGAATCCTCGGGCACATAGCGATAACCGATCTTCAAATCCTTAGCGTCCTTGATAGCAACGAAGCTTACGGTATCAGCGACAGATTCATTCCCATCATTCGTTGTATAGAAGAATACGTCCTTGCTGTCCTTAACGGCATACAATTGGACATTCGTCGGGATTTTAACAGTCGGATATACACCATCCTTATCTTTGTCATTGAACTCACGGTTCTGAATGCTGATAGAAGAAGTAGAAGATATACCATTCTTCGTTACAACCCACTGAGCTGCTGGCATATGATTGAAGTCTTGACGTTCAGCTTGTTTAGCCCAACCAAAGTTTCCTGCTAAGTTTGCCAACGCATAAGTACCCTTCAGCTCGTCTCTATCAGAGCCACCGGCCTTAAACTGAATCATATAAACGCCATCAGCCAAAGTAGTCGGAACCAATCCTGTGAAGTTCGTTCCCAAAGTGATCTTCGTACGTTGATCTTCCGGAGACGGTTTTTCACCTTTCTGAGTCTCTTTAGTGTTTACTGTCAACAACTTGTTTCCACCCAAGTTAGCCAAGTAGATGTATTGATTTTCCGCTGTACTTAATTTTGTTTTTCCGTTTGAAGAAGAAAAGCCTTCTTTTACAGACCACCAAGAGTTATCATTATCCTCTTTGATATCTTTAGCATATTCAGTTGCTTTACCAGAATTGGCAGTAAGCTTATAAACAACTTTTTTAACTTGAGCATACAGCTCATTCTTCTGTGCGTTATAAGTGAATTTAAATTGATAAGAACCTTCCGCACGTTTATCGGCACCAAGTTTATCGTAACCAAACTTCAGCATTGTAGGAGCCTCAGTAGCTTCATAATAAGCCGTATCAACTACCACAAAGGCATCCTCCCCATCAATTTTTTTGTCCTTAACTTGCAATTGCACATAGTCTGAAACTGTTGGTGTGGCGGCTAGAGTAGCCTCTTCCTCAACGTCAACTGCCTTCAACGCTGTAGCAGTCAAATGGTTTGTATTTCCCTTTGAAACCTCCGGGTTCATACTTAAGCCAAAATAACCTTCAGCAGAAACAGATTGCAACAACTTATTCAAATCCTCGGCATGCAACTGCATCGATGTTGGGATCTGATCCTTGTTGAAAGAGATAGAGACCTTGTCTTCTCCAACCTCCTCAGCTTTCACTAAGATTATTTCCTTAGTAGAACCCTCACCACGAGTTGCCAGATAAACAAACTTCTTACCATCTACATAAGAGACTAAAGTGTTGTCTTTAACAACCCATTCCGTAGCGCTACCGCCCAAGGTGGCCACTTTTGCCTCACTCTTCTTATCTGAAGCGACAGCCATGGAAGGATCCACAGCGAACGACAAACCCGTAGCCTTGTTCACGAAAGAGAACACATCTACACCCAGATTGTTCTTCTTTGCGGAAACTGTCCACATGGCTTGATTTAAGTCTGCCAATTCAAAGGTAGAAGCAGTACCTGAAACTGTAACAAACTTACCAAAATCAGCCTTATCATTACCAGCAGCCAAGAAATCGCTACCGCTCATAAACAAGACTGTTTGATCTTTTGCCAAATCTTTGCCCTCTACTGTCGCAGGAGTAGTAGAAGTTACTACATCCTCTGCAGGAGCAACAGCCCCAACATATGCCGCTACCGAACCTACCGAGAAAGCAGATACAAGCATGGCACTAGCCAGAAACGTTGTAAACTTTTTGTTCATAAATCGAAAATTTAATATTAATAATAGTGTTAATTAAATACCGTTCAACACTTTAAATCATCGACCACTACTCGAAAACGACTAGTCTAAACGATCGTCTAAATCTTGCGTTTTTTTAGTGTCGAAACGGGAGGTTTGTTGAAAGAATCGGTTGTTTCGTAGAGGATAACCTATCCTATTGATAAGAAAGAGAATAAGTGATAAAAAAATAGCTCGGAAGGGTTGCAAGTATCGAAGAAACGCGTACCTTTGCAAATGACTAAAAGAATCGATCGTTTAAACTAGTCGTTTCTATCCCATAAAAAATTCTCAAATATCAACGTATTTAACTATACATTAATGTACGAGCGTACATTAAAAGAACAATTCATTTCTACTTTCAATTATCTATTTATATTTTACTTCCAATACAGACTATTTCCCGCGAATCTCCCTGTCAGTAAAACAGCATTCATACAATCCTTTTGACCGAAATAAAGCGCATATCGTGACATAGCCTATTCGTAAAAGAGGCAAGATAATGGGAAAAAGGAGGTTGTAAGCGGCGTTTTATGCGGCAAAGTACTACTTTTTACACACGAGTATCGACAAAAGCCTACGCTATCGGTCGTGTTTGGCAACGCCAATAGTGCCGTTGGGCATCGTGAATAGTCAAGAATAGGGTCGTGAACTATCAAGAATAGCCATCATAACCCTGTCACTTCCCTATCGTAACCCATTGAGATAGGTTTTTCATCCCATAAAATAGGAATTAGGATGAGCTAGTTTCGCTAGAACAAAAGAGCATCTTTTGATATCCAACTATCCAACAAGCGATTAAATATATTTTAACTCAAATTTAAGAGTAGACTGTACATTCCCCCGCAATAATCGATTCTACGGGCGTTAAGATTACAAACTGTCAAAAAGAAAGAACTCGACACTAGGAGCCATTGGCTATCAATTCAGTCAAATAAAACAGCCTCTTTCCTTATTTCTTCTCCAATATGACTATATATTCATTGCACATCGTGCTAACCTTCTTCCCTGCCACATTAGTAGGACTTGTTTTGGAAGGCATCCTTTTGTTAGGTATTTCTCTAACAATAGTATCGATATGTGTAAAACCATTCTTCTCAAACATTTCAGCAGTAAAGTAATCTAATGGAATTTGAACCCCCTTAACCGTTCTGTTCCCTACGACATAACAAACGACTCCACCACTCTTTATTACAGATGCGACATTCTTTATAGAACAGCTATAATCATTAAGAAACGAGACCACTTCCAAATTTCTCTTTGGGTCAATGCTCTTTATTTCGTCCAGTTCAGATTTAATGCTTTTAGTCTCAAAAAGTTCCTCTTTCTGAACTCGTCCCCCCATTAGGAGATTATCTAGTGTTTTAGCATTTTCAAAATTGAACCATTCATTTGCCCACCTTGAAAATTGTCCATAAGCAACGGTTGTTCTACTATCGCCATAAGGCGGAGAGGTTACAACCATATCAACACTATTCGGCTGTATTATATCGGAAGGGATTTCTATAGTACTATTAAAGTCATAGATATCTATATTACATGGATATTTTATACTATTAAACTCCTCAAGTCCATTTATATTTCTTATAACCTTTTCTTCAAACAATCGAAAGACATCCGGTTTGAAGTCTTTAATTTTCTCTTCCTTCATCCTAAACCGCTTAAATTCTCCATTCCTCGTAAACGATACCTCTCTAACAGTCTCGGAAAGAGGGACTTTAAAGAAATCAGCGAAATCTAAAGCCACACATTCATTAATTACTTGATAAATATAAGAAAGGCGCAAAAGGCTATCTCTGGAATACCAATAAGTATAATTAGAAATATTATCGAAATTCTTATTCTTGACCTTATCTTCAGAATACTCAAAGAACAAGGCTTGCATCATTGAAAAAGTATCTCTGATACAAGATAAATCATAATGGGTTGTTTTTACATGGCTCATCAATCTAGCCAATGGATTAAGGTCTGTTCCTATCGCGTTTATACCTTTTATAGAAGCCTCAACTAACGATGTACCGCTTCCCATATATGGATCAAAAAGTAGCTCAACTCCATCCTCTGGCTTATATTCCTCTATTAGAGCTCTTGCTACTTGGGGAATCATCATCGCAGGATACGCATGATAGCAATGAGTAAATTCTTTGGTATCGGCATCCTTAAAGCTCCACCTATTATCAATCGTTCTTTTGTACATACCTTCCTTACTTATATTATGTGAGTGCAAATATACTCAATTGCTCACATATTGTGAGTACACAAGCATATATAAAACTATATTTTTGGGCAAAAATAACAATAATGATTAGAAAGACCGAGTATCAACTTGAAATCATCCTTAAGATAAAGGAGCTAAGAGAGGCCAACAATGTTAGCCAAAAAGAGTTGTCGAATCTCCTCGAAGTGGCTCCGGGCTTAATAGGGAGTATAGAAAGCCCTAAATTTCCACATAAGTACACCCTTAGTCAGATCTATAAAATATGCCACTATTTCAACATTACCATAGAACAGCTATTCATATCAGAGGAAGATTTTTCCAAAGATAGAGATATTATTGACTTACTCATATTTAATATAATACGTTATGGAGAATAAGGATTTTATTATTTCAAAGTTCAAAGAGGTTAAATCCTTGGAATATGTTCCAAGCAATAGAGCCAACAATACTGGGATTGGAAAAACATTTGAAGATTACATCGGAGTTGTCGAGAACAATTTAGACGAGCCCGATTTAGCTGGATTCGAAATAAAATCTCATCGCGGCGCTTCATGCTCTTACGTTACCCTATTCACTAAAAGCCCCTCATTTCCCAAACGTGCGAATGCTTATTTAAAAGATAAATTTGGCACACCTTATGAAGATGCACCATCTATAAATAGCTTGCATACGTCTATGTTTGCAAATAGCTATAACACATATATGAAGAAATATTCTTTTAAACTCCTAAACAACCCTGTCGCCAAGACAATATTAATAGGAGTATTTGACTTAAATACAAAAGAGCTGTTAGATTGTAGCGTAGGTTACACCTATCAAGACATTCAAAAAGCACTAACAAAGAAGCTAAAGAACTTATTATATGTAACTGCCCAAACGAAAAAAGAAGGAGGTAAGGAACTCTTCTACTTCAATAAAGCCGATATATATACAGAGCCATCATTTGAACGTTTTATATCACTCTTAACCGATGGGAAGATAATGTATGATATAAGAATCGGGAGCTATAAATCTGGCCCCAAATATGGTATGCCGCACGACCATGGGAGTGGATTCAGAATATTAGAGGCTAATATCAGACTATTATATTCTGATCACGAAACCATAGAATAAAACAAGCTACGCTTCATTTGTTGGCTTCTGTATCAAGACCGGAGACAAATACCATAGGGTTTCAACGATAATAGGATCAATATCCCAACCGGATATTATCTACCCAAAAGGTATTTCCCGGAGACCCTATGTATGAGCCTCCGTGACTGGAACAGAACTCTAAGATCATATGGGTTACCTCATCGTCCTCCGTTCCCCAGCCGATTTCTTGGATGGGCACATTCTTGCCTTTGCTGTTCAAGCTATAACGGGCGGACTCACCGAGTTGAAACCCCATATATTCTTCATAATCGCTACGTTTCGTGATATCGCCGTATAAGATCGTAAAACTGGCATCGTTTACCCAATCCGTATTTTCATCCATCCGGATTACCAGCGTACCGATACGCTTAGCATATATGTTCCCGTCCTTATCTTCCCAACGCTTCTGAAGAAAGAGATTCACCAAAGGCATATCAATGCCATTTACCTCCGATCTCTTGCTAAAACCACTCAATTTAATACGATTGGGATCACCGGAGAGTTTCACCTTATAATCGAATAACAAGGACGTAGGTTTTTGGTGAAACGGGATACCGCAAACGATCTGCCCCCACGTCTCCGAAGAATTCTTCGCCGGTTCCAGAAAACGGCCGAGATAGAGGCATCCACCGACCAGCACCTTCACGTTCATGATACCCATCGCCGAGATCGATTCTATACCCGTCTCCAGCCGTGCGCAATACCCCTCATCCCGTCTTTCGGGGTAGACACTGACGCTAGCTTTCGTAATCCCGCTCACCCTTGCCATCACGTTAGAACTGCCCCAAGGCGAAGCTTTCGGCTCAAAAGGTTTATTTCCGATAATCGTATCCATAGGGCCAACGCAGTAAAGAGTCTTTGTCTCCTTCCCGATAATAGCCGATTCCGTGATCTTACGTACCACCCACTGATCCAGATCGCCATAACGGATCACTTCCGTCTTTCGCTGGGCATATAGCGCCATACTCATCCCCAAAAAGACAAATAAATAGCCTAACCGATTATTTACTACCATAAGTTACCCTCCTATCCAAATCCTTTTTTATTTTTGCAGCGAAATTAATTAGAATCGATAACACAAGGCAAGTCCGTATAAAGAATTTATTCGGATTATCCATGATAAATAACAAACGAAGTGAATAAACCCATGGCAGAAAAGCCCCGGACACCCTCCATCGCGATCTCTTTACTACCCGTAGTGACATTAGTCATCATGCTGGCCGTAGCCATCTATATTTTCCGGGGCGATTCCCTTGGAGGAGCCAGCCAAATCGTATTATTGATAGCCACCTCGATCTGCTCTTTGATCGCCGTCTTTCATTGCAAGATCAAGTGGGAAGATATCGAGGGGCAAATCGCCCGTAACATCTATGGGATTGCACCGTCTGTCATCATCCTTTTATTGATCGGAACCCTATCGGGCAGTTGGATGGTAAGCGGGATCGTGCCGTCCTTGATCTATTATGGGTTGCAAGTCATGCAAACGGATTTCTTCCTCGTGGCCTGTTGCCTGCTATGCAGTATCGTATCGGTCATGACGGGTAGCTCGTGGACTACCATCGCCACCATCGGGATCGCCTTGATCGGGATTGGCGAGGCGCAAGGCTTCAGTACGGGGTGGGTAGCGGGAGCGATTATATCGGGCGCTTATTTCGGGGATAAGATGTCGCCGTTATCAGACACGACCGTATTGGCGGCCTCCGTAACGGACACGCCCCTTTTCACGCATATCCGGTATATGCTTTATACGACCGTTCCCTCTATGATCGTCACACTGATCGTATTCAGCATCGCCGGATTCTCGAGGGAGACAGCGGACGCATCCCAGATAGCCGCTTTCTCCGAAGCCTTGAAAGGCTCGTTCCATATCACGCCTTGGCTTATGATCGTACCGATCGTTACCGGAATCATGATCGCCAAGAAGACACCTTCGATCGTAGTGCTTTTCGCCTCCTCCATACTCGCCGGAATATTCGCCTTGATCTTCCAGCCAAACGCCTTATTGGAGATTTCCGGGATCACGGATAGCGGAATTATCGCCTATATCAAAGGCCTGCTGATGACTTTCTATGACAGCACGCAGATACAGACCGGCAACGAGGCCTTGAACTCTCTAGTCTCTACCCGGGGAATGGCCGGGATGATGAACACGATTTGGCTGATCATTTGCGCCATGTGTTTCGGCGGGGCCATGTCCGCTAGCGGCATGCTGGAAAGCATCACACGTATCTTCTTGCATTTCATGCGAGGCCGTACCAGCATGGTCGCCTCTACCGTCGTGTCCGGATTATCCTTGAACATCTGCACGGCGGACCAGTTCATCGCCATCATCCTGAACAGCGAAATGTTTAAAGAAGTATATAAGCAACGGGGATTCGAGAGCCGCCTGCTTAGCCGGACAACGGAAGACTCCGTCACCGTCACCTCCGTGCTGATCCCGTGGACGACTTGCGGCATGACGCAATCTACAATCCTTGGCGTATCTACTTGGACTTATTTCCCTTATTGCATCTTTAATATCGTCAGCCCGTTTATGAGCATTCTTATAGCGGCAACCGGTTATAAGATCGTCCAAAAGACTGTGAAATAAGGAAATCAATCTATAATTCATAGTGTTATTCAAGGTATTTTTAGTATTTTCGCACCATCATTATTTAAGCGACTGAATGAACAATGGAAAATCATCTTAAGAAGATGCCCTCCCCTCTACTTTCACTAGTGCCTATCCTCGTGCTGGTAGCTCTTTTGTTTTAAGAATGCTGCCCTTTGGGCAGCGACGCTTGGAGCGGCGGAAGCCAAGTCGTATTACTTACCACCACGGCGGTGGCCTCCCTTTTGGCCATGATCTTCTGCAAAGTCAAATGGCGTGATATAGAAGAGGCGATATGTAAAAACATATTGGGAGTGGCCACAGCTATAATTATCCTATTGTTGATTGGCGCTTTATCCGGTAGCTGGATGATCAGCGGTATCGTCCCGACCTTGATTTATTACGGGATGCAAATCATCCATCCGAGTTTCTTTCTGGCCTCTTGTTGCGTGATCTGCGCTGTCGTATCCGTTATGACCGGTAGCTCGTGGACTACCATCGCCACGATCGGTATCGCCTTGATGGGTATCGGCGAGGCACAGGGCTTCGCTACGGGATGGGTAGCCGGAGCGATCATCTCGGGCGCTTATTTCGGGGATAAGATCTCACCGCTCTCGGACACGACGGTATTAGCTTCTTCCGTAACGCATACCCCTTTGTTCTCCCATATCCGGTATATGATGCTTACGACAATACCGTCTATGGTGATCACGTTGATTATCTTTACCATAGCGGGTTTTACGCATACCTCGAACGCATCCGGGCAAATAGCCGAGTTTGCCGCCTCGTTGAACGAAAGTTTTAATATCTCGCTCTGGCTACTGATCGTACCGGTGGTAACGGGTATATTAATCGCCAAGAAAGTACCGTCTTTGATCACCTTGTTTATCTCGACAGCGATGGCGGGGGTGCTCGCGATCTTTTTCCAGCCTCATTTATTGCAAGAGGTAGCGGGAGCATCGGTAGCGGATGCCTCCTCCCTGTTTAAGGGATTATTCATGACATTCTACGGGAGTACCCAAATCGATACGGGCAACGAGGCCTTGAACAGCTTGGTCGCCACCCGGGGTATGGCGGGTATGATGAATACGATCTGGCTGATCATCTGCGCCATGTGCTTCGGTGGTTCCATGACGGCCAGCGGTATGCTGGAAAGCCTTACGTCCGTATTCCTGCGCTTTATGAAACGGAGGGTCGGCATGGTGGCGTCTACCGTATTCTCCGGTTTATTCTTGAATATCGTTACGGCCGATCAATACATATCTATTATCCTTACCGGAAATATGTTCAAGGATATCTACAAGAAAAAAGGATATGAGAGTCGCCTGTTAAGCCGTACGACGGAAGATTCCGTAACCGTAACGTCCGTGCTGGTACCGTGGAACACCTGCGGCATGACGCAAGCCACGATATTAGGCGTAGCGACCCTGACGTATCTTCCTTATTGCTTCTTTAACCTGATCAGTCCGTTGATGAGTATTACGATGGCCGCCATTGGCTTCAAAATAAAGCAACACCATGAAGAAGATCAGAGTATCATTGTTAACTAAAGTCGTTATCGCTATCGCCGCCGGCGTATTGTTCGGCCAGTTTTTACCGGGAGGAATCGCACGTATCTTTGTAACCTTCAATTCATTGTTCGGCAACTTCCTATCGTTCTCCATCCCTCTAATCATATTGGGGCTGGTGACTCCCGCTATAGGAGATCTGGGCAAAGGAGCCGGAAAGCTATTATTGATAACCGCCTTGATCGCTTACGGTTCAACAGTCTTCTCGGGTTTCTTCACGTTCCTGAGCGGATCGGCTATATTCCCGCACATACTACCGACCAACACGGAATTGACGGCGATGGAGAATCCGGAAGATTTCATGCTGACACCTTACTTCGTGGTAAATATGCCGCCTTTAATGGATGTCATGACAGCCTTGCTGCTATCCTTTACGATTGGCCTAGGGCTTTCTAATATAGCGGGAACCACCCTGCGTGACTCTTTCACGGATTTCAAGGAAATTATCATTAAGCTAATCGAGGTGGTTATCATCCCGTTATTACCGCTCCATATTTTCGGTATCTTCCTGAACATGACCGTGAGCGGACAAGTCATGAGTATTATCACGATGTTCCTCAAGGTTATCATAGTCATCTTTGCCTTACATGTATTATTGTTATTGATTCAATTCACGATAGCCGGAGCCATAGCCGGGAAGAATCCGCTCCGCCTCTTGAAGAATATGTTACCGGCCTACGCTAGGGCTCTAGGGACCCAATCCTCCGCCGCCACGATTCCCGTGACACTGGCGCAGGCTGTCAAGAATGGCGTACGGGAGAATATAGCGATCTTTACCGTTCCGCTTTGCGCCACGATCCATCTGGCAGGTAGCACCATGAAAATCGTAGCTTGCGCTATGGCTATCATGATCATGGCGGGAGAACCGGTTACCTTCTCCAATTTCAGCGGATTTATCATGATGCTGGGAATTACGATGGTAGCGGCTCCGGGGGTTCCGGGAGGGGCTATTATGGCCGCTTTGGGTATCTTGCAAAGTATGCTGGGATTCAATGAGACGCTGCAAGCGTTAATGATCGCCCTTTATATTGCCATGGATAGTTTTGGCACCGCTTGCAACGTGACGGGAGATGGCGCTATCGCTGTCGTGGTGGATAAAATAGCCGGGAAAAACACCCCATAGTTACCTAGAGTAGCAGGAAGCCATAAGCGCCTCCAAGGTATCGACCTCTTTTTCCCGCATCATCGTAAGGGCGATATGGGCACAGGCGTAAGCGTCGGCCATGGCGTTATGATGTCGGGTAAGGTCGTAACCGCAGTGGGCGGCTACTGTCTGCAACTGATGATTTACCAGAAATGGGTACATCTTCCGGGAGAGACGGCAAGTGCAATAGAAGGAATATTTCGGATAGGCTAAGTCATACACCTCGTGGGCGGCTTTCAGGCATCCCTCATCAAACGGACTGTTATGGGCAACAAGGGGGAGATCCTTTAGTTTCGGGGCGATGCTTTCCCAAGCCTCCTCGAAACATAACGCGTCATTCGTATCCTCAGCAGTCAATCCATGTATGGCCGTAGTCCAACGGGTATAGAAATTAGGGGTAGGACGTACCAAGGTATAAATGCTATCTACTACCCAGTCATCCTCCAATATGGCGATACCTATACTGCAAATACTGCTCCGCTTTCCATTAGCGGTCTCAAAGTCAATGGCTGCGAATCGTTCCATAGATAGATTACTAGTTTTTAATCCGTTTACTATTTATTTATTTGTAGAGACGGGGCGTGCCCCGTCTCTACAAATAACCTCTCATTATTTATGGCTCCAGTCCCTTGGTGCGGGGACAGGGGCTAGCGGTTTGCGTTCTTTTAATTGTTTCATGACTTCCTCGATAGCACGGTCTAACTGTTGATCCTCACCGTTCCATTCCTTGATGGGGTCGTTATCGATCAAGATATCCGGATCCACACCATGGTTCTCGATAATCCAGTTACCCGTCTTCGGATCATAGCTCGTGAAGAAAGGCACACGGATATCCGTACCGTCCATATAAGGAAGCGGGCCGCTAATACCGATGATACCTCCCCAAGTACGGGTTCCAATCAATTTACCTAAGCTAAGCGCACGGAAGCCCCACGGGAACAAATCGCCATCGGAAGCGGAATACTTATTGATCAAGCAAACTTTCGGGCCGACCTGTACGGCATCCGGCACGGTCCCGATCAAAGAAGAACCCCGACGCATCGTCAAACGATACGGCTCACGAGACAGACGTTCCAGAATCATCGGGGAGACATTTCCACCGCCATTCGCACGATCATCAAACCCTCCTTATCCAATTGCGGATAGAAATAGCGGGAGAACTCATTCAAGCCTTCCGGCCCCATATCCGGGATATAGATATAACCGACCTTACCGTTCGTCGCCTTATCCACCTTCTTGATATTATCTTGGATCCAATTATAATGATACAAAGAATACTCTTCCGCCAACGGACTGACTACGATCTTACGAGCGCCCGCCAACTGAGGCTTGCTATTCAAAGACAACTCGGTCGGAACGTTCGCCTTTCCGATCAACAACTTATACATATCGTTCACGCTATTCGTAGGTACTCCGTCTATAGCGACGATATACTCTCCGGCCTTCGCCTCAACACCCGGCTCTGTCAATGGAGAACGTAATTCCTTACTCCAAGAAGCCCCCGGCAGGATCTTTTCCAAGCGGAAGAAACCACTCTTATCCCGAGAAACCTCAGCACCTAGCAGACCCATCGATACCCGTTTAGGACTTTCCACCTCACCGGGGTTCACATAAGCATGCCCTACTCCCAGCTCGCCGATCATCTCGCCAATAATATAATTCAAGTCCAAACGTGTTTTCACGTAAGGAAGAAGGGCGGCGTATTTCTCCTTGATCGCCTTCCAATCCTTGCCATGCATATTCTCCAGATAGAAACCATCCCGGAAAGCACGCCAAGCCTCATCGAAGATTTGCGCCCATTCCTTCGTATAGTCTACCGTGATCTTCATATTCGCCAGATTAACCGGCTTGCTTAAATTCGCTTTACCCGTCGGTATATCGGTTACGAATAGTTGATCGTCCTTAAAGAAAACAGCTTTCTTGCCAGCCGGATCAACCATCATAGCGGCATCGCTAACGGTTTCCTCTTTCTGTTTCTTCAAGTCAAACATCTTCATGCCGCCTTTCGTGAAATAATACACGTTCGTTCCATCGGAATAAAGATCGTAGTAATTCGATCCCGGCAAGGGGAGCTTAACGATTCGATCCGTGATACCCTCTATATCAATCTTTACGACCGGAGTAGAAGCCTCATTCTTTGTCTCGTCCTTTTTAGAGGCATCCGCTTTCGCTGGGGTAGATTCAATGGCGACCTCCGCATCCGTTTCCATAAACGGGGAAGCGGTATCCTTAGACAATAACGCCAGATATACGCCACCCATATTATTATACACATGATTCCATTCCGTTTGGCTATACGTAGGATTGAAATCACGGGCGGAAGTGAATACCAGATATTTGCCATCCGTACTGAATACCGGAGAATAAGACTCGTACCATTTATCGGTCACGGGATATTCTTTCTTACCCGCGATATCGTAGACATAGACGATCGAGAAATTATTATCGGACACACGGGAATAAGTCAACCAATTATTATCCGGAGAGAAACTTACGTTGCGGGCTTCACCTAACAGACTTTGTGAGATAGTTGTTAGCTGTTTGTTAGATACGTCCAAAAGATTGATCCGATTCTTACGATCCGTATAGACAATCTTCTTGGAATCCGGACTCCACTGGAAAGTACGGATATACGTATCGTTATTCTTGGTCAACTGGGTAGGCTCGCCCCCCTCGGAATCTTGGAGATACAGCTCGGTCTCGCCGGTAGCGTCGGAGATATAGGCTATATGTTTTCCGTCCGGAGACCATTGAGCGTCACGTTCGTGCGCTCCCGGAGTACGGGTGATATTTTTCGTAACCCCTTTATCTACCGGGATATTGAATACCTCGCCACGAGCTGTCACCACCATACGCTCACCTTTTGGGGAGAGGCTGGCACTCGTGATATATTTGGAGCCATCCTTGATCTCGCTACGTGCGTAGACATTATCGGAGGCGAGGGTTACGTTCACTTTCTCCGGTTTCTTCGACGCCGCATCCATCTTATAGATATAGCCTCCATTCTCGAAAACGATCGTATTGCCGAAGCTGCTAGGGAATTTCACGTCGTACTCGGTGAAGTTCGTCACCTTACTTATTTGTTTTGTCTTCGTATTGTAAACGAACAAGTTCATCGTGTAATCCCGATCCGAAAGGAAATAGATCTCATCACCAATCCACATCGGAAAGATATCTTGCGCCTCATTGTTCGTGATATTCTCTACACTTTTCTTCTCCGGATTATACACCCAGATATCATCGGCCATACCACCCTTATAGTATTTCCATGTACGGAACTCACGCATTACCCGGTTGTAAGCCAATTGTTTTCCGTCGGACGAATAGCTACAAAAGCCGCCCTCGGGCAAGGGAACCACCTCGGAAAGGCCACCTTCTTTATTTACCGTATATAACTTACCGGAGAACCCATCGCTGATGCGGTTGCGGTAAACAATACCATTACCGTCCGGTGTCCAAGTCATCACGATATTATTCGGGCCCATGCGATCGCCCAGATCGTCACGGCTATTCGTAGCCGTGTAAGTGATACGCAAGGGCCCACCGCCGGAAGAGGGCATCGTGTACACTTCCGTGTTACCGTCGTACTGTCCCGTAAAAGCGATCGTCTTACCATCCGGGGAGAAACGGGGAAACATCTCATACCCCACATACGATGTCAATCGCTGTGCCTCACCACCTGTAGCCGGGACCTTATATAAATCGCCAGCGTACGAGAATACAATCTCTGAACCATTTGTAGCCGGAAAGCGCATTAATCTCGCCTCATCCGCCGCCATCAACAACGTAGGGATAGCGGCAG
>OATP01000779.1_pt1 | contig 16088 bp, 18 predicted proteins | sample 1495041 | NCBI WGS metagenome assembly OATP01 (sample SAMEA2579972, study PRJEB22360) | human gut metagenome | biome: human gut; feature: human-associated habitat; material: faeces | place: Denmark | collected 2008/2010 | reverse complement strand
GGCTTGAGTTTTCACCTCATCAAACTGCTTGGATTCTTCATCGGTTAGGCTGCGATTTTCTTCCTCTGATTTGGTCAGGATGGAGCGCATCTGTGCGGTGAGTTCGGTTTTTTTCTGGCGGAGTTCTAACAGTTTTTTCATGTATGGTTTCTCGCATAGGTTAATAACGCGACGTGAAACCAGCACTAAAAGAGGAGGGTGGGCCGCTTAATCTTTTTCTGCGTCTCGCAGGCTACTTCTCGCAGCTTGGTTAAACGGCCCTGTGGCGGCTCACGTCTGAGTGCCACTATTCAAGATATACACATGAATCAATGAGTAAACTGCAATTTCTTGCGGCAAACGCATGTGATAACAGGAGAACAAATAATTTACAAAAGGCGACTGTGGATTTATGGTTATAAAATGAAAGACCACTTATTAAACAAGGATTTTTATGACTGAAAACGACATTATGGGCGCTTTGTTTATTCAACAAAGAATACAGGTTATGCATTTAGGTAAGCATCATGACGAATTTAGTGATGCATATCTCCACGCTTGGGAATCCGGTGTATATCCTCTATTGAGTGATACCGATGGCAGCGTACCTAGAAGACCACATGAGCTTTACGCTAAATATTTCACTATATCAAAGGAAAAAGTTAAGTTTTTATCAAAACGCCTCGATGATGCTTGGCTTAAAAAAGAAACTCTCACATTTTATGGCTTAGAGGATGAGCTAGGTGTAAGAAGTTTCAGTTCGCAAGGCTGGGACAGATGTGATCTGGTAGATACCTGCCGGTACCTATATCTCAGTCGTTGTTTCAGTGATGAATTCTGGTCCGTACTAACTGAAAACGGGAAATGCCCAAGCGAAGCACTCGGACTCACAGACAAGTTCGATAGGGAACAAGATATTTATTTCTAATTATATTAATGGCCTGATGCATTATCAGGCCATTCTAGTTTTAGATGATGCCCTATTCTTTATCTAGTCCCCAATGGTAAAACGCCCAACTTGCGGTAGATTGTGCGCTATGAACTGCATTTTCTATACCCGCACCAGTGTAGGACAAATCAGCAGCCATTCTGTGTAAAAGATCGAGATACGCTTCGGAATCCTTCGACAGTTCCTCGCCCCCTTCTTCCCTTCCTGATTTATATGACTCTAAGTCCAACTTTTCCGAAGTAACAAAAGCACTCAGAGCAAGGAAATCTGTAACAGTAATGTTTTCATTATTTGAAAGCGCATCAACAGCGCTATAGAGAAACTTAAGTTCAGTCATACGACCATTATCTTTGCCAATAAATTTCATTAGATCACCTATAAAATTAAAATTTATACGTTCAAGTGTTCACCTGTTCACCTTTGTTTATTTAATTAATTAAATCATTAAGTTAAGTGGTGAAGACTTTAAGTTTAAGTGTTCACAACTGTTCACCCAACCCTTCCCCCTAAAGAGCGAAAAACAATCAAAAGGTGAACAGGTGAACACTTGGTGAATAGTTAACAATAAACTGTTCACCCATTAACTAACTGTTTAATAAGTACTTTTAAAACAGGTGAATAGTGGTGAACAGTTTCCCCTATAATTTTAAATTTTCGATAAGTTAATTATCTTGTTTTGTGTCTCCTGTCGCTGCTGGCATCCACTCATTAGCATCCTCTCTGATAGACATATTTGACCGGATACCATGTTTAGTTTTCTTCTTCTCATACTTAGCTCCATACTCAGCCATTGCCCCCGCCATATCGGTACCGAACCGAGTGAGTGACACAGGCTTGGTTAGCCCATTTCCACGCATGTAGGCTAAATAGGTATGATAGAGATAGCGCCACGGGTTAAATGGTACGATCTCCGCATTACCAACCAATAAGCCGTTACACTCTGGCGCCGCTGTCAGATAGCCGCAAAAGTCCACCAGCGAATCACCCTCACGCTTGATGGTTAATGCCTCTTCTGATTTCTGCTGCTCATGCAAAAGCCGTTTAGCTGCTCCCTGCTCAGTAAAACGCGCCAGTAAGTGACGAATAATCACCGCCAGCTCACCCTCTATTTTTTCTGCCAGTTGTGAATCACGTTCATTCTCCGGTACTACCTCAGAGAAATTGAAGATAACCCGTCGACGACTGATCCCGCCGCTGCGGTCACTAAAAGTCATGGCATTGTTATTGATGGCTAGCACCACAGCTGGGATCTGCATTGAGTAAGGCGCTTTATGTTTCGGGTCTATCGCAACCTTATCACCGCCAGTTATCGCCTTTATCCCTGCGCCATCCCCCGCATAACGTGCCATATCAGGCATGATGATAAGTGAAAAACCCACTAGCAAAGCACGTTCGCGGGATTCCTCCAGCGCCTTCATATTGGCTGATACTGTATTACCTCTACCCGCCAGCAAGGTACACACCTCGGCAAAGACGCTTTTACCACTGCCACCAGCCCCCGTAACTTCAAGGAATAGCTGCCAGTCGTAGCGGTTTGCCATCACCATGTATAGCGCCGCTAAAACCCTATCTGCCTTTCTGGTGTTATTGGCCACCGAATGACTCAGCCAGCGCCAGAAGTTCGGCGCATGGGTTGCCAGTGTTTCTCCCTCTGCGGGTTGGCTGAAATCGACGCTACTGGCAATAAGTAGCCAATCATCGCGGCGATGTGCGCGGAACGTCCCTAATTTGAGGTCAAACACACCATTGTTAAACCCGATAATATGGCGCGATGCAGTTCCCATCTGGGTTAGGCTCAGCTTCATCGTTTCAACCGTAGACTTAACGCCGGACTGTGAATAAGCGATCTCGGCATCATTGAAGATTGAAGCCATTTCACGCTGTAGATCTTTATCCGTTATCGGTTCCCATATCACACCGTTGTAATGGTGAACGGTGTCAGAATCCCCATGTATAGCCAAGTCACCGCCATAGTGCGCCAGTAGCACTTCCCCGCGCTGGCTGGCGCCCATCTGGTTTAGTGCTGGGGTAGCTGCGCTGCCATGTACCTGAATAAACGGCATTGGGTTGGCGCCTATATCCTGCAAGCGTGGGGTCCAATCCTCCACCAACTCACCCGCCTCGTTATAGAGTTGAGCCTGTTTGATTTTGGCCTTTGCCAGCTTCTGCAAGATCTGACTAATACGCGCCTGATCGATAATGCCAGCCTGATAGACACGGGCAAACATCCGGCCTCTGTCGATAATGTTCAGGTTTTCCAGTTCGACTAACTGCTGGTGGTCTAACACTATCGGCGGAACGGTGTCACCGTTGCTGTTCTTTACCTGATAAGCCTTAGCCATTTCCCATGCCTTAGAACCCGCGAAAATGACCGCCTCAGCGCCTTTATCTTTTGGCAGATGTTTTACATTTGGAGCGCTTTTCATGGCTTAGCTCCCATTTTCATGAACTTACCTACCAGAGGGTGATACCAGTATTTACTTCCTACCTTTCGAGTCGCTTTGTTCAACACCAAAGAAACTGCAGCCATGAATTTTTCCTCATTAGCTATAGCCTGATTACGATATCGCGCCGAAGGAATACCTGCATTACGCACCATTTCTTCGCCTTTAGCCGTAGAAATCCCATACGCGCCAGCCATTATGCTGATATAAGCGAAACCTTCCGGCATATTGCCTTTTTTCTGTAATGACTCCAGTAGTGCCAAACGGTGCTCGATAAACTCAAGTCGCTGAATCAACTCTGATGTATTCATAGTTTTAGGCCGAGTTTGTCCACCAGCAACTAAGCCGGAATTTTTTATAGTCATGATTTTTACTCCGTTACTGGTGCGGTGATCTGATAGCCAACCTGTTCCATTAGCTCTAGTAGGTCAGGCAGTGTCGCTACTTTATGGTCAGGGCTTAATTCTCGCTGGCTGGTCTTTTTGCCGTTTTTTGCATGAACCAAAATATCGCCCGTAAATCCTTCTCGAATAGCGACGGATTCATACGCATTTTTTTTGTATCCTGCTCGTTCTGCTAACTCCATAAACGCATCAACACTAGCCACAATGTGATCGCTAGGTATTGAAATATTGGAAACAACGCGCCCAGCATCAACGTACAACAAAATACGTCCCGTAATAGTGGGTTCAATCTGTAGAGTGTTTAGCTCAGTAATAGAGATGTTACGCATGGTGCACCTCCTGAACCGTAGAGGTTTTCTCTATGGTTACTGGCAGACGTGCGGCGAATGAAAGAATGAAGTGCGGTGCCAAAATGCGACGGGCTTCATGCTCGGTAGTGGCCTCAACCGACAGGCGGCAAGGTTTAGCTTTTTTGTCGTGGCGATTGAGCGCCAGAAACCGCCATGTGAATTTGTTTAGGGTGAGAGAATCCCGCCCGCTTAAGGGTATGGTATGATTATTCATAGCTGCCTCGCTAGTTAATGTAGCGTTGGGGGTTAGAAACCCCGTTAGTGTTGACGCACTTCGGGGTTTTGCATTGACAAGGTGAATCGCACCTACGCTTTTAAAACTACTCTCAAGTGAATCGCACTTCAAGCCTTTTATTATCATTTTTTTTGCGTATACTGAATCGCACTTAACGCATGGAGATTCAGTAATGGCAACGGGTTCAACTAACAATAAATCACAGCAGTTAAACGCTCGCTTCCCACATGAAGTTGTTGCCGAGCTAGAAAATAGTCTCGAGGAAGGGGAGACGAAAGCGCAATTTATCGTCAGTGCCGTAAAGGGCGAGATCAAACGCCGCCAGCGTAAGGCCAAGACAAAAGAGGAATGATTAGCCATGACGAAAAAACCAAAACACCCACTTGATGCTCCTGAGCAAGAAATAAAAGAAGTGGTGCCTGCGGGTAAGTCAGATGATTTTATTCCCTCTGATTTGCTACGCGACATAAACCAGCGCTTAGGGCGAAAACATAAAGATAAAAAATGACCACTGCCTCCCCGTTCAACGAGATTGCAACGGGTGTCACACAGTGTCACGGCGGCAACCTGCGGCAATGGCGCAGTTGATTTAGCACCACCAGCTAACAAGCTATTGACCTGATCGATCAGCGTGATAAGCTGGCTAGGCATTTGATAAGCGTTTCTACATTGGCGGCCCTGCAAGGCCGCTTTTGTTTTTTTAAGCATCTTGATTACCACCCCCAAAGGTGAGAGGAAGCTGGCTAAGACGGCTTACTAAGTACTCCGCTTTATCTAATAAAACTAAATCCCCTTGACGCTTTTTAAGTCGGCGACCAGCATCACTTGAATCTTCATCTGAAAACTGGCGAGCAGATGCCACAATATTTTGAAGCTCATTTATCGTATACCCTAAATATCCCCCTCTCTGGCGATCAAGTTCATCCATATAGTCATATATCTGCGCTTGGAGTTCGTAGCTGTAACTCATTGCCATTAGGCAAGCTTCACGTTTTGGGAAATTGTAAATCTGTCGGGAAGCTTGAGCACCATTACCAGCAATATAAGTATCATCGGCAAAATATTTTGCCGATGTCTCGCCAAGCACTTTTGGAACTTTAGCCATGAAGCTTTTGTGTTTCAGTACACGATACTGCTTACACGGAAACTTCAGCCCTTGCGCCTCGGCTTTTGATTTCCGATCGGCATTTATGTAATTGACCATTTCAAGGCTACTCATCGTAGGTACAGAAATATCTTTCTGGCTAGATTCAGAGTGAGATTCCCCACAACCAGTTAAGGCAGTTATTTTTTTCATCTGAAATTACCTGTGGTTAATTAAGCTGATTTACGGCTGTAGGGATTATTAACGTTCTCAACGGCTGGAGGATTACGAACCCACCAGAGCACGTCAGAGAGAAGCCATGCGCATGAGTTGCGCCCGAAATGGCAACGAGCAGGGAAGCGGCTTTGTTGTTCCATCTTCCAGCGAGTGGAACGGGATAGACTGGTTATGTCTCCGCATTCATCTTCACGGATACGCTTGTCATACTTGAAGCCGTATTCAGCAAGCAGGGTACGACGCTGGTCAGGCGTTGGTGGGGTAAAGATTGTATTAGACATGTTGCCTCCACTGTTTCTAAGTTTGTGGAGGCAATTGTCTATTCATTTTTTGTGTATGAAAATACACGCGTAAGCTTAGATATATACGAATAAAGCTTACGAATATACTCGTAACACTTAGAAGCATATGAGTAAAGCTTACTTCGACCTTTCACTCGGCCTTTTGTGGGCGTCTTTAAGAATCTTTGTTATTTGAGTTTCTGTTTTTATTGGGGCTTCCCCACCCAAAAACCAATCAGGCCTATTGATTAGCTCTCTAGCAAATGCAGCATAATTTATAGTCCCATCTTTTTTTCTACAGCATTCATCAAATGATATTTTTTGCTCTTCTTTAAATCTCATAGCAGCCATCAATATTTGCTCTCGGTTCTTTGCATGTCTTTCTGCTGTATGATGAGGCGTATCTTTTATATTATTTTCAAAACCACTTGGATGACTTAAACGACCATCATCATCTTTTAATTTGTTTATAAATGATGGTATTTTACTCCACTCAACTGACATTAGTGTATCAACGTCAGCATGAGTAATAACCAGTTCATTTTTATCTATATTTATTTGTTCCTCAAACGACAAGTAATCAAAAACCTTATAACCTTTATGCTCAAACAATTCACCTAGAACAAAACATGCTTCATTTGTACTATTCTCTACATTTATATCATCCATGCTAGTCAAAAATACCCCATCATGAATAAACCTTGTTACAATTGTGGGGCTTATCTCCCACAAACCATATGCTTTACCACAAAAAACATACCTGCAAATCGTTTCTACATTTTCAATCTGTCTCTTTATTACATCTTCACTCTCATAAGAGAACCAACGTAATGATTCAGATAAATCCCTTAATTTATAAGGATCTCCACCAAGTATATTCTGCAATAATCGCTCATTTTTTTCAAAGTCACTCTGTTGGTGATTAATTAGACTGCAATGAACACCTTTTAAATCAGCATATAGTTTTATTGCACCAGAAAGCCACAAATGAATAATATCGTCTATCTCACAGTCAATTATTTTTGATGCTCTATCTATTTTATAATAGTTGAGCTGTATTTTATTGTTATAACTCATTTCTCACCAGCCTTTAAAATAACAACGTTATCATGATTTCCCGCCAGCACGTCCAGACGGTCTATCCACTTATTCAGCGCATCCAACTTCTCTGGTAGGTACTGGCTACGATTATAAATAGCCATTACGCCAGGCATTGTGTGTCCTAGCAATTGCTCAACCACATGGGGGGCAATACCTAACTCATTTAGCTTAGTCGCAAATGAACGGCGTAGGTCATGCAAAGTCCAAGGCTCACTCTGGTTAAGCCTCTTGTGCATATTTCTTCCTGTTTGACTCACTGCTTCTGATTTTTTCACCTCGCCCAATAAGAAACCACTCCTTTTATTATGGCTATGTAGTTCAGTTATAAAATCACGTAATTGTACAGGAATAGGCCTAATAATTTTCTCACCTGATTTGCTGTGTTCTTTTGGTACAGTCCACAGCCATTGATTTAAATCCCACTCATTTAACTTTGATAGCCTAGCCTCTTGTGAGCGACACCCGAAAACTATAAGGATATTCAATAGTGCAGAATAATATGGTGAGAATAACTCATTATTATTAGCAAAACGCCATAATTGTCCTAACTCAATATCATGTAAAACTCTATCGCGTTTACGTTGCTTTTTACCAACATCAGGAATAGTTAAATCATCGAGGTGATTGCTGATCGCATATCTGCGGACACGGCAAAATTTAAGAGCCTGTTTACACATTTGGAAAACATATCCAGCGGCAACAGGTGAATCACGTTTTATACGATCAAAGCATTTAAGCCAATAACGAGTTTCACAGTCCGATAGTGCCATGCTGCCAATGTAGGGATACACGTGTTTTTCAAGCTGTGCTTTATGTCTCTTAACGTTGGCACGATTATCAGTTGCATATTCATCTATCCAATACTGTAAAGCCTCTTTAACTGTTACGGGCTTTAGACTTTGTTCCATTGTTAGAGTGAATTGCATCTTTGGATCTTTGCCTTCAGATAACCACGAACGACACTTATCACGAACATCACGGGCTTTCCTAAGAGACATTTCAGGGTAGTTACCCAGAGTTACCCTATACAATTTGGATCCAATTAGCCTATAGGTATAAACCCAGCTAATACCACCAACTTTAGAAAGTTTTGCACTCAAGCCAGCACCATCGGCAAAAAACTCAATCTTTTGCCGTGATGTACCCTGAAGGTTTCTTAGTCGTTTATCACTTAGCTTGTTGAGCTCACCAGCCATACAGTGCCTTAAGTATTTATACAGATGTTTATACAAAGTTCTCTGCATAGTAGCATAAACAACAAAAAGCACTGGAACAATATACAGTGCCAATTTTGTTTTATCTAATTGTTTAATAAGAAATTAATTAAAACACTAGGAAACATAGATACAAGTAATCTGACAGTACGGCATGAACTGATACTAATCAGTTAACGTATTGAAAAAAGGTGCTTTTCCTTTATTGGATTAGCGCCTTTTTTATTAAAGTGAGTAGATGAATTCACCACAGCAATTAATCCACAGCATTACTCTGGTTTATGCCCCTCCTACCTGTGTAAACACGACTGCATTGAGAGCCGAGTCACGGTATTCAGTCACTGTAAGTTGTTAATCTTTCAAACATTACAATGGAATATCTAAATACATCAGTATTCATAGATATATCCATCGTTGATTCAAATCGCATACACGCTGGCTAAGCTCGTCACTCAACTCTCTCCTGAGCTTCGTCCCTCTAACCAGCATATTTAGCCTGCAACTTACGTTCGCAAGGGTATAGATGCGTTGTTTCATTGATCGTTTTTATTTACTCACTTAGTAGGGAAAAAAAATGTTTTTTTTCAAGAAATGTGTGGTCGCATTGTCGATTAACATTGCTCTAATTTCATCGGGTTTCGCCTGTACAACCTTGCTCGCAGGTAATGAAGCGACAACCGATGGCTCGGTGTTTGTTGCTCGCAGCGCGGACAGTGACGCACTTAAAGCACAGCATTTCGTTATTCATCCAGCGCAGAAAAATCAGACCGGCGTCTATAGCACCAAAGCACACAACGGTGCGAATGACTTCTCCTATCCACTCCCGAAAAACTCACTGCGCTACACAACAGTGCCAAATTGGAAAACACAATTGCATGGTGCGACCGGTTTTAACGAACTCGGCGTTGGTGTAAGCGGCACGGAGTCTATTTTTGCATCACCTAAAGCATTAGCTGTCGATCCTTACGTCGAAGATAAAGGGATTACCGAGGACGATATTCCCGATATCCTGCTCTCTCAAGCCAAAACTGCACGGGAAGCTGTAGCCTTGCTCGGCAATATTATTGAAACGCACGGTGCGGGTGAAGGATTTGGGGTTGCCGTCGTTGATGAGCGTGAGGTGTGGTATTTAGAGACGGGAAGTGGCCACCAGTGGATGGCACAGCGTGTGCCAAATGATAAATATTTCGCCACCGGCAATCAGGGGCGTTTACAACAGTACGATGCAAAAGATCCTAACGTGATGGGGTCAAAAAACCTGATCGAGTTTGCCACCGAAAAAGGTCTGTATAATCCAAAAACTGACGGTGAATTTAATTTCTCTAAAGCCTATACCCGCGACGACGAACGTGACCGTACCTATAATGATCCCCGCGTCTGGACAATTCAGAAGATCTTTAACCCATCAGTCAACCAAGACGTTTCTGCTGGAAGACAATTCCCTGTACTTCTGACTCCAGAGAAAAAGCTTTCACTGGATGACGTTAAGGCCGTGCTGCGTAACCATTATGATGGAACAAAACACGATCCTTACTCTAACGGCCTGAATGGAAAAGAACCGTGGCGCCCAATCAGCGTATTCAGAACCTATGAATCACACGTGATGCAGGTTCGTCCATGGCTGCCTAAAGAGATTGGCGAAGTGACCTATGTCGGTCTTGGTATGGCCGATCTCACCGCATTTGTTCCTTACTACAGTGGATTGCAGGCATACCCGCAAAACTATGCGCAGGGTACAGATAAAGCGGATAGTGATTCCATTTACTGGAAATATCGTAAGCTGCAAACGCTCGTTATGACCGACTATCCGAAGCTAGCTCCGATTGTTAAAAAAGCCTACCATGACTGGGAGATCAACGTTGCCGATGAACAAAAGGCAATGGAATCTAAGTACCTGAAAATGGCCAAAACCGACAAAGCTGGCGCGGATAAAATGCTCAATGAGTTTAATCTACGCGTTATGGCTGATGCGGAAAAACTCACTGAAAATCTCACTAACGAGATTTTCACCCTCCGCACCAAAGATATTCAATCTGATATCTTCTTTGCCAACGCGGCCAAGAAGGATTAAGGCACAGGCGCTTTAATCACGGTGACATCGTGTTTTGTGTCGCTGCTATTATCATGAACGGTGACTGCTACGGCGGTCACCTTTATCCAACATCAATCCCCGCCGCACCTTTTCATTCGAATATCCGTCTCTTAAGCAGACACGGGATAACATCCTCATTTATCGCGCTAACAATGTTAATATAGCGTTCAGGCGAGATTCACTTCATGCCACAAAACCATGTTTTCTGTTTACCGCGGCCTCCGAGATTGCCATGAACAAACCTGCATCTTCTGTTTCTGAATCGATTACCCGTGATTTAGCTCTACGTATTATCCGTGGCGAGTTAGCTGAAGGTATGGCAATTCCGGGAGAGCATGAACTCGCACAGCAGTACGAAGCGTCCCGCACCTCCGTACGCAACGCATTACAAGTACTTGGTGCTAAAGGCATGTTACTGATCCAAGCCAAACGCCGTAGCACGGTAACGCCACGCGAGCAGTGGAGTTTTCTCGATGCAGAAGTACTATCCTGGTTGGAAAATGTAGGTATTGAATCTGAACTGGTTGAGCAACTGATGCTGACGCGCCTCATCTTCGAGCCCGATGTTGCCGCTATGGCTGCACTCAACGCCAATGGTCATGATTTAGCGGCTATCGAAGATGCTTGGCATACCATGCAATTAGGGCAAAAAAATAATTCAGCAGAGCAATTCGAACGCGGCGATCTCGCCTTCCACACTGCGGTGCTACGCGCCTGCCACAATCCCTTTCTTGCTTCTGTCGGCAATGCTCTCTCTGCGGCAATGCTGCTGTCATTCAAACACACTCTAGAAGACGATCTCCAACTCACCCAAGACGCTGTTCAGCAACATCGTGATCTGTTGGAAGCGATCCGCTTAAAGCAGGCCGATCAAGCACGCCAATCTATGCGCCATATCCTATTAAGTGCGGCTCACAAACATATTTGGCGCGAGATCCCAGAAAAATATCAGCACTTTTTCTAATCCCACACTTTTTGCATATTTCTTTTAGCTCGTAGCTAACTTTCGATCTCGTTCACAGATCTAAGCTTATTTATTCGTCATTATTCTTGTCATACAAGAATTGACAGGTTGTAACTCAAGAATGAATAATCACTGGATCGCCATCGATTGGGGAACCTCAAATTTCCGAGCGTTTCTGATGAATAACAACCAATGCATTGACACGATAAATGCGCACTGCGGGCTGCTTAGCGTGCCTGATCGTCAATTTGATGCCGCCCTTTTGCCACTTATCACGCCTTGGCTAATGAAGCATCCCAATCTCCCGATACTGATGGCGGGAATGGTCGGGTCACAACAAGGCTGGCAAGAAGTGCCTTATGTCGCTCTCCCTGCAAGCTATCAATGCTTTGCTCAACAAACCGCTCAGGTTACAACGTCTTGGGGAAGTCCTTGCCGAATTGTGGCGGGTGCGAGTGGCGCCAATGCTTTTGGCTTACCTGATGTCATGCGTGGAGAAGAAGTACAACTGATCGGTCTAGCGGCACAATATGCGCAAGAACAGCATTTAGTGATTCTACCCGGCACCCATAGCAAGCACGCCACGATCGCTCACGATCACATCCTGCACTTTAATACTTTTATGACGGGTGAGATCTATGCGGTGATGCTAAATCACTCGTTGCTAGGCCGAGATCTTCCTGAATCTGATGAAGACCATCACGCCTTTGCTCTTGGTGTGCAAAACGCGCAAAACGCCCCCAATCTCAGTAACGCATTATTTTCAGCTCGCACGCTAAAACTCGCCGGTTCTATCACCCCTGCTCAGGTTGCCAGTTATCTATCCGGTTTGCTCATCGGCTCTGAATTGTCGGCATTACCGGGCAAACAGGCGTGGATCGTGGGCTCTGCAACCCTTACCGAACGCTATACCCGCGCAGCGAGTCTGCTTGGCATCACGCTAACGCCTGCCAACGGAGATGACTGTTTTATTCACGGCATGAACACCATTTATCAATCCTTAACCGGAGCATTGGCATGAATTACATGAATTTTGCACTGCGTTGGCAACAGTGCCCGCTACCGCTGGTCGCGATTTTACGCGGAGTAACACCACACGAAGCCCAAGGAGTAGCAGAAACTCTTCTGGAGTGTGGTTTCACTTATTTAGAAGTGCCGCTCAACAGCCCGCAACCACTCGAATCTATCGCAATCATGGCTAAAACCATAGGTTCAAAAGGGTTTGTTGGGGCTGGAACCGTGCTGACTGAACATCAGGTTCATCAGGTTGCCGAGGCTGGAGGGCAATTAATCATTTCGCCCAATATGGAACCTTCGGTGATCCGCGCAGCCTATGAGCTAGGGCTTATCAGCATGCCTGGCATCGCCACTCCCAGCGAGGCTTTTACCGCGCTACGCACCGGAGCCAGCGCACTTAAGCTCTTTCCGGCCGAATTAGTGACCCCCACGATTGCCAAAGCGATGAGCGTAGTACTTCCCGCCGAAACGGTCTGCCTACCGGTGGGAGGAATTAATCCTGACAGCGAGCAAATGCGTAGCTACCTGAACTCTGGTGCGCGTGGCTTCGGTCTAGGTGGAGGTTTATATCAGTCTGGGATTTCACTGGCGACTCTGCGTGAGCGAGCTATGGCCTACCGCCACGCATGGCAACAGGCCAATCAAAAATGATCGCTAATGCGCTGCAAGACCTATCTATTATCGGTGATTACCGCGCCCTCCTCGGAGAGTCTCCGGTGTGGTGTTTCCGCTCCCAATCGCTTATCTGGGTAGATATTTTACAACGTCGCCTATTGCGCTATTGGCCGCAACAGGGGAAAAAGATCGAGATCCACGAATTACCTTTTCTTTGTAGCGCAGCCTTACTCACCGAAGAATCCGAACAATTTCTCCTTGTGACCGCACAAGGCGTCATGCTTTACGACTATAGCCAGCAAAGCCATCGCCAGCTCTGTCCGCGGCCTGAAGATGAACAAACCCGTCCTAACGAGGCAGCGATCGCACCCGATGGATCGTTGTGGTTCAGCACGATGGACGTCACGGCTCGCTCGCCAATCGGGAGCTGGTATCGCTATTAGTACGACGGCGCCCAGCCTGAAAAAATGCTTAGTGACCAACATGTGCCCAACACCTTGGCTTGGCTGGGATCATATGTCTGGTTTGTAGACACTTTCCGCCACCGTTTTTGTCGCAGCGCCGCACATCGCATCAGTACACAAACCCTGAGCGAATGGCCGATAGAAGACCTGCTTGCCGACGGCTCGGCGTTGACCCTAGACGGAATGCTGCTCAATGCCTGTTGGGGTAGCGCTTGCCTCACCGCCTACCGTTTAGATGCTGCTGCGCCTCAATGGCTCACCACACATCCACTGCCTGTAACACAACCCACTAGCTGCGCCTTTGGCGGGCCTGATTTACACGATTTATATATCACCTCGGCCTCTGATGGGCTTGCTATGCCATCAAAAACTGAGGGCGCACTTTTACGCTATCGAACTCCCTACACAGGACAGCAAGCCACGCTGTTCAACTTAAAAAAATAAATAATCACCCACGAGGTTAACCATGACTACGCATTCGATTTCGCAGTCAACACCCCATACAAATCGGCAGACTCTGCTGATCTGTTTTCTCGCTGCATTGGCTGGTCTGCTATTTGGACTGGATATGGGCGTTATTGCTGGCGCACTTCCCTTCTTAGCCAAAGAGTTTGCACTCAGCAGCCACCAGCAAGAGATGGTCGTCAGCATCATGATGTTAGGTGCCGCACTGGGCGCGTTATGCAGCGGTCCACTATGTACCCGAATCGGACGTAAAAAAACGCTGTTAATTGGCTCTGTTTTATTTGTTGTTGGATCAATTGGCTGCGCGCTGGCTCCAGATTTATCAACGCTGGTTATCTCACGCTTCTTACTCGGTGCAGCAGTCGGCGTAGCTTCTTTTGTTGCCCCACTTTACCTATCTGAAATCGCACCAGAACACATCCGCGGCAGCATGATCTCGCTGTATCAGTTGATGATCACGATTGGCATTCTGGCAGCATTTCTCTCTGACACGGCGCTAAGCGCAAGCGGCAACTGGCGCTGGATGCTAGGCATCATCACCATTCCGGCTCTCATTCTGTTTTTTGGGGTACTCACCCTGCCGGAAAGCCCTCGCTGGCTGATGATGAAAGATAAACATGCCCTAGCAGAGAAAGTACTGCTATTGCTGCGTTCTACCCGCGAAGAGGCGCATAGCGAACTGGAAGCTATTCGCGAAAGCGTTCAAGTAAGACAGCGTGGTTGGCAGCTCTTCCGTGCTAATAGCCATTTCCGCCGTTCAACCTACCTTGGCGTTTTGTTGCAGTTCATGCAGCAGTTTACCGGCATGACCGTAATCATGTATTACGCACCGAAGATCTTCGCGATCGCAGGATTCGCGTCAACCGAACAGCAAATGTGGGGAACCGTTATCGCAGGGTTAACCAACGTGCTAGCGACGTTTATTGCCATCGGCTTAGTCGATCGCTGGGGACGTAAACCCATCCTCAAACTCGGTTTTAGCGTCATGGCTATCTGTATGGCATCAATGGGTTACATGTTCTTCGTGGGTATCACAAGTGCTACCGAGCAATACACCGCTGTAACCTTGCTACTGATTTTTATCGTCGGTTTTGCTATGAGCGCCGGTCCACTGATCTGGGTACTTTGCTCCGAGATCCAACCGTTAGCCGGACGTGATTTTGGCGTCACCTGTTCCACCATGGCTAACTGGATAGCCAACATGATTATTGGCGCTACTTTCCTAACGCTCATCGATACCATCGGCAGCGCAGGGACTTTCTGGCTCTACGCTGGACTCAACGTCGTCTGCATTGTACTCACCCTGTTGTTTGTACCTGAAACAAAAAATATCTCTTTGGAAAATATCGAGAAAAATTTAATGACCGGCCTACCGTTGAGAAGCATCGGCAGCGCGCTCTAATTCACTGTTATTTTTGTTTCGCCGAGGTCAGATATGACAGCTTTGGACATCACAAATACCTCTGAGAATGAGAAAAAGATCGCCGCGGTATATAACAAAATCACTCGCCGCCTGATCCCGTTTTTGATCCTATGTTATTTCTTCGCCTATCTGGATCGCGTCAACGTTGGCTTCGCTAAGCTGCATATGCAGGATGCGTTGAACTTCAGCGACACAGTATACGGAGTAGGAGCAGGGATCTTTTTTATTGGTTATTTTCTGTTTGAGTTGCCAAGCAATCTATTGATGCAGCGTTTTGGACCACGCTTTTGGATCGCTCGGATCATGATCAGTTGGGCAATTCTCTCAGCGCTGATGATCTTCGTGCAAACGCCTACTCAATTCTACGTTCTGCGTTTTTTGCTAGGTGTTGCGGAGGCTGGATTTTTTCCCGGCATCGTGTTTTATCTCACGCTATGGTTCCCGTCATGGCGTTCAGCACGCACGCTGGGGCTATTTATTCTAGTAACGCCGCTATCCACCATCATTGGCAGCCCGCTGTCGGGATTTATTCTTAAATTTTTTGATGGTGTTGATGGCCTGCATAATTGGCAATGGCTATTTGTTGTCGAAGCCATTCCTTCGTTCCTGCTGGCGTTCGTAGTGCTACGTTATCTCGACAACGACGTCAAATCTGCACGCTGGTTGAGCACGGAAGAGAAGCAAATTGTCGCAGACGATCTAGAAACTGATCGTCTGCGCAACCTCATTGCTAATGAGGGCAATCCCCCGCAAAACCTAAAAATGATGTT
>OATP01000763.1_pt1 | contig 16291 bp, 14 predicted proteins | sample 1495041 | NCBI WGS metagenome assembly OATP01 (sample SAMEA2579972, study PRJEB22360) | human gut metagenome | biome: human gut; feature: human-associated habitat; material: faeces | place: Denmark | collected 2008/2010 | reverse complement strand
CACGCGAAGTCATCACGGCGGTGAGGGATAAACTGGACACGCTGAAGGCCAGCCTGCCTGAAGGAGTGGAGGTCGTAACGACATACGATCGCAGCCAGTTAATCGATCGCGCGATTGACAACCTCAGTTACAAGCTTCTTGAAGAGTTTATCGTTGTTGCTGTCGTTTGCGCACTGTTCCTCTGGCATGTCCGTTCTGCCCTGGTGGCGATTATTTCTCTGCCACTTGGCCTGTGTATCGCCTTCATTGTTATGCACTTCCAGGGGCTGAATGCCAACATTATGTCGCTGGGAGGGATTGCAATAGCCGTCGGAGCGATGGTGGATGCCGCCATCGTCATGATCGAAAACGCGCATAAACGGCTTGAGGAGTGGGACCATCAGCATCCCGGGGAACAGATTGATAATGCCACCCGCTGGAAGGTTATCACTGACGCCTCCGTTGAAGTGGGTCCAGCGCTGTTTATCAGCCTGCTGATTATCACATTATCGTTCATTCCTATTTTTACCCTGGAAGGGCAGGAAGGGCGTCTGTTTGGTCCGCTGGCCTTTACAAAAACGTATTCCATGGCGGGTGCAGCCATACTGGCAATCATTGTTATCCCTATTCTGATGGGGTTCTGGATCCGCGGGAAAATTCCTGCTGAGACCAGTAACCCACTGAACCGGTTGCTGATTAAAGCGTATCACCCGTTACTGCTCAGGGTACTACACTGGCCAAAAACAACCCTGCTGGTTGCGGCTTTATCCATTTTCACTGTTATCTGGCCACTGAGTCAGGTGGGCGGCGAGTTTTTACCGAAGATTAACGAAGGTGACCTGTTGTATATGCCGTCAACGTTACCTGGCGTGTCTCCTGGAGAAGCTGCTGCGCTCTTACAGACCACGGACAAACTAATCAAAACGGTGCCTGAAGTGGCCTCAGTTTTTGGCAAGACCGGTAAGGCTGAGACCGCCACGGATTCTGCTCCGCTCGAAATGATGGAAACCACCATCCAACTGAAACCTGAGGATCAGTGGCGTCCAGGCATGACGATTGACAAGATTATTGAAGAACTCGACAGGACCGTCCGTTTACCGGGTCTGGCCAACCTCTGGGTACCGCCTATCCGTAACCGTATTGATATGCTCTCAACCGGCATTAAAAGTCCGATAGGTATTAAGGTATCGGGTACTGTTCTGTCGGATATCGATGTAACAGCACAGAGTATCGAAGCAGTCGCTAAAACCGTACCTGGTGTGGTTTCCGCACTGGCTGAACGACTGGAAGGTGGACGTTATATTGATGTGGACATTAACCGGGAAAAAGCTTCCCGGTACGGGATGACTGTGGGCGACGTCCAGCTGTTCGTCTCTTCAGCAATCGGTGGGGCTATGGTGGGTGAGACGGTTGAAGGCGTGGCCCGGTACCCTATTAACATTCGCTATCCGCAGGATTACCGTAACAGTCCGCAGGCGTTGAGAGAGATGCCAATCCTGACCCCAATGAAGCAGCAAATTACGCTGGGCGATGTTGCCGATATTAAGGTCGTTTCCGGACCAACCATGCTGAAAACCGAAAATGCCCGGCCAGCCAGCTGGATTTATGTTGATGCCCGCGGCAGGGACATGGTGTCGGTGGTGAACGATATTAAGACGGCCATCAGTGAGAAAGTGAAACTGAGACCGGGGACCAGTGTGGCATTCTCAGGACAGTTTGAATTACTCGAGCACGCCAATAAGAAATTAAAACTGATGGTACCGATGACGGTGATGATCATCTTCATCCTGTTATATCTGGCATTCCGCAGGGTTGATGAAGCCCTGTTGATCCTGATGAGCCTGCCGTTTGCCCTGGTTGGCGGGATATGGTTCCTGTACTGGCAGGGCTTCCATATGTCAGTGGCGACCGGAACCGGGTTTATCGCCCTGGCCGGGGTGGCAGCAGAGTTTGGCGTGGTCATGCTGATGTATCTGCGTCATGCCATTGAAGCGCACCCGGAATTGTCCCGTAAAGAGACGTTCACACCGGAAGGCCTTGATGAAGCCCTCTATCATGGTGCCGTACTGCGTGTCCGGCCGAAAGCCATGACCGTGGCGGTGATCATTGCGGGTCTGCTGCCAATACTCTGGGGAACCGGTGCAGGTTCAGAAGTCATGAGCCGTATCGCGGCACCCATGATTGGTGGGATGATCACGGCTCCGCTGCTGTCCCTGTTCATTATTCCTGCCGCCTACAAATTAATCTGGCTGCGCAGACATAAAAAAAGCGTGTCCTGAACCTGAAAGGGCACCCCCTGTGGGTGTCCTTCTTTACTGATTCACCCTGACGTCAGGGTTTATATCGATAATATACAGAGGTGAGTATGAAAAAAGTGGTTCTAATGGCGCTGGCTCTCGGCCTTTCACTACCCGCGATGGCGAGTGAAAAAGTGATTGATATGTACAAATCTGAAAACTGTGGCTGTTGTTCCCTGTGGGGCAAAGCGATGGAAAAAGACGGGTTTGAAGTACGAACTCACGTCATGAATGATCAGGCGCTGTCAGCCCTGAAAGAAAAGCATGCTATTCCTGCAGGACTACGAAGTTGTCATACCGCGGTTGCCGGTAATTTGATCATTGAAGGCCATGTGCCTGCGACAACGATACATAAGGCAATGCAGTCTGGTTCGGGTATATACGGTCTCGCCACCCCCGGTATGCCAGCAGGAAGTCCTGGAATGGAGATGGGAGCCCGAAAAGAGGCTTACGATGTTATCGCATTCTCACCGGATGGAAGTAAAAAAGTCTTCCAGCGAATCGAATAGTCAGCGGAACGGCTGATAACGGGACGCCGGTAGCAGGCACTCCTGTGCCGGCGATATTCGTGGTAATCGCATCCATGACATACCCTGAAGACAGAAGATGCTTCGGTATGCATAAGGAGAGTTACTGTGAAAAATGACAATGCAGTGCAACACAACAACCAGACTGCTTCTGAGCAGACATTATCCCCGGACGAGGGCCACGTATTGCATAAGGTGAGAGATCCCGTGTGCGGGATGGCCATCCTGCCCGACAGGGCGCACAGCAGCATTCGATACCAGGACCATCAACTTTATTTCTGCTCCGCCAGCTGTGAGAGTAAATTTAAAGCCCATCCCGATCGTTATCTTACCGAAGATGCCAGTGAACATTCCCATCACCATCACCACGATCATCACGAAGTCAGCCCTGATCAGATAAAACAGCCTCACCACCAGGCGGAAAAAGAGAATTCTGAAGGTGTGTGGACATGTCCGATGCACCCGGAGATACGCCGCAGTGGTCCCGGAAGCTGTCCTGTCTGTGGAATGGCACTGGAGCCGCTCGTAGCTACGGCATCCACGGGGCCGAGTGATGAACTTCACGACATGACAAGACGCTTCTGGCTGGGGTTGTTGCTGGCGTTTCCGGTTCTGGTACTCGAAATGGGATCTCATCTGTTTCCCGACTTGAGGAATACAGTACCGCCACAGTACAACACATGGCTGCGGCTGCTTCTGGCCTCCCCTGTCGTGTTGTGGTGTGGCTGGCCATTCTTCGCCCGGGCCGGAATGTCGTTACGTAACCGCTCCCTGAATATGTTTACCCTTGTTGCAATGGGGACCGGCGTAGCCTGGGTTTACAGCGTCATTGCAACCGTCTTCCCCTCCTGGTTTCCTGCATCGTTCAGAAACATGGATGGCCTGGTGGCCGTTTATTTTGAAGCCGCAGCAGTTATTACGGTGCTTGTTCTGCTGGGACAGGTTCTTGAGCTGCGGGCACGGGAACAAACCTCAGGCGCCATTACTGCGCTTCTGAACCTTGCCCCCAAAACCGCCAGACGGCTGGATCATGACGGTCATGAAACGGATATTAATGCGGAAGATGTCCTGCCTGGCGATAAGCTCCGCATCAGACCTGGAGAGAGTATTCCGGTCGACGGTATCGTGATCGAAGGCAAAACAACCGTTGATGAATCGATGGTGACCGGGGAGTCTATGCCGGTTACCAAAACGAAGGGTGACCCTGTCATTGGGGGGACGATTAATCAGACAGGTAGTCTTATCATCCGTGCAGAGAAAGTCGGTGATGAAACGATGCTCTCACGAATTGTTCAGATGGTCGCTGATGCACAGCGTTCGCGTGCCCCCATCCAGAGAATGGCTGACAGCGTTTCAGGCTGGTTTGTTCCTCTGGTGATACTTATCGCGGTTGTTGCTTTCGTGATCTGGTCTGTCTGGGGGCCCGAGCCCAGGATGGCGCACGGTCTGATTGCGGCTGTGTCGGTCCTGATTATTGCCTGCCCCTGCGCACTGGGGCTGGCCACACCGATGTCGATAATGGTGGGGGTAGGCAAAGGAGCCCAGGCCGGGGTGTTAATCAGGAATGCCGAAGCCCTTGAGCGTCTTGAAAAAGTGGACACGCTGGTTGTCGACAAAACAGGCACGCTCACGGAAGGTTCGCCTACGGTGACAGGGATTATCAGTCTCAATCCGGGTGGGGAAACATCTCTTTTACGTGTAACGGCCGCAGTGGAAAAAGGCTCGCAACATCCGCTGGGTATGGCAGTAGTTAAAGCAGCACAGGAAAAGGAGATCGCAATACCCGCAGTCACTCATTTTGATGCGCCGTCGGGTAAAGGTGTCTCAGGCGATGTCGAAGGTCAACGGGTTGTTATCGGTAATGAACTGGCTATGCAGGAAAACAGTATCGTTATTGATAATCAAAAGGCCGTTGCGGATACGTTGCGGATGGAAGGCGCTACCGTTATCTATGTGGCCACAGACGGGCACCTTGCAGGCCTGATAGCTATCTCGGATCCCGTGAAAGCAACCACGCCGGATGCGCTTAAAGCTTTGCGTCAGGCGGGGATCCGCATTGTTATGCTCACCGGGGATAACCAGCTTACTGCTGAAGCAGTCGCACGGAAACTGGGAATAGATGAGGTTGAAGCCGGAATTCTGCCGGATGGCAAAAAAGCAGTGATAACCCGACTGAAAGCGTCTGGCCATGTGGTTGCGATGGCCGGAGACGGTGTGAATGATGCCCCGGCGCTGGCAGCGGCTGACGTGGGTATAGCCATGGGAACGGGTACAGATGTGGCAATTGAAAGTGCCGGAGTCACCCTTCTCAAAGGCGACTTGATGATACTGAACAGGGCCCGTCATCTGTCAGAGATCACCATGAAAAATATCCGACAGAATCTGTTTTTTGCATTTATCTACAACGCACTTGGCGTGCCTGTGGCTGCAGGTCTGCTTTATCCTGTGTATGGAATACTGCTGTCGCCAGTTATTGCGGCAGCGGCCATGGCTCTTTCCTCCGTCAGCGTCATTGTGAATGCGTTGCGTCTGAAAAGTGTCAGGCTCGGGAAATAACTCTGAGTGAAGGGTCTGTTACGAACAGAAGGAGTCCAGTATGAAAAGTACCACCTATGCGCTTATTGCTGTCGCCGCGATCGCGGCTTTTGCCCTCCTGCGCGAACACTGGTCACATGTGGCAGGTTACTGGCCATATCTGTTATTGCTGGTCTGCCCGCTAATGCATCTTTTCCACGGGCATGGAGATCACCAACATCACGATGGTGGGAACGATAAAAAAAATTAATTCGGCAAACGGGGCCGCGTCGCGGTCCCGTTATCAGTCCAGGTATCGTTCGTAGTCTCTGGCATGCGCAAAGGCATGCTGTTCGAGTTTGTTATCAGCGGGTGCCGCTGCCCGGAACGCCAGTGAGTTAACAGGATTGTTATTGATGACCAGCTCGTAATGCAGATGAGGACCGGATGAACGTCCGCTGTTACCGGATAACGCAATAGCGCCTCCCCGGGTAACCCTGGCCCCTTTAGTAACGAGTATTTTATTGAGGTGGAGATAGCGAGTTTTAACACCGGCTTTTCCCGTTACTTCAACAAAATATCCCATGGTACTGTTGTATTCGGTCCGGGTGATTTTTCCGTCGATGACGCTGACTATTTTAGTGTTCATGGGCATGGAATAATCAATGCCATTATGGGGACTCACTTTTCCCGATACCGGGTTAAGTCTTGCAGGATTGAAAGGTGAACTGAGTCTTGCTGTGGCCGGTAACGGATAATCGAGACTGCCTTTCCCGGAAGTATCGGAAAGGTTATAGAATTTTTTGTCGGATATACGATACGCCGTGTAATTAAATGAACCGGACGTAAATTTATAGGCCACTACACGTGATTTTCCCGCTTTCTTTTGCAGTACGAGTTTTAATGATTCATTTTTTTTCAAATGCCGAAGATTAAACCGGGAAGGCAAAGAGCGCTGAAGGGTAGCGATCTCGTTCGATTCCAGCCCCGAGCGGGAGGCTGAAAGGTAAGCATTTTCTTTTACGATATCGGTAGAATACATTTGCTGGAATTCGCCGTTAGCATGAACACTGCGGCGTATGCTAGGGGTTTTCAGGAGACGTGTCATCCGTCAGTTAATCGTGAGCACCGTTGATGTTCGGCATTTTTGTAACATATCTTGTTTCCCGTTTGTTCCTGAAGCTCTGGGAACTGTATGACCAGCCCGACGGTGATGATTAACGGGACTGAAACAGGTTACGGCAGAGCAATATGGGGCTCATGTCCTGCTACGTAACCCGCCAGTAAAACCCTGCTGCGCACCCGACGCTGAGCAATAACCCGCCTGCAGTTACCTTGATGAATACAGTCCGCGAAGCTTTCTTGCCTGCGTCTGATGTGCTTCCGCACCGGCATTATTGACCTGCTCATGCACGAGGGCGGCTTTCTCGCCGACATTCAGTTCGTTAAAAGAAGAAGATGAGGTCTTTGAATTTGCATCACTGCCGGACAGCATTTTTTTATGTTCCTCAATCATTTTTTGATGTGCATAGGACGCGCTGTTGTTCATAAATGAATGAGCAACAATGGCCCTTTCATGTTCATTCATTTCAGAGAATGAGGGCGTGTTGTTTTTATTAACCCTGTCCGGCAAGTTTTCATGCGTCGATGAATTCACATGACTGACGGCTGAGGCATTATTCACGAATCGATGTGCTTCATGGGAAATATCACTGGGCTGAGCAAAAGCTGCCCCACAAAATAAAGCTGTAAACGCAGTGGTCGTAATTAATATATTCATGTGTAATTACCTTCTTAGGTACATAAAAGATGTCATCACGATCATATATAAAAATAATCAACCTGTGGGGAAGATGACGTAAATGTAATACAGTTGCGTACATTACACGATTGTAATGAATTTGTTTCTTAAGGTGTGTTAGCTTCATTTCATTGTAAGAGGATGAACCAGAAATTTAATTTAAATCGGTTCTCGAATTCTGTCAGTAACCATACTTTATATAAGGGAACGCGCATGCTGTTGAAAACGTCTCGACGAACTTTCCTGAAGGGGTTAACCCTCTCTGGCGTAGCCGGAAGTCTTGGCGTATGGAGTTTCAATGCGCGTTCCAGTCTGAGCCTGCCAGTTGCCGCATCCCTGCAGGGTACTCAGTTTGACCTGACCATTGGTGAAACGGCAGTCAATATTACGGGCAGTGAGCGTCAGGCCAAAACAATCAATGGAGGCCTGCCAGGGCCCGTTCTTCGCTGGAAAGAAGGTGACACCATTACCCTGAAGGTCAAAAACCGTCTTAATGAACAGACGTCCATTCACTGGCACGGCATTATTCTTCCGGCCAATATGGATGGTGTTCCGGGGCTGAGTTTTATGGGTATCGAACCTGATGATACCTACGTTTACACCTTTAAGGTTAAGCAGAACGGGACTTACTGGTACCACAGCCATTCCGGTCTGCAGGAACAGGAGGGGGTATACGGTGCCATTATCATTGATGCCAGGGAGCCTGAGCCGTTTGCTTACGATCGTGAGCACGTGGTCATGTTGTCTGACTGGACCGATGAAAATCCTCACAGCCTGCTGAAAAAATTAAAAAAACAGTCGGATTACTACAATTTTAATAAACCAACCGTTGGCTCTTTTTTCCGCGACGTGAATACCAGGGGGCTGTCAGCCACCATTGCCGACCGGAAAATGTGGGCTGAAATGAAAATGAATCCGACTGACCTCGCGGATGTCAGTGGCTACACCTACACCTATCTCATGAACGGGCAGGCCCCGCTGAAAAACTGGACCGGACTGTTCCGTCCCGGTGAAAAGATACGCTTACGGTTTATCAACGGCTCGGCAATGACCTATTTCGATATCCGCATCCCCGGGCTGAAAATGACGGTCGTGGCTGCAGATGGCCAGTATGTAAACCCGGTTACCGTTGACGAATTCAGGATTGCCGTTGCCGAAACCTATGATGTCATTGTGGAGCCGCAGGGTGAGGCCTATACCATCTTCGCACAATCTATGGACAGGACCGGTTACGCTCGCGGGACACTGGCCACGAGAGAGGGGGTAAGTGCTGTCGTTCCCGCCCTCGATCCCCGTCCTCTGTTGACCATGGAAGATATGGGTATGGGAGGAATGGGACATGATATGGCAGGAATGGACCACAGCCAGATGGGAGGCATGGATAACAGTGGAGAGATGATGTCTATGGACGGTGCTGACCTTGCCGATAGCGGGACGTCCTCCGCGCCCATGGATCACAGCAGCATGGCCGGTATGGATCATTCTCAGATGGCCGGAATGCCGGGTATGCAAAGTCATCCTGCGTCAGAAACGGATAACCCACTGGTTGATATGCAGGCGATGAGCGTCTCCCCGAAATTAAACGATCCGGGTATTGGTCTTCGAAATAACGGAAGAAAGGTTCTCACGTACGCGGATTTGAAAAGCCGCTTTGAGGATCCTGACGGACGTGAACCTGGCCGCACCATAGAACTGCATTTAACCGGCCACATGGAAAAGTTTGCCTGGTCATTTAACGGAATCAAGTTTTCAGATGCCGCACCGGTGCTGCTGAAATACGGTGAGCGACTCAGGATCACGCTGGTCAACGATACCATGATGACTCACCCCATTCACCTGCATGGCATGTGGAGCGATCTGGAAGATGAAAACGGTAATTTCATGGTTCGTAAACACACAATAGATGTTCCCCCTGGTACAAAACGCAGTTACAGAGTGACAGCAGATGCGCTTGGCCGCTGGGCGTATCACTGCCATTTGCTCTATCACATGGAAATGGGAATGTTTCGTGAAGTCCGGGTGGAGGAATGATGCGAATGAAGAGAAGTTTTAAGGCCATACCTGTTCTGGTCGCCGGTTTGTTTACCTCACAGCTTTCTATTGCGGCGGGCTCCGTCTCTGCAGATCCCCACGCCGGGCACGACATGTCTGCCATGCAGATGCCAGCAGATGAGAATTTCACTGAGATGACGTCAATGGAGCCCATTGTAACTGAGAGCAGAACGCCAATTCCGCCTGTTACCGATGCCGACCGGAAGGCTGCATTCGGCAATTTACAGGGGCATGCGATTCACGACAGTGCGATTAATTATCTGGTTCTGCTGGATCAACTGGAATGGCAACGGTCGGATAACACCAACAATTTCAGCTGGAGTGTTAACAGCTGGATTGGAGGCGACACAGATCGGATTTGGCTAAAGAGTGAAGGTGAACGAAGCAATGGGGAAACGGAGGCGGCTGAAGCGCAGTTACTCTGGGGACATGCGGTTGGCCCATGGTGGGATTTGGTTGCGGGTGTCAGGCAGGATTTCAGACCTGCTTCTGCCCGGACCTGGGCTGCTGTCGGTTTTCAGGGGCTGGCACTCTATAATTTTGAGTCTGAAATTACGGGTTTTGTCAGTAATGGCGGAAAAGCAGCCCTTCGTCTGGGAGGAGAATACGACGTTTTACTGACTAACCGGCTCATACTCCAGCCATCCTATGAGGTGAATTTCTACAGTCAGGATGATGAATCGCGGGGTCGCGGCAGGGGACTGACTGACACAGAGCTGGGGCTCCGGCTGCGCTATGAAATACGCCGTGAGTTTGCACCCTATATAGGCGTTTCCTGGAATCAACTTTACGGGAAAACATCCGATATGGCGAAAAGAGAAGGTGAGAAAGACCATCAGGTAGTATTCCTGGCGGGAGCCAGAATCTGGTTTTAACGCACTGATATAAAACACTCAACTAAACAGGTAAATAAAATGTCGATTTTAAATAAAGCCATTCTTACAGGTGGCCTCGTTATGGGCGTTGCTTTCTCTGCTATGGCCCATCCGGAATTAAAAAGCTCTGTGCCACAGGCTGATTCAGCCGTAGCGGCCCCGGAAAAGATTCAGCTTAATTTCTCGGAAAATCTGACCGTGAAATTCTCAGGTGCAAAATTAACGATGACGGGTATGAAAGGCATGTCATCACATTCTCCGATGCCGGTCGCGGCAAAAGTGGCGCCAGGCGCTGACCCTAAATCGATGGTCATTATTCCGCGAGAGCCTTTACCCGCTGGCACTTATCGTGTTGACTGGCGCGCGGTTTCTTCAGATACGCACCCTATTACCGGTAATTACACCTTTACAGTGAAGTAATATTATGAACGACCTGATTATGATTGTTATTCGTTTTCTTCTTTATCTGGATTTGATGGTAATATTTGGATTGCCATTTTTTCAGATATATGGAATAAGCGGTGTCAGATATGAAACCTATAACCTGACTAATTTCAGGTCGTTTATAACCTTTGCTGTTGTTACAGGCATCATTCTTACTGGCATTAATATGCTCCTGGTATCTAATGCCATGAGTGGAGTAACTGACCTCAGAGAATTATCCATCCATGTTATCGAGATGGTGATAGAAGAAACTGATGTGGGTATTAGCTGGATTGTCAGGCTCTGTGCCCTGTTTACCACACTCGGTGCTTTGTTCCTTTACACTAATAAGAGAGTATTGTCCTGCCTGCTGATGACGATGAGTGGGGGCGTGGCGCTGGCTACACTTGCCTGGGGAGGACACGCCGTTATGCATGACGGTCTGCATTACTATCTCCATTTACTGAGCGATCTGACCCATCTCGGCGCTGCAGGTGCCTGGACAGGTGCTCTGGTTGCATTTGCTATCCTGCTGATGCGCAGAAACGAGCATAATGCACAGAGCGTCATTGTGATATCTGACTCCCTGGCAAAATTTGCCACGGCAGGAACGGTGATTGTTGTAGCCCTGATCCTGAGTGCGCTGGTCAACTATCTGTATATTGCTGAGGGTAACTTAACTCCCTTATTCAACAGTTCCTGGGGGAGGATATTGCTTGCCAAGACGGCTCTGTTTGTTCTGATGCTTCTTCTGGCTGCAGCAAACCGGTTTCACCTGGGTCCCCGGCTTGAAGTTATGGTCAGGGAAGGGAATTATGATCGCAGCGTTGCCCTGATGCGAAACAGCATCCTGACAGAATTCGTTGTTGCGATTATCATTCTGGGCGCCGTAGCGTGGCTCGGAATGCTTGCTCCGTCTCAGGTCAGCTAGGGGACAGCCAAAGCTCATGCGTGAGATTTTTACTTTCATATCAGCGAGTTGACCATGCAGCGTATTTTAATCGTTGAAGACGAACAAAAAACAGGTCGTTACCTGCAGCAGGGACTGGTTGAGGAAGGCTATCAGGCCGATCTCTTTAATAATGGCCGCGATGGTCTCGGGGCCGCGTCGAAGGGACAGTATGATTTGATAATACTGGACGTGATGCTGCCTTTCCTCGACGGGTGGCAAATCATCAGCGCACTGAGGGAGTCCGGGCACGAAGAACCGGTCCTGTTTTTAACCGCAAAGGACAACGTGCGGGACAAAGTGAAAGGACTGGAGCTTGGCGCAGATGACTACCTGATTAAGCCCTTTGATTTTACGGAGCTGGTTGCACGTGTAAGAACCCTACTGCGCCGGGCACGCTCGCAGGCCGCAACAGTCTGCACCATCGCCGATATGACCGTTGATATGGTGCGCCGGACCGTGATCCGTTCGGGGAAGAAGATCCATCTCACCGGTAAAGAATACGTTCTGCTTGAGTTGCTGCTGCAACGCACCGGAGAAGTGTTACCCAGGAGTCTTATCTCGTCCCTGGTCTGGAACATGAATTTTGACAGTGATACGAATGTGATTGATGTCGCCGTGAGACGTCTGAGAAGTAAAATTGATGATGACTTTGAGCCAAAACTGATCCATACCGTTCGCGGTGCCGGATATGTCCTGGAGATCAGAGAAGAGTGAGGTTCAAAATTTCCCTGACCACACGCCTGAGCCTGATTTTTTCTGCGGTGATGCTTACGGTATGGTGGTTATCAAGTTTTATCCTGATTAGCACCCTTAATGGCTATTTCGATAATCAGGACCGCGATTTTCTGACAGGTAAACTTCAGCTCACCGAAGAGTTTCTTAAGATAGAAACGTTCCAGAACAAGACGGATATAAAATCATTAACTGAAAAAATAAATGATGCGATGGTGGGGCACAATGGTTTATTCATTTCTATAAAAAATATGGAAAATGAAAAAATCGTGGAGCTGTATGCTAAAAACTCTGTTGTCCCTGCGATCCTGCTGAATAAGTCGGGTGATGTTCTCGACTATATGATCCAGACTGAAGAAAATAATACCGCGTATCGCAGTATCTCGCGGCGGGTTGCTGTGGTTCCGGAACAGGGTCGAAGCAAACATTTCATCATTACGGTTGCCACGGATACCGGGTATCACACCCTGTTTATGGATAAGCTCAGTACCTGGCTGTTCTGGTTCAATATCGGTCTGGTCTTTATTTCTATTTTTCTGGGCTGGCTGACCACACGTATTGGTCTGAAACCGCTACGGGAAATGACCAGTCTGGCTTCCTCCATGACCGTACACAGCCTGGATCAGCGTCTTAATCCCGATCTGGCTCCGCCGGAAATATCTGAGACCATGCAGGAGTTCAATAATATGTTCGATCGCCTGGAGGGGTCATTCCGGAAACTGTCAGATTTCTCTTCTGATATCGCACATGAGTTGCGTACCCCGGTCAGTAATCTGATGATGCAGACGCAGTTTGCACTGGCAAAGGAAAGGGATGTTTCGCATTACCGTGAAATTTTATTCGCGAACCTGGAAGAACTGAAAAGATTGTCACGAATGACCAGTGACATGCTTTTTCTGGCACGTTCAGAGCATGGTCTGCTGCAACTGGATAAACATGATGTGGATCTGGCCGCCGAACTGAATGAATTACGTGAGCTGTTCGAGCCTCTGGCAGACGAGTCAGGAAAGACAATCACGGTTGAAGGAGAGGGCGTTGTTGCCGGAGACAGCGATATGCTGCGACGTGCTTTCAGCAACCTGCTTTCCAATGCAATCAAGTATTCTCCCGATAAGACCTGTACTGCTATACGCCTTGAGCGTGACAGTGACTTTGTAAACGTGATGATTACGAATGCGATGTCTGGCTCAGTTCCCGCCAATCTTGAACGTTTGTTTGACCGGTTCTATCGCGCAGACTCATCACGGGTTCACAACACCGAAGGCGCGGGGCTGGGATTATCAATAACGAGGTCAATCATTCTCGCTCACGGTGGCGAATTGTCAGCAGTACAGCGGGGGCGGGAAATTGTGTTCAAAGTGCGTTTATTAAGGGATTAATCCCGTTATTCAGGAGAAACATGGAAGGTGACAAAATTGTCATCATTCAGTCACGCGATAAACAGAGGCGGTTTTTTATAATCATTCATAAATCAGGAGCAGAGTGATAACGCAATCGCCTGGTTCCTGGAGTGATGAATAACCCGCCCTGAGATCAAATGCTTTCTCTGTTATAAGCCGTTGATTGTTTGGGTATGAAAACACCGGAGACCCAACCATGAAAAAGATCCTTGTATCATTTGTTGCCATTATGGCTGTCGCTTCATCCGCCATGGCTGCAGAGACAATGAACATGCATGACCAGGTAAATAATGCCCAGGCACCCGCCCATCAAATGCAGTCAACCTCTGAAAAAAGCGCTGTTCAGGGAGACAGTATGACAATGATGGATATGAGCGGACACGATCAGGCTGCAATGTCCCATGAAATGATGCAAAACGGCAACGCTTCTGCCCACCAGGACATGGCGGAAATGCATAAAAAAATGATGAATGGTAAATCAGGAGCCACCAACGAAACCGCAAAGTCATTTTCTGAAATGAACGAGCATGAAAAAGCCGCAGTTGTGCACGAGAAGGCGAATAATGGTCAGTCTTCCGTTATTCATCAGCAGCAGGCTGAAAAGCATCGCAGCCAGGCCACTCAGAATTAACCCGCAGCCCCACTTGTTAGACCCTCTTTTGACGCCGATTTCACTGGCTTACGCTCCCGTCCGGGAGCGTTTTTTTATTCACTTATTTATCGTCAACTATCATGGTGACTGTATTTTATTGTGCTGTCCTACATGTCTGAGAAATTACCAAGGCTACCTCCTTGTAAACCAACGCAGGGGGACGTGATAAGATATGTCGGTTATTTTGCAGGCTCAGGACAGAGACAGATGAAGAAAAAAAACATGACGCCAACACCTCACGATGCGACGTTCCGACAGTTTCTGACACAGCCGGATGTGGCCCGTGATTTCATGGAAATCCATCTGCCCGCAGAGCTGCGCGCAGTCTGCGATCTCAGCACGCTGAAACTGGAATCAGGCTCGTTCGTTGAGGATGATCTCCGCCAGTATTTCAGCGACGTTCTCTATAGCCTGAAAACCACAGCCGGCGACGGCTATATTCATGTGCTTGTCGAACACCAGTCAACGCCCGACAAACATATGGCTTTCCGCCTCATACGCTATGCGGTGGCTGCCATGCAGCGCCACCTGGAGGCAGGGCATAAAAAACTGCCACTGGTGATACCGGTGCTGTTCTATACGGGTAAACGCAGCCCGTATCCGTACTCCACCCGGTGGCTGGATGAGTTTGACGATCCCGGGCTGGCTGGCAAACTCTACAGCAGCGCTTCCCCGCTGGTAGACGTTACGGTCATTCCGGATGATGAAATCGCTGGCCATCGCAGCATGGCCGCCCTGACTTTACTGCAAAAGCATATTCACCAGCGAGACCTGGCAGAACTGGTTGACCGGCTGGCGCCCATCTTGCTGACGGGATACTTGTCTTCATCGCAGGTGATATCGCTGGTACACTATATAGTGCAGGCAGGCGAAACATCCGACGCCGAAGCCTTTGTACGCGAACTGGCACAGCGTGTGCCGCAACACGGAGACGCACTTATGACCATCGCACAACAACTCGAACAAAAGGGTATTGAGAAAGGTATCCAGCTTGGAAGACAGGAAGGTCGTTCAGAAGGTGAGCGCGAAGCGACTCTGAAAATAGCCCGTACCATGCTGCAGAACGGCATTGACCGCAATACCGTCATGAAAATGACCGGTCTGACCGAAGACGACCTAGCGCAGATCCGCCACTAATCACCCTTTCCTGGCACTCCCTGTCCGGCCATCAGCGAATACTGGTGGGGCAGGGAGGCACCAGACTCAGGCTCTGCCTGCCAGCCACAGCGATTAAACAGCTTCATCACCCCCGCTACGTTCCCAGTCAGACGCGCTGTCAGCGGATTTATCTGTCGGCCGCTGTCGTCAAAAGCAACATCGAGGTTGGCCCGTGAGAGATAAATGCCGTTCACGCCTGCACTGAACGCCACAGCATTCCGGCCGGACCATTCCCGATCGCTCAGCAGACGGTAGTTCCAGTGCATATCTTTGGCTGTTTCCAGCGCATAGGTCAGCCGGAACAGATCGTTCTGTTCAGTCAACTCGCCGGTGCAGGAACGCCAGAGGTAATTCAGCTTGCTGACCAGCTTCGCGCTGACGCCCAGCTGACGTCCCTGTTTCAGAAGCCACTCGATATCGGGGGCAACATCACGCGAAAAACGCCGTTGCTTCAGCGCGGTCGCCAGCCATCGGGTGAGAAAGAGATTTTCCTGAGCCGGTGACAGCACATCGCCGTTCTGTCTGGCCAGCGCAAGCGCCACCAGGGCGCACCATGCCAGATGGCCTGATTTTTCTGTCAGCGTCACTGCTTCTCCCGTGAGTCAATAAACTGATGTAATTCATCGAGCATAATCAGCACACGTCGGCCAGTCTTGCGGGGAAACATCCTCCGCATCTCACGCGTCAGCTGCTTCTTCTCCCATCCGTAAGGGAAAATAATGCTGTATTCCCTCCTGTCAGGGAGGATATCAGGGCCCGCGACGATGCGCGCCACTTCCTTATTCAGGCGTTCTCCTCGCCAGCCATAAGCCGCCAGTCGCTTACGGATACGTGCAACGGGAAAACGTTTATCGGAGTGACGGGGGAAGAGTAAGGGGTCAGTTTGGATATCGAAAATTATTGTACTATAAGGACTTCCCCGGCATGTC
>OATP01000757.1_pt1 | contig 16350 bp, 17 predicted proteins | sample 1495041 | NCBI WGS metagenome assembly OATP01 (sample SAMEA2579972, study PRJEB22360) | human gut metagenome | biome: human gut; feature: human-associated habitat; material: faeces | place: Denmark | collected 2008/2010 | reverse complement strand
TGCTCATGGCGAGAGGTGGGGGCCCGAGCCGATCACCGTCGTGCCCGCCGCCGCGAAGCCGCGGATCTGGTCGCGCAGCTCCTCGATGCCGATGGGGTCGAGGCCGTTGGTGGGCTCGTCGAGCACGAGCAGGCGTGGCCGGGCGATCAGCGCCAGCGCGAGCCCCAGGCGCTGCCGCATGCCCATCGAGAAGCGCCCGGCGCGCTTCTTCCCGGTGTCCGCGAGGTCCACGGCGGCGAGCACCTCATCTACGCGGCTCTCGGGAAGGCCCAGCAGCGTGGTGCGCACGCGCAGGTTCTCGCGCGCGGTGAGGTTGGGGTAGAGCGGCGCCTCCTCGATGAGGCTGCCGATTGCGTAGAGGTCCTCGCGGCGCCAGGCGTGCCCGGCAAAGAGGATCTCCCCGGCCGTCGGCCGCAGCATCCCGCAGATCATCTTGAGCGTTGTCGACTTGCCGGCGCCGTTGGGGCCGAGCAGCCCGTACACCTCGCCCTCGCGGATATGAAGGCTCACGTCGGCTACGGCGTCCTGCGCCTGGTCGCCGCTGCCGAAGCGCTTGGTGAGCCCGCGCGTCTCGAGCATGTAACCCATGGGTTCGTCCTTTCTCTTCCGGGCGCGCGGGCCGAGTCGCCATGCCCGCGCGCCTTACCTTTCGGGTTCACCATCCATGGTGGGGCGCGTTTCTAACGAAGCTGTAACGGCCGTTGGGCTCTTTTGGCGCCAGCCCTTCTCGACCCGTACGCCACTCATGGTATGTTTATCGCGATAACAAGGACGGAGGTGCCCGTGGCACGCAATAAGTACCCGGAGGAGACGGTCGAGAAGATTCTCGACGTTGCCGAGCGGCTCCTCGTGGAGCGCGGCTACGAGCACACCACGATGATCTGAAGAGCAATACGCTAAATCGAAAAAGGTAATCGAAGCCGCGCCTGTGGACTTATCGAGGGTCGAGATTCCCGCCCCATCCATCGGCACCCAGCAGAAGGTCGTCGACATCCTCGACCGCTTCGACACCCTAACGAAATCGCTCACCGACGGTATCCCTGCCGAGATCGAGGCGCGACGTCAGCAATACGAATATTACAGCGACCGCCTGCTCGACTTCCGAAACTAAGTGAGAATAAGTTATCGGTACGCTTTTTTATAAAATGTAAAAAAGTACCCCTATAACTGATAAAATGGACACTGAAAAAAGGGGGTGCATCTTGCGTATATACCGACGTGAAAAGTATCTGAAGCAAATGCGTGGTTTCTACCACGATGACGGGATGATCAAGGTAATCACCGGTGTTCGCAGGTGTGGTAAATCCTGCCTCATGCAATCAATCGCAGACGAACTTGTGGAATCCGGTGTAGCGAGCGACCACATCATCTATATCGACCTCGACTCACGGGAGAACAGGAAGGTCAAGACGACCGATGAGCTCGAAAATCTGATTGACATGTCGACCCCAGCAGACACTGAGGGGACGAAGTACCTCTTCATCGATGAGATTCAGAACGTAGAGGAATTCGAGCTGCTCATCAACGGCTACCGGACAGATGGCGGTTGGTCCATCTTCATTACCGGTTCGAATTCATATCTGCTTTCTGGGCAGCTTGTTACAAAGCTGACGGGTCGCTATATCGAGTTCGAGGTGTTCCCACTCGACTTTGCGGAATATATCGATATGAAGCGTTTTCTCGGCAAGCCTGTCAATGACGTTCTCGTGGGAGAGTTTACCGAGTACCTGACCCTTGGAGGATTTCCCAAAGCGTTGGAGTATGAGGGCGAGGATGAAAAGCGCACCTATATCAAGAGTGTTATTCATGAGATCTTTGAAAAGGACGTCAAACATTCGAACAAGATTAAGAATGTCTCGGTTTTCGATGCCGTCCAGACGTATCTCATCAACAACTTTGGTGCGCCGACGAACCTGAAGAACCTCCTTGCGTACTTCAATGATGTCGAGAAGATTCCCATCAAGCGCGAAACGCTCAATCGGTATATCCAGATTCTTGTTGACGCGAAGATCCTTTATCGCTGCTCGAGGTTCGATCTCAAGTCTCGGCGATCGCTTATCCGCGAAGAGAAGTACTACCTGGCTGATCCCGGCTTCTATTTCGCCATGAACACGGATGCGAGGATTAACTACGGGCCGGCGTTGGAGAACGTGCTCTACCTCTATCTTGCATCGCGCGGGTACGAGCTTTCTGTGGGCCGTATTGGGAAGCTCGAGTGTGACTTCATCGCTCGTAGGCGCAATGCTTACGCCTACATCCAGGTCTCTATGTCGATTGCCGACAGAGGCGTCGAGGAGCGCGAGTACAGGCCGTTCGGCCACATCAGGGATGGGTATCCGCGCTACTTGTTCACGCTTGATCCTCTATTGCAGGAGAGGGATGGCGTCAGGCACCTTAACATGGCGTCGTTTATGCAAGATGGCGGTGATCTTATTTGAGCGGCGGCCAGATTCTTTTGCTCCCTAGTGCGCAAACAGTGCGGGCATCAAATGAGGACCATTGCCTCACGTAGAATCGATAGATTGAGGACTTGTTTTGATGTTGACAAGCTTTTGGCCAGTGACTCCTATTGCCGAGTGGGAATAGCGGAAATAACAGCCTCCGGACCTTTTGGTTCGGAGGCTTTCTTTTTCGTTCTGTTCGGAAGGAGCTCCTTGCCAGAGTCCCATGGATAGCGAACGGCTTTATCGAGCGTGTGCGTTTTCGTAGGAGCCTTTGATTTCTTCCGGCAAATTGTCGGGAATCAGCGTCTCCAGCCTATCCTCGCTGCCATCTTGAATCGCTTGCTCGTAGTACCAGCATTTGAACTTCAACATGTCCAGGGCACGGTTCATCTTCGCGATCTCCGACTCCATGTGGGCCTTCCGCTCCTCGAACATGGCCTTGCGCTGGGGGTATGTTGATGGACCCTCTGCACACCATTCCATGAACAGACGGATGTCCTTGATCTCCATTCCCGCCTTCTTCAGGCATTCGATGACCCGAAGCGCCTCGAGTTCCGTATCGCCGAATCGGCGAATGCCGGACATCCGCTCCAGCCCCGGGAACAATCCCTGCTTGTCGTAATACCGCAGCGTTGAGGCGGGCAGACCGAACATCTCCGCCACCTGTCCGATTGTGTACATGGCCCCTCCGAATAAATCTCGAATTCATTCCTTGACCTAAAGTCAGGTTTAGGTATTACCTTCATTCTCGTCAATACAAATCGGTAGCGCAAGGGGTGGTCTGTAATGGGCAAAACGGTTTTCGCCGGTGGCGTGAACGGTGTGGGCGGAATCGCCGGGCACCCCGCCCTTGAGCAGGCGCGACGAATGGGCATGGGGATCTAGGCGGGCAGCTTGACCGCGCGGAAGCAGTTTTGCACTCAAAACCATCGACAGGAGGAATCAAACATGGCAATTAAGCAGACGGCGGGCAGGGATACCCTGGGGGACTTTGCCCCCAAATTTGCACAGCTCAATGACGATGTGCTGTTCGGCGAGGTGTGGAGCCGAGAAGACGGGCTTTCCCTTCGAGATCGCAGCGTTGTGACGGTGGTTGCCTTGATGGCACAGGGGCTGACGGACTCTTCGTTCCAATATCATCTGATGTCCGCAAAGAACAACGGGGTGACCAGGACTGAGATAGCGGAAATCCTTACGCATGCGGCGTTTTATGCGGGATGGCCCAAGGCGTGGGCGGCCTTTCGCATGGCGAAGGAGGTCTGGGCGGATAGTGATGCCGTCGACGCACGAATCAAGCATCAAAACGAGATGGCCTTTCCCATCGGTGCCCCCAACGACGCATTTGCGAAGTACTTTATCGGGCAAAGCTACCTCGCGCCCCTTTCCACCAAGCAGGTCGGCGTCTACAACGTGACGTTCGAACCCGGCTGCCGCAACAACTGGCACATCCATCACGCCAAAAGCAGTGGCGGACAGATCCTCGTCTGCGTGGCTGGTCGAGGGCTTTACCAGGAATGGGGCAAACCGGCACAAGAGCTGTGCCCTGGCGATGTAGTAAATATTCCCGCGGGCGTAAAGCACTGGCACGGTGCGGCGCCCGACAGCTGGTTCTCCCATCTCGCAGTGGAGGTTCCGGGCGAGGAGGCCTCCAACGAGTGGTTGGAGCCCGTGGACGACGAGCAATACCTTAAAGCGACTGACAAGGAGGCTTAGGCATGGAGCAGTTGAAACTGACGCAGGAATGGGACAAGGTGTTCCCCAAAAACGACAAGGTTGAGCACAGCAAGGCGACCTTCCACAACCGCTACGGCATCACGCTGGCTGCCGACGTGTACGTGCCTAAGAACGCGGAAGGCAAGCTGCCCGCCATCGCCGTCAGCGGCCCGTTTGGCGCGGTGAAGGAGCAGTCCTCCGGTCTGTACGCGCAGAAAATGGCGGAGCTGGGCTTTTTCGCAATTGCCTTTGACCCGTCCTATACCGGCGAGAGCGGCGGTACGCCCCGCTATGTGGCATCCCCGGACATCAACACCGAGGACTTCTGCGCAGCGGTGGATTTCCTCTCCGTGCAGGAAAGCGTTGACCCGGAGCGTATCGGCATTATCGGTATCTGCGGTTGGGGCGGCATGGCAGTCAATGCGGCGGCCATCGACACCCGTATCAAAGCTACCGCGGCTATGACCATGTACGATATGACCCGCGTGACCGCAAACGGCTATTTTGACGCCGAGGATTCCGAGCAGGCGCGCTTTGAAAAGCGGAAAGCGTTGAACGTGCAGCGCACCGAGGACTATAAAAACGACGGCTATGCGCTGGCGGGCGGCGTGGTCGATCCGCTACCGGAGGACGCGCCGCAGTTTGTAGCGGACTATTACGCCTACTACAAAACTCCGCGAGGCTACCATCCCCGCAGCCTGAACTCCAACGGTGGTTGGAATGTGACGTCCTCGCTGTCGTTCCTGAATATGCCGATTTTGCAGTATGCCGGCGAGATCCGCTCCGCCGTGCTGCTGGTGCATGGCGAGAAGGCACACTCCCGCTATTTCAGCGAAACCGCGTACAGCAAGCTGACGGGGGACAACAAGGAATTGCTCATTATCCCCGGTGCCAGCCACACCGACCTTTACGATCAGATGGACGTCATTCCGTTTGGAAAGCTGAAAGCGTTCTTTGAGGAGTATTTGAAATAAGACGCACCTTGCTTTTTACTTATTAACGGTCATGCATTTAGCGAGGACGGTTTGCGGCAAGACGCCTCGCCGCGCTACTAGTCGTCGGCCCGCGCCGCCGAGAACAAGGCACCCAAGTCTGCCTGGATCGCCTCTGCCTTGCTTCCAAGCTGCAGCGGAGCCGAATCGCCCGAGATGTTCACGCTCAGCAGGTGCGCATCCGGCAGCTTTGCGGTCATGCTCCAGAACGGGAGCGTAATGATGCCGGGGGTCATCTCGCCCACGCCGAGCTCCAGCAACAGCACGCGGCTACTACCGCGCTCGCGCACGAAGCGCTCATATCGTTCGAGACTCTCGCGCCATACCGTGCCCAGCAAAAACGTGTCGTCTCGCACCCACGGCACAAGCTGCCAGCCGCAGTGCGGGCATCGGGGGACATCATCGCTGCGGATCTCGAAGCCCGCACTGCCCACGTGGTTGTAATGATTGGCGTGAAGGCGGCCGTTGGAAAGAAACTCATTTCCGTGGGGAAGAAACTTCTCGGTGAGTAAAGCTCATCGGAGCGGGGATAGAGCTTTGTCTGCGGGGTACGAAATGCTGGCTAGCGGTTGCGACGCCTTGTTGCAGAAATGCCAACTGCCGCAACTACACCACCGGCAACACTCAGGGCGGCTGCCATCGCACCGTTGTCGCCCGTCGCGGGTAAGGTGGTCCCGGCTGGTTTAACCGCCGCTACTGCCTTAGTGGAAACGGGATTTGCCGCGGGCTTGTCTGCCTTGGGCTGCGGTGTGGGCTCGGGCTTGGTTTCCGGTTCGGGTTTGACCTCTGGGCTCGGTTTAACACTTGGATCGGGTTTGGAACCGCTCGTATCGGTTGCAATCAAGTGCACGTCGCTGTCGAAGACGTAGCGGATGTAGTAATCGTGCCGCGTTTCGTGCATAATCCCCTGCCCGCTGTCGAAGTCACGGTCAACGTGTGTGCCAAGGTGGGTTGAGCTGTTGAGGTTCAGCCTGTAAGGGATTTGGTCGTCGGCGTAACTGCCTGTAAAGACTACGGTTGCTCTAACGTGATTGTCGATCATAGTCAGGGCAATAGAGACGCTGGCCTCTTTGGGGTTCTCGGTTTTTATAAGGCTTTCGGTATCGGTGTCGATCTTGAAGAGATGGACGGTGTCGTTAAGCCCGTAGATGAAGTCCTCGGGTTTGTCGGGAAAATCGTATACAAGAGCCTCGTTCTGGACCAACTCGAAAGCAGGGAGTAGCTCCAAATCGTAGTAATGATCGACGACGGGGGTTGCTGCGAGGCTGCCTTCCGCGTTGACTTCGTCGCAGGTGATGGGTGCTGCGACATCGGGTTCGGGCATTTCTGTCGCCAGTGCTGCGTAGGGTAGCAAAAGCTGCCCAGCCATAAGAATGCTTACTCCGAAGGCGACGACTCTGGCGCCTACATGAAGCTTGACGTTGCGGATAGACAGACCAGTGCGTTTGTTATGGGTCTGCGGTGCAACATGCTGTCCATACATAAGGCGCTCCTTGTTCGTAGGCCGGTTTCCGCGGATCCATATTGCACCTGGCCGATGCGGCTAGGCTCTTTCACGCGAACGCTTACGCGAGCAGGGAGAAAGCTCAAGTTAATTTTCCCACAGTCGATACTTTGCGAGCAACGATTTGCTGTTCAATTCTCGGAGAGAGAATCAAGGTGGCCGAGGAGTTATCAGGCAATGAGATTGTGTCTAGAGAACACGAACAAGAGATGTGGTCTGCAGACGACTGAATAGCTCCATCTGTTTTGGTTACAACGAAATGCGTGCCGCGCGCCTGCGGCATGAAGAAGGGAGATTCCTATGAATATCGTTGTATTGAGTGGTAGCCCGCGCAAGGGCGCCAATACCGACACCATGGTCGAGGCGTTTGCCGAGACCGCGCGCGAGGCCGGCCATACAGTCGAGGTCATCCGCGTTGCCAGCAAGAAGATCGCTGGTTGTCTGGGATGCCAGTACTGCTTTACCCATGAGGGCACCTGTGTGCAGAAGGATGACATGGCCAACGTGATTGAGCCGCTGAAAGGCGCCGACATGGTTGTCTTCGCTTCGCCCATCTACTGGTTTGATATCACCGCGCAGGAGAAGGCCGCCATCGACCGCCTGTACGCTTTCGGTGCTACGGGCTTCCCGTTCACCAAGACGGCCCTTTTGCTCGATAGCCACAGCGAGGGCGTCTATGATGCGGCGATTGCTATGTACAAGTCAACCTGCGCGTACTGCAAGTGGGAGGACCAGGGCATTGTCACCATTAGCGGTATGACCGAGCGCGACAGCATGGCCTCCTCGCCCAAGTTGGAAGAGGTGCGAGAGCTCGCTCGCAAGCTCGCCTAAGGACAAGAAGAACGCATGGCAATCAGCGTTGGCGGAAAGCCTACTTCCCTTACCAAGAGGATTACTGATTGCCATGCGTTGATGTCCTTATGGACAATCTCCGCGTGCTAGGAGACTTTCTCGCTCAGGAACTCCCTGAATGCGGGGATGTCAAAGCCAACGAGACCACGCCCACGTTCCCCGATGACGCCGTCCTCGAGAAGGCGGCGTTTGTATTGGCTTGCGTAGTTGCTGGCGACGCCCATGCGTTTGGCTATCTCCGAGACCCTGCTGGGGCCAGAATCGGGCAGCATCGCGAGTAAAAACTCAATGTCTTTATCGGAAAGCTCTCGATAGGTCGTTTCGAGAATGCGATCACGCAGCTCCATGCGTGCGAGTAGGGAACCCTGCTGGACATCGGATGCACTGATTTGGGGCGAGTTCTCCGAAACATCCCAAGTGCGATATCCGACGAGCTGCATCATGTAGGGGAATCCGTCGACGGCCTTCACAGCATTCTCGAGCGCTCCTGGTGTGATTGAACGTCCTCCGGCCTCAACGGTTTTGCGAAACGCGTTTGCAATTTCAACGTCAGTGATTCGTCCTAACTGATGATATTGGGAACGCCTGAGGAACGAGACGGAATCGTTACGCAGCAACGCCGATACTTTGTAGGGCAGTCCTGCCATGAGTAGGGCAACTTTTTTACCTTCGCGTACAAAGTGCTGGTAAACAGAGGCAAATTGAAGCATTTCTTCGAGATCGACGGTGACTTCATCGATGGTAATGAGAAGTCCGATGTCATGTTTTTCGAGTTGCTTAAAGATGCCATTCATGCGTGTGCGCCAGTTGCCCTGGACCTCTTGAGCATATGTCCAATCGATGCCCACTGGACCAATTTGAACGCCGTTTATGCGCGCATGAGGCTGTGAGAGGTAGCTATCTGCGGCTTCTTTGGTTCGCTCGATAATATCTTCGAGCATGCCTGGCATGGCGGAGACATTTGCTGCGATCCAACCGTGTTCAAGCGCCGTTTCTGAAAGGAGCGAGAGAAGCGCCGTTTTGCCCGTTCCCCTTGCGCCAGTAAAAATGGTTGACAGGTTGGGATCTCCCGGGCCGTTGATGAAGCCACGGTTGATGTCACGCAGGATATGCTCGCGACCCGCTAGAAAGGGAGGGACGCTTCCGAACGTCGGGGTAAAGGGGTTCTTGCTGTACTCCATGGTAGCTCCTTTGCAAGTTTTGCTAATTTTTGCAAGTTTTGCTATCTTTTGCAAGTTTTGCTAACGGCTTAACATGCCTTGTGCCGTGGGGTTGCAGGAGTGAAAAACGGGAATTCCTATTATTCCGACTACGTTGCAGCGAGCGGGGCCCGGAGCGCGATGTTGCTGCGCTTCGGGCCCCGCTGCTTTGTAAAACCATGACGGTTTGGCTGCCGCTGTTTTAGTCAAACAGGCTCGGCATGTCGTTTTCCTTCATGAGGGCACCGGCTGAGGGGAGGCTCTGCGCGGTGAACTTCTCGGCCGAGACGCCGGCGCCAAGAATCTCCTCGGTCGTGCCGACGGTGGTGACCGAGCGGCCCTTCTTGGCCGTAAAGGCCTGGACGCCCTGCGTGTTGGTAGTCGTCTTGGTCTTGAGCAACGACGTGTTGAAGTTCATCAGGCGGTAGTCGCTCGAGACCAGCGCGATGTCACGATCTGTGTTGAGCACCTGGGCATACAGCAGCTTGCTGCCGCCGTAGATGGCGTTCTTGAGGCGTTTGCGGTTGGTCTTGGTGACGTATCCAGAAAGCGCGACGCGCACCGCGCGGCCGTTCTCAAAGACGAACAACACGTCGGCCTTGTAGTCCTCGGGGTCGATGACCCAGATGACACTCTCGTCGGGTTCCATCTCAAGATCGGTCGGCAGGTACGAGCCCAGCTGGGCCGACTTGGTGTCCTCAAATGCCGCAACCTTGCACTTGTACACCTGGCTCTTGTTGGTAAACACGAGCAGCTCGTGCGTGTTGGAGGACGGGAACTCGATAAAGGGTTTGTCGCCGTCCTTGTACTTGAGCGTGGTCGCCTTTTTGAGTACGCGGTCCGTCATCTTCTTAAGGTAGCCATCGCGCGAGAGCATGATGGTGACCGGGTACTCCTCGACCTCGGGCTCCAAGCTTACTTCGATAACCTCATGGGGCTCGATCCTGCCCGTGCGGCGCGGCATCACATACTTCTTGTTGACCGCGGCCAGCTCGTCGCTGATGACCTTCTTGATCCTCTCCTCGCTGGAGAGGATCTCCTCAAGCTCGGCAATCTCGCCCTCAAGCTTGGCAATGTCCTTGGTGCGGTTGAGGATGTACTCCTCGTTGATGTTGCGGAGCTTGAGCTCGGCAACAAATTCCGCCTGCGTCTCGTCGATGTCGAAGCCCTTCATAAGGTTGGGCACGACCTCGGCCTCGAGCTTGGTGCCGCGGATGATGGCGATGGCCTTGTCGATATCGAGCAAAATCGCCTCGAGGCCGTGCAGCAGGTGCAGGCGCTCGGACTTTTTACCCAGGTCAAAGTTAATGCGGCGACGCGTGGACTCAATACGCCACTTGACCCACTCGTGCAGAATCTGGCGCACACCCATAACGCGGGGATAGCCGTCGACCAGCACGTTGAAGTTGCACGAGAACGAATCCTGCAGCGTGGTCGAGCGATAGAGCTTGGCCATGAGCTTGTCGGGGTCGACGCCGCGTTTAAGGTCGATGGCGATGCGCAAACCCGAGAGGTCGGTTTCGTCGCGGATGTCAGCGATCTCCTTGACCTTGCCCTCTTTGGAGAGCTTGACGATGCGCTCGATGATGACATCGGTCTTAGTGGTGTAGGGGATCTCGTAGACCTCGATGATGCGCTCTTCGGGAATCCAGCGCCAGCGGGAGCGGATCTGGAAGCTGCCAAGGCCGGTCTCGATAATCTTTTCCATCTCCTCGCGGCGGTAGATAATTTCGCCGCCGGTCGAGAAGTCGGGCATGGGCATGTACTCGAGCAGGTCGCAATCGGGATCCTGCAGGTAGTGCATCGTGGCGGTGCAGACCTCGTTGAGGTTGAAGCCGCAGATGTCGGACGCCATGGCGACGCCGATGCCCTTGTTGGCCGAGACGAGGATATTGGGGAACGTGGTGGGCAGCAGGCGCGGCTCCTTCATGGCACCGTCGTAGCTGTCGACGAAGTCGACCGGGTCCTTGTCGATGTCCTTGAAGATCTCGGCACTGATGGGGGAGAGCTTGGCCTCGGTATAACGCGATGCGGCGTAGCTCAGGTCGCCCGAATAGTACTTGCCAAAGTTGCCCTTCGACTCCACGAAGGGCGCAAGCAGCGCTTCGTTGCCGGTTGCCAGACGCACCATCGTCTCGTAGATCGCGGCATCGCCGTGCGGGTTGAGCTTCATGGTCTGGCCCACAATGTTGGCGCTCTTCTGGCGCTCGCCCTTGAGCAGACCCATCTTGTACATGGTGTAGAGCAGCTTGCGGTGCGAGGGCTTAAAGCCGTCGATCTCGGGGAACGCACGCGAGACGTTGACGCTCATGGCGTAGGGCATGTAGTTGACCTCGAGCGTCTGCGTGATCGGCTGGTCGGTGACCTCGGAGTGCAGGCCGATGACGTTCTCGGCGTTAACCTGCTTTTTCTTTGGCTGGTTCTTCGTCTTCTTCTTTGCCACGATATCCTCTTGAACTTCTTATAGGCCGTCGTTATCGATTTGCTGCTACTGCAGGTCCAGCTGGTCCAGGTATTCTTTGCCGTGCTCGGAGATATGGCGCTTGCGGCCTGCCTCGTCGTTGCCCAGCAACAGGTTGAACATGGTCTCCATCTTAGTGACGTCCTCGGGCTCCACCTTGATCAGGCGACGCGTCTCGGGGTTCATGGTGGTGAGCCACATCATGTCCGGATCGTTCTCACCAAGACCCTTGGAGCGGTTGATGGAACACTTCTGGTCGCCGATCTCCTTAAGGATGCCGTTCTTCTCGAGCTCGGTGTAGGCAAAGTAGGTCTTTTCTTTGCAGTTGATCTCGTAGAGCGGCGACTCGGCGATATACACGTAGCCCTCGTCGATAAGTGTGGGCACCAGGCGATAGAGCATGGTGAGCACGAGCGTGCGGATGTGATAACCGTCGACGTCGGCGTCCGTACAGATGATGACCTTGTTCCAGTTGAGGTTGTCCAGGTCAAAGGCGCCCAGGTTCTTGATGCGCTTGTCCCTGATCTCCACACCGCAGCCCAGCACGCGCATAAGGTCCATGATGATGTCGGACTTAAAGATGCGCGGATAATCCTCCTTCAAGCAGTTGAGGATCTTACCGCGGACGGGCATAACGCCCTGGAACTCGGCATCGCGCGAGGTGCGAATGGCGCCTGCTGCCGAGTCGCCCTCTACGATGTAGATCTCGCGACGGTTCTTGTCCTTGGAGCGGCAGTCGATGAACTTCTGCACGCGGTTGGCCATATCGGTCTTCTGCTGCAGGTTGGTTTTGATGCTCTGGCGCGTCTTCTCGGCATTCTCGCGTGAACGCTTGTTGATGAGCACCTGCTCCATAATCTTATTGGCGGCGTCCTTGTTCTCGATCAAGTAGGTCGAGAGGCGCTCCTTAAAGAATGCCGTCATGGCCTGCTGGATAAAGCGGTTGTTGATGGCCTTCTTAGTCTGGTTTTCGTAAGACGTCTGGGTGGAGAAGCAGTTGGTCACTAGTACCAGACAGTCCTGGACGTCCTGCCACTTAATGCCGCTCTCGTTTTTGTTGTATTTGCCCTGTTGCTTAATGTAGGCATCGATGGCGCTGGTCAAAGCGCTGCGGGCGGCCTTCTCGGGCGAACCGCCGTTCTCGAGCCAGGAGGAGTTGTGGTAGTACTCCTGCATCGTGAAGGTGCGCGAGAAGCACATGCACGCGGTGATCTTTACATTGTAGTCGGGCAGGTCCTCGCGGTCGCGACCGCGGCGGTCGGCCTCGATAAAGAAAGGCTCGGTAAGGTAGTCGGTACCGACCTTCTCGAGCACATAGTCCTCGATGCCCTTGGGGTAGCAAAAGTCCTCTTCGGAAAACTCGCCATCGTCGCCCTCGATGCGCAGACGGAAGGTCACGTTGGCGTTGACCACGGCCTGACGGCGCATGGTCTCGCGATACCAATCGTGGGGAATGCTAATCGAGGTAAAGACCTCAAGATCGGGGCGCCACTTGATAGTGGTGCCGGTGCGGTTCTCGTCGCTGGGCTCAATCTCGAGTGCCTTCTTCTTGGCGCCGACAACCTTGCCCTTCTTAAAGTGTAAGGAGTACTTGTTACCGTCACGCCAGACGGTAACGTCCATGTACTCGGAAGCGTACTGGGTCGCGCACGAGCCCAGGCCGTTGGTGCCGAGCGAGAAGTCGTAGTCGCCGCCCTGGTTGTTATTGTATTTGCCGCCGGCGTAGAGCTCACAAAAGACGAGCTCCCAGTTAAAGCGCTTCTCGGAAGGGTTCCAGTCGAGCGGGCAGCCACGGCCATTGTCCTCTACCTGAATGGAGCCATCGCGAAAGGCGGTAAGGGTGATGAGCTTGCCGTAGCCCTGGCGCGCCTCGTCAACGGCGTTGGACAGGATCTCGAAGGCGGCATGTGCGCAGCCGTCGAGCCCGTCCGAGCCAAAGATGACGGCGGGACGCAGGCGTACGCGCTCCTCGTCCTTGAGCTGGCGGATACTGTCGTTACCATAGTTTGCGGTGTTTTTTGCCATACTCGCTCTCTCGGTGCTCCCTTGCTGCGTTTAAGTCATATAGATAGTCAAGGTAGCATAGCCCAGCCCACAGACGATTCCAACCAACACGAAATCCATCGAACAATCGTTCGATTAGATAATGAATGCTTGGAGTGCGGGAGGGACCTGTCCTGTCCTATCCAAACATCTGCGGCAGGTCGATGAAGACGGTTCGATCGCTTTTGCCGGCTTCGAAGCCCGAACGGGAGAAGAATCCATAGCGATGGCACTTGAGCCCCGTTGCCTCGACTTGGGCGATTTCCTCGTCGACCATTTTTTGCGTGATGGGGGATTTGCGGAACTTTGCTTCGTAGAATGCGTAGCCCTCGGGGTCTTGCGTTACCACATCGAATTCGCCGCTCGTTTTGTTTGCGGGATCGTCGTACCAGTACTTGCCTATGGCGTCGAAAGCCGGTTCGATCTTGCCGGTCCTGTTCTGTCGCACGAGGTATTGACGGCAGATCTCCTCGAACATATGAGGAACGTAGTTTTCCTCGAAGTCTTGGAAGACGTGACGATCATAGAAGACTTCCGGGTCGAGCAGCTGACGCGCTGAGGCATTGCGGAAAACATAGCGATAGTAAAAGAGCGAAAGCGGATCCACTACAAAGTAGCCAGACTTGCGCTTGTTCGTAGGGTCGTTGATGGGTGCACGCTTTTGGACGATTTCGAGTGACATGAGCTTGTCGAGCACGTCTGCCATGGCCGGACCGCTCGAGACGTGCGACTGTGCCAGCACGTCCCCCCAACGGGAGTAACCTTGTGCGAGAGCCCCGAAAACTTCGTTGGCGTTGGTCATCTTCGAGATCTCGGCGTTGAGATAGGACGGCACCTCGCTTTCTAAGCGGGCGCCAGGTTCCGTGACGAGCTCGATGATGTTGTCGCGTACGCTTTGGGATTGATCGATGAGGCGATTGTAAAAGGGGATGCCGCCAAAAACGCTATAGAGCCGCACCTTGTCCTCGGGCGAGAACGCGGGATAGAACTTCGCAGCGTCAAAGTAATCCATGGGCTTAAGCTCAAGCGCGAGATCAATTCGCCCGTAGAGGGGGCTTTCATGCTCGATGAGGGATTTCATAATCTCAACGTAGGAGCCGCACAGGACAATATTTAAACGTGAGTCTTCCCTGTGGGCGTCGATTGAGGTCTGAAGAATGCTGTCTAGGCCTTTAACCGCATCTCTCAAGTAGGGGTATTCGTCGAGAACGAGGGTAATGTTCTTGTCTTTAGCTTGGGCAAACAGAAATTCGATGAGCTCGCGGATGCCTGTGAAGGCGAGCGGAGGAAAGCTCAGCGCTTCAGCAACAAGGACGGACAGACTCTCGAGGTTGTCTGCCTCGGAGGTTTGGCGGCACTCGTAATAGACCGTTGCGACGTCCGACAAATCGGTTAGCGCCTGCTTGATGAGCTCACTTTTTCCGACGCGACGCCTGCCGTAAATGAGAACATTGCGCTGCTCGGGTGCTTTGAGCGTTTTCTTAATACGGGCGAGCTCACGCTCCCTGCCAATAAATTCCACTTACTCGGTTCCTTCCGACTCGGTTTTGTCCGAGTTAATTGTATCGCATGGATCAGTTTATGCTCGAGTTTACTCGGACAAAACCGAGTCGGTTCTGCCCGAGTAAATTTGAAGGCGGCCGAATGCGTCTTGCTGCGTTTGCGGTTGGATACGTTGTCGAAAACGTGTCGTGCGGATTGTTGGATCGAATCGAACATTGGGACAGACGTCTCGTTTTATGGGCCGGGGGCGTGCATGTGCGAGTTCTTTTGGCCCATAAGGAACGCTGGTGGGTCGTTATTTGGGCCACGGGTCACTTCGCCGGCGCCGTGTTTCGTCATACGCTCATAGTGGAAGCCGATGCCACGGGACGACGAAGGCCTTGGGCAATGGATGAGCTGCAAGCCGAAAGGAGCGGTGAGAATGATGAGGCCCATGACAAAGAAACTGCTGTTAGGAATTCCCACCGTGACGCTTTCGGCCGTGCTGGCGTGTACAGTGGCCGGCTGTGGCGGTAGTGCTCCGAGCGGCTCGCCTGGCGGTTCGGGCGGCAGCGCGCCTGTGCAGGAAAAGCCCAAGGCCTATGATTCGCAGACGGTCGAGGTGGCAGGCATTACCTATGAGCGGTGGCTCACGGTACGTTCTATCGCGGCGATGCCAAGCTGCAGGACGGCTTTTACCTGCACATCAAGATCACCAACAACAACACAAAGAACAGGACGTTCAGTTCCTTTAACGTGCATGCTGCCCAGGGCGATCTTGAGGCAGGCGACCCGTTGTTTACTTCTGGCAAGGCAGCCGTGCTCGACTACGTTGCAAGCGAGGCTCCCGATGAGCTGCACGAGGGCATCGACCTTTCCGAGAGGCCAGATATCGGCCCGGGCGAGACCGTTGAGTACGTGTATTTCTGGGCGCCCAAGACGGCGTACTACGGGCCCATCACTGTCGAGTTCGTAGACGCTTACGCCCCCGCCAAGAATCATGAGGCCATGCACTTTGACACCACGGGATGCGAGACCAAGGAGTTCAAGGCGGCCGGCGGCGTGGCCGATTCTGGCGAGAAGGCAGATTTAACGGGCATCGACTGCGCATCGTACAGCATCGAGGCCGCCGATGGGTACACGCTGGATTCGTCCGACGAAGAGCGCGAAAAGGCAAACTTCTTCCACGACGAGACTGGAGGACGCCTGAACATCAGCATCTTCCCGCGCTCGCCGGAGGAAGAGGTTGCAAGCCTAGAGCAGGTCTACGAAGGCAAGGAGACAACAACCGACCAGGTCGAGTACAACGGCATAACGTGGCTGCGCTTTACCGGTCTCGACAACGGCCATACGCTGTTTGCGACGGCTCCCGCGACGGGCGAGACCGTCCGCGTGTCGATTGGCTGGAAGATCGATTGGGACGCCGCCGTACCCATGATGGAGGCATTGAAGCTCAAGTAGTGGGTTGCGATTCCCACGTCAGACGACTCAGGGCTGGCTCCGAGTTATCGGGGCCAGCCCTTTTTGGTGGTCGATGAGCCGAGTCGGCGTCTCTCACAAAAGTAACTAGGAGCTAGCGAGGCCTATCCGAATTGGCCTCATTGGCGGTGTCGGCTTCGAGTGCCGTGCGGCGGGCGCTGTAGGCGACAAGGCCGGCACC
>OATP01000743.1_pt1 | contig 16677 bp, 10 predicted proteins | sample 1495041 | NCBI WGS metagenome assembly OATP01 (sample SAMEA2579972, study PRJEB22360) | human gut metagenome | biome: human gut; feature: human-associated habitat; material: faeces | place: Denmark | collected 2008/2010 | reverse complement strand
TGCTTCATTGTCAATTAACCAGGAGCCTGCGGGGTCCAATAACTTTATAAACATTATGAACTTTATAAACTTTCAACTAAATTAAACGAACGTTTATTTGGTAATAAACTATTCACAATAAACACAGGCAAGGAGTAAAAATGGGTGAAGTAAAATTGATTTTTTTATTACTTTGAATCGTTTTTTAACAACCGAATTTCCGTCAATTCGTCCTCCTGGATGAATCATTGTTTTGTTGTTTAATATTCTTTCGGCATTGTCGAGAAAATAGAAGATTGTGTCGGGAGAAAACTCAAAAAAATTTCTGTTGAAATTTTAACGATTAAAGTATTCTTTTTATAGCTTAAAAAATCCCGCTTGATTCCATAAAATCAAGCGGGATAAGAAGTATGGGTAGCCACCCATAAAATCAATTTATGCTCAACGCATCATTCTTACGTTAGGGGCTTCTTTTTCCAGCTCGGCAGCCTTCTCTTCATTTCCCATAGCCCGCTGTATTTTCGCTTTCACCCGCATATACTCGGATTTATAATACCCATAATCCGTTCCTGCTATCAAACGGTCCAGCCAGCCATCGGCTTCTTTCAGCAACTCCTCATTACCGGAAATCTCTACGTGCTGAAGTAAACCACGAATAAAATCCAATTTCGCATCAGGATTATAAAAAATACCATAACCGAGCGAACGGTACATTTCGTCCAGCATCCCTCTCAAATCTCCCTCTGCCACCTGTTTCACCGCCAACAAAGTAGCTACATATTGAGGTACTTTCGGAAAATTCAAACCGGAGACATACCCCAATAAAGCCTCATACCGTTCCTGGTTAAAAGCACTTTTTTGCGGATTCCACCATACAAAACTATTCACAGCACTACGCAACGTATAATCCAGATAAATATCGACCGTATCTCTTGCAACGACTGGATAAAACCGGTATTTATTCGCCATCACCTTTTTCACCAAAGGAGAAAGAGGGTCCGAAAGATTTTTGATAATGAGTTCCCAGGTAGCCCGCGAATAAAACTCTTTCTCGCTCAAACTATCGATATATGCCGTCACCACCTCTTTCTGCAATTTCGGACGATAGGCTTTATACAGCACTTCCATATATTGCTTTACAAAAGCTTCATCCCGTTCACCTGCCTCATAACGAGCCTGCAATGTCTCCAAACTGGCTTCGCCGGACAAAGCCGTCCGCCCATTACCGATCAGGACATCCGCATCCTGCATACCGACCACACAATGCTTCAGCTCTCCTTTACTATCGATATACAATAAAGTCGGAAATGCCTGTACTTCATACTTTTTGGCCAATGCCGGTCCCTCTCCTTTTTCCATATCCATTTTGACACAGACAAATTCAGTATTATAAAAATCAGCCACTTTATCCTGTGTAAAAACGTTCTTAGCCAACATTTTACAGGGGCCACACCAAGAAGTATAACAGTCGACAAAGATCAGCTTCTTTTCCTTTTTTGCCTGTTTCAGGATCTTCTCCCAATTCCCCTCCCGGAATACGATCGACCGGTTCTGGGCATCTACTCCGACAAACCAAAAACACCATATCAATACAATAAATACTCTCATAGCTTATTTTCTTTCCCGATAAACAACATCGACCACTTTTCCAAAACCCTCATAGGACCGATAAACCTCAGCCGGCTGATCCAAAGAGGTCGGTATAGACAACATCCGTACATGGCCTCCCAACTCTCCCGAAGTGGTTTCATTTTCGCTACCGACGATCAAACAAGATTGCATATCCTTAATCCCGACCGGCTTAGAAGCATCACCCAAAATAAACATATTGAATTTGATCATCGTAATTTTTTCTCCTGATAACTCTGTTTTGAGTTTTCCGTCCGGGAAAGTAATCGGAAGTACCCGGTGTCTTCTGGAAGTCATATCCAATTGGTGTATCTGATTTCCTACCACATAAAATAAATAATACGAGGTCGGATGGATAGCAAAAGCCGTTGCCTTCTCGATATCCGGAGCTTCGATCTGAAAATAACTGTCTTTATCCTGACTCAATGCTGAAAAACTACCTGCTTTCATTCCGTACATCCAATATTTATCGGCATTGTCTCTCAGTATGGCAAATATCATTCCATCATTATCATGTAGAGTACCGGTCATATAAACAAACTTTCTACCGGTTTGAAAAGAAAAATATTTTTCTTCGGCAGTAAGCAAACGCATACTTTGCAAATCCGAAGTCAGTTGTACAAACCGCAGATTTGTCGTGTCATAAAAAACAACAGCCGGTTCATAAGCATAATAAAGAGCCGTCATACCGATAGCCGGAGCTACACCGAAATAATCATTTTCCCCTTTGATTTTATTTAAGGGTTGACCATAAATAGAACCAGATGTCATATCATTTTTGGCATAAATACCATTTTTCCCAACACAAAACCGCCAAAAATTAGAATAATTTCCTTTCAAATCAGTCGGTACAAAATCAGGGTCCCATTTACCGAATTCATACATAAATTCATTGAGCGGATCATAACTGAAATCATCCGGATCCAACTTCACCGTTCCTCCATCTGCCACAAAATATACAGGATGAGCACCAGATGAATATTCATTCATATCCGGATAATGTGCAATTTTCCGGGGCCCTTTCCGAAGAGCTAAAGGACTATCTGCCCATATATCGCGCACCATCATTTCTTCTTTCCCCGACGTAGAAACCATATCCAACCGGGAAAAACCGTTTACATCCGATAAGATCAACCATCCTTCGTTCGTGGTACTCGTTACTTTCAGATCGAATCCTTGCCGCCAGGTCACTTGAGTAGTATTATCTTTTACCAACAGGTAAACCGTATACTCAGCTTCCGGCAATCTGACGAAATAGTTCAAATTCAATGTATTACTATCCAAAACAAAAGTTGTTTTCCCATCGACAGAACCCGATTTCACCACAGCTTCCCATTTCAGGAAATAATCACTCAAGTTTTCCTTGGCTAATGTGCCGGTCACTTTAGGATACACTTTGATGCTATCTACATTCTTGAAAGCATATTGCTTCTCGGTTGGGAAATTACTGAACTGTACCCGATTGATTTCATCGTAATCATAATTACCCAAATCTTTATAACAACCGGGAAGCAACAGGGTTCCCAGTAAACATATTACGAAATATTTTAAATGTTTCATTGTTATCCCATTTTATTATACATACAAACTGTCTCCCATTTTCATATTCTTTCCATCTTCATCCGGAATAGGAAAACGCTCCAGATAATCTTTCATATAGGACGCAATAAACCGAATTCTCCCAAAACTCATATAGGAGTAAGAAAAAAACTGATCTCTGGAGATTTCCATAACTTCACAAATCGTCTCAAATTTTTTCACGGTAAAATTGCCGAAATAATATTCATTCCAAGTGGCAGGCGGTTCTTTCATGATATTATGAAAAACAATCCGATGCTTTGTCTTAGTATATTTGATATCCGATCCACTAGTCAGGACATCTTCCAGGTAATACAAGTGGAAATATTCATTTTCCATCAACTCGATTTCCACAGCTTTTATCGTTTGGTCCGCCGGTCGTTTCAATACGACCGGAATGGTACAGAATATATTACCTCCTTCAATGGTATACCTGTTTTCGATGGCTTCATAATCGGTCCCCACAGTTGCATTTTCCGCTTTCACTTTCACATCGACATAACGAGGCTGATCTTCCGGAATATTCCCCATTACTTGTACCCGGACCTGAACTGTATCCACATCGGTATTGATATAAATAAATGATACCAATGTCGAATCGGCTTCCATATCCACATAAGCCACATCTTTCCCGGACCAGGTATCGATCTTCTGCTCACAGCCACTTAATCCAAAGATCAGGCAACTGAAAATAAAAAATATTATTTTGTTCATAGTCGTATCCATTTATCAATTATCTGAAATTTGTTTCACTTTCCGGTAACGGCATGCTGTATTTAACATCGTTCATCTCGACATCTCCTCCTGTCATTGCAGACGGAATACTGGAAGCATTTATCCGTTTGTAGTAAAAAAACAATTGACCTTCTCCCCAAAACTCTTTCTGATATTCACTCAGGATCGTCGCCGGGATCTCATCTTTAGAAGTCAATTTATCCAATCCCCGGTTTTCCAATACCAGATTTATACTGTTCAACGCCTCTATATCGTCTGTCGTCGTTTCTGCTATAATGTAGTACATTTCAGTGACACGAATCATCGGAATCAGATTGGAATAAAAAGTTGCACTTTCGATATCGGCATACTTATGAAAACATCTGAAATCGTGATTGGAAGGACTTAACCAAATGGGTTCATAGCGCCGGTCATTTCTAGCTAATGTACCGAAAATATTTTCCAAAAAAGTTTTGGGTGTCACATACATCTGATCATCTTTCAAATCCGGTGTGAAATAAGAGGTGAAGATCGTATTTCTCTTGGTATTCTGCATACAAAATAATAATTCGGTCGAAAATACCCGGTTCGGCGTTTTTGAATTCCCGACAATAGCCGAATATTCGAGAAATGGGAACCATTTTTCCTGAACAGCCACTACTGTTCGAGCAGCCTCCAAAGCATCCTCATTCATTTCGGCATACAGATAAGCCCTCGCCTGCAAAGCTTTGACCGCATAATAATTCAGACGTAATGAACGGTATCTCCAAAAATCCTCTTCTTCTGTCGCACCATCGGATAACAAAGGCCCTTCTTCTATGATCGGATCTTTAGCAAGCCGGTCTTCTGCTTCTTTCAGATCGGCAATCACATACTCCATCACTTTAGAAGCTGGCAACAGATCCGAGCCAGACAAAGAAAATTGTGTGTTATAACAAATCGACTTATCTTCCTTGTGAGTTTTATATACCGGACCGAATAAACGCAGTAAATCAAAATGCAAAAATGCACGCAAAGCATAGGCTTCCCCGGTAATCAAATCATAACTATCTCCGGTAAACAAATCTTTATGTGAATCAGCATTTTTCAATAATTTATTCACATTGGCAATCAAGGCATATGCTTTTTCCCAAATCCGGGAACCGCATTTCTTAGCATAATCGGTGGTATAATCGAATTCTGCCAGATGATATTGGTTTGTTAATGTTCCCATAGAGCTGAATTTATACCGTTGTGCCAATATCTCGACCGTATTCACCAACAATTCATCCCCATACAAATCGGCATGATTCAGTTCCACATATATACCGTTCAAGGCTTGTCTGAATCCGGCTTCTGTCGAGTAAAGCTGATCTTCGGACATCCGGTCTACCGGTTTTACATCCAACCAGTCCGTACAGCTGAAATTCAGCAATAGGACAATAGCTAAAATTATTGTTGCTATATATCTCTTGATATTCATAATTCACAGAATTAAAAAGTTACAGACACTGATGCAGATACGGTTCGGGCAAACGGATAGTCGATACCCCGCTCTTCCTTAACACTTGATTTTCTAAAAATATCGTTCATATTCGCTTGAAGTCTTAAGGCAGAAAATCCGATTTTTTCAATCCATTCCTTCGGGAAGTCATATCCGACAGAAAAAGATTCTCCTTTTAAAAAATTCTCTGTTTTGACAAAACGGGAAGACATCGGCGTCGTCTCAGTCAGAGAAATTTTCTTAAACCGGGCATGTTGTCCGGGCTTTTCCCAACGATCGTATAACGCACGTTTATCCTGATTGTATTTCAGATTTGTCTCGGATATATTTTCTACCTTGGAGTACAAAGCTTTATTGAATACATCTCCTCCCAGGCTATAACGCAAATGAACGGAAAAAGAAAAACCTTTATAATATAAGGTACTTCCGATCACTCCTTCTACATCCGGCTCGGAATCACCCACTTTCACCTCATCTTTGGTATCATAAGTATAGGAATAAGTACCGTCTTTTTTCACGAAAACTTCCTGTCCGTTTGCCGGGTCGATTCCCAAAGAACGTACAGCCCACAAAGCCGTAGGACTTCCTCCGTCATAATAACGGTCCAGACTGGAGTTTTTATTTTCCTGGTTAAACTGATCCAGACTATTCCCGATATTCCGGTATTCTGCCTTCTGATGGCGGAAATTCAGACTCAATGTCCAATTAATCCGATCTTTCGGCCGATAGATCGGGGAATATTTCACTGTACCGCTAAACCCTGTATTCCACTGTTCCCCCATATTGGTTGTGACCGTTTTGGTTCCGACAGAAGAAGGGACGCTGATGACTGCCAACAAAGGATCTGTCTTTTTCTGGTAATAATCGAAATTAATATTAAACCGATTATTGAAAAAAGACAGGTCGGCACCGATATTTTTGTCTATCGTTTTCTGCCATTTTAAATCGGGATTCCCTAAAGCATCGATCAGCACACTAGTCCCGAAATTATTAGAAATCCAGTTATTGAAAGAATAAGTAGTATACGAACGGTATGCATCGAAATTCTGATTTCCCGGATTACCGATAGAAGCTCTGAATTTAATCATCCCGATCCAATCGACCTCCCTCAGGAAAGACTCGTTGTGGAGGTTCCAGGCCAGTCCGACAGCCCAAGTTTCGGTATAATGTTTATTACTTCCGAAAACCGAAGCTCCATCCATACGGATATTAGCATCCAATAAATAACGATTGTCATAGGCATATCCAAAGTTCAGATAAAAACTGTTCGAACGAGTTACGGTTTCTGTATATTCGGGTTTGCTACCATCCGGGAAACCGGTAGCAAAAGACGGACGGGTAAAATCACCACTCGGGAAACCAACCGCTTTATATTCCTCACTTTTTGCTTCTGAAGAACGGAAATTTGTTCCGATTACAGCATTTACCTGATGTACATCGGCGAATAATTTTCCGAAAGTGGCAGTAAACTCTCCATCGTAATACCAAGTATCGTTCTGAGTAGAAGTATAACTACCTTTCTGATTTTTTGCACTCAAATCGAAAGAAGTATGTTGAGGAGAAAGGAATTTATCCGCTTTTCTGACATTTTTTCCCACACCGACACGTGCACGCACCATCACCGTCTCTACAGGACGCCATTCTGCATTGAAATTATTGACAAAATTCACCTTTTTGGCCCGGTCGAAACTATTCAAACTCGCATTATACAAAGGATTCTCAATCGTATAATGTTGTTGATTTACCGTATAATATTCTTCCAGGTAACGATTTACTTTTCCATCTGCATCTCTTTTCTCAAAATAGGGATTTGCATTGGCATATTCTGAAAATTTGACCGTAGGGTTATCTTCTTTCGAGTAATCGAACGACATCTTGTTATAAAAACGGAATTGTCCTTTCCGGTAAGTCAGGTCGAAATTACATCCGATAAGGTCATTCCCGGAATGTTCCATTACACCATCCGTACCGTTATAAGTAACTCCCAACCCATAACGTACAGCCTCGTCTCCCCCTTCCGCATAAATATTATGTTTATGTACCAACGCTACCCGTAAAGGTTCGCTCAACCAATAGGTATTGACTCCCCTGGCCACATTGGACATGTGAAGGTTGTACAAACTATCGAGAAACAGTTGCTCCTGAGCATCATAAGTATAAGCTGATTTATAAAAACCTGCTTTCTCTTCAAATAACAGCTTTTCCTGAGCATTCATGAGGTTATAATCCGTCAGATCCGGTATCGACAAAGAGAAATTACCGCTATAAGTCACCCGAAAAGTTCCCGGTTCCGGTTGTTTGGTTTCGATAACGACAACACCATTGGCAGCTTTAGAACCATATAAAGCTGTAGATGCAGCATCTTTCAGAATCGTTACGGAAGCTACCCGGTCCATATTCAGATCGACAACTGTTTTCAGATCGGTTTCAAAACCATCTAAAATGAATAAAGGCTGGTTGGGATCCGTATCATATTCTTCACGCAACCCCACGATACTACTTTTACCCCGAATCTCGATATCCGGCAATTTATTCGGATCGGAACCATAATCATTATTTTCCATGATTACAAAAGAAGGATCCAACGTCTTCAAGCTTTGAATCACATTCTGAGCTCCGACCATTTTCAACTCTTCTTTTTTAAAGGTAGCCGTTGAACCGGTAAAACTTTCTTTCTTACGGGTAAATATACCGGTAACCACGACCTCATCCATCTGCTGTACATCCTCCTCCATTTTGACATCGATTACAGTTTTATTACCGACAACTTCCCGGTGGAGCTTCATACCCACAAAAGAAAATACCAGAACCAAATCCTTTGTCGGAGGACATTCGAGCGTATACTTACCGTCTACATCCGTAGAAACACCCATTGTTGTACCTTCGATCACAATCCCAACTCCCGGCAGAGGACTCCCCTCCGCATCCATAACCTTACCGGTAATTTTACGTTGTTCTTCTTTCGCTTGCGGTAGTGCAGCCTTCACCACAATAATCTTATCTTCAAAGTAATAAGTCAGTTCTTTATCCCGGAAAATATCGTCCAGTACTTGTTTCACCGACAACGACTTTGCATTCACATTCACCTCTCCGAAAGTATTACAAAGTTCCTCGTTATACACGAAATAAAGCCCTGTCTGACGCTGAATTTCCTGAAATAAAGTCTGCAAATTAGCTTTGGAAAGATTCAAATTCACTTTCTCTTGTTGCGCAGCGATCTCTGCCGATACACTAAAGGAAAGAAAAACAGTGAAAATGACACACCATTTCATTACATTCCAGATTTTACATCTTTTAGGCTCAAAAAATTTGAGCAAAAACCAGATTTTTTTCATAAATTTGGTAGTTATTAATTTAACAATCTGAATAAAGATTGGTGGAACAATACTTTATTCGTCTTCTTAGTATGCGGAAGGTATGCCACTACCTTCCGTATTTTCTCCGCAAAAAGAATCAGTAGCTAACAGTTAATGTCTTGCCTTGTTTATTTATTTTCACGCCCACACTCTCGGACAATGCTTTCAGAATATTATCGATCGCTTCATAACGTCTGACACATCCGGTGAAATGGAGTTGCTCCAATACTGGATTCTGAAAAAATACTTCCATATCATACCACAAAGACAATGTCGACATAATCTGTCCGAGGGTCTGATTATTAAAAATAAAAAGTCCTTTTGTCCAAGCCAAACAAGGTGTCAGATCAGCGTCCCGGATATCCAGCGTCCCGGACGATACATCGAAATCGGCCAATTGTGAAGGATTCATCATAAATTCCTTCCCACCTAGAAGGATACTTACTTTCCCCTCTACCAAAGCCGTCTGTATACGATCGCAATAATGACTGTTGATATTAAAAACAGTCCCGTATACTCTCACAGTCAACCCTCCAATCTGCACATAAAAAGGAGCCTTCCCTTTAGCCACCTGAAAATAAGCTTCTCCTTTCAGCACCACTTCACGCTTCTCTTTTCCGAAAGCGACAGGATACCTCAATGAGGAACCCGAATTCAAACGGACTATCGTCCCATCTGCCAGCTTTACCTGATATTCACCTCCCCGGGGTATTTGTAATTCATTATACTGCAATTCCCCGGTTTCTTCTCCCTGATAAACCAACTGATTATCTTTGTTCACCAATTGGTTTCCTGCTCCCAAATCGACTTGCAAAGAATCGCTGTTCTCCAGCTTCATCTTTTCGCCATTTGCCAAAATCAATATAGCTTTATCGCTTCCCGGGAGGATATTCTCCACCAGAACCGGAGCTACCTCCGTACGGTTCATCAACTGCCGAAGTGAAAAACCGACGGCCAATAATAACAATGCAGCCACAGCGACTGCGGCAACCCACCGTTTATATGCTCTTTTTCCATGGTCCAATCGGGTACACCGATCAAAACGCCGGATAGCAGCTTCGGTATCGATCTTTTCCCATTGTCTCCACCGTTGTTCCCATGTACCATCTTGTATCAACCGCTCGAAAAAAAGCCGGTTTTCTTCCTTTTTATCCAGCCAAGCCGTCAATTCCTCTCTCCGGACATCTTCCATCTCCCCGGATAAGTACTCTTCAATCAACTGAATAATAGGATCGTTCACTTCAGACATTTTTCACTTCTTTTACATAAAGACAACAAGAGATGCCAAAAGGGGTACGCAAAAAAGTTAAAAATGAATGTTAAAAAACAGGAATAGGATTTTTTACAACCAACATTCTCTAGATCAACAAAATATACAACAAGCCAAAATCTTGCATTTTTTCACGAATATATCGAAGCGCTTTTTTTTTCTGTGTTTTGACTGTGAGCAAAGTTATTTTTAACTGGGCGGCTATTTCTTCATTTTTCTTTCCATCCAAATGCAGTAAAAATATTTCTTTACAACGGGGTGGTAACTCGTCTATCGTCTTGAAAAGCCCTCGATAGATCTCTTCTTCCATGATATCATAATCGTCCAGTTCCGGATTCTCAGGATGCAACTGTCTGTAAGCGGCATATTTTTCCTCGACTTTTTTATGCTTTATCCGATTCAGGCAAGTATTACGCACAGCATTATAGAGAAACACCCGAAAACTGGCATAAGACATAAATTTCTCTTCTTTTTCCCATACAGAGACAAATAATTCCTGTACGATATCTTCGGCTTCTCCTTGTTCGTCAATATATTTCAGAGCAAATATCACCAGAGACCGATAAAATCTCCGAAATAATTCGTGATAGGCTTCCCGCCTTTTCAGATTAATTTGTTCTATGAATATTTCCTCTTTTGTTTTCATCCTAAGCTGCCAATGAAAAACAAAAATAATGCTTTTTAGAGGATTAGAAAGCAAGGAGTTCATAGTTAATTCTAAAAATTCAAAAGAAAAGCTGTGTGAATGCTCGATTCACACAGCTTCGCTTCTATTTCGGACAGAACTATTTACCTACTTTTTAGCAAACATAGATTCGATATATTGTTCCATTTGCTTTGCCATGTCTTTATCCTCACATTTGGCTACCAGTTTCTGACCGATCTTTTTCCAACGGTTGATCTGCAGAGGAGTAGCTTTTTCTTTTGCTCCGGCAATTATCGAGAATGGGAATTCTTCCGGAGAAAGGTTGTTCACTTCTTTTTCACAGACTGTAAGCAGCTGATTCGGATTATTGGCTAAGAGTGCTTTAGCGATATTGATCTGCCCTACCAATGATTTTTCATTTTTCAATTTCAGACCGACAATCTCTTTCTTCATCTGATCCAGGTCGGCAGCTGTTGTCGATTTATCCCGTCCGTAGAAAATCATCATCAATTTACGTTGATACCCGCTGGACAGTCGTTTATCGACAGCTTCTTCCGTATTATTTTGTGCAAACTTCTCCCGGTTTGCCAACAAATATTCATAAGCTTCAGAGCCTGCCGGAGCTAAATCAGGATTATTGAAAATAAACCAATAATCAGCCGATACTTTCTCTTCATCGGTGAGTTGTCCATACAATTCTGCAGCTACTTTCGAAGCATCCGGAGAATACATAGAAATCAAACTTTCCACATATTTAGCCAGGAATTCCTTATCCCGGGCTCCTTCTGCATATTTTGCATCCAGTACACCGGTTGCTTTATTATCGTCGAAAGCATCCTTTACCCGTTCGATAAACCGGTCCGGTTCACCACCGCCGACAAATTTATGACGCACGGTTCCATCCGTATTCAAAATGACAAAAGTAGGATAAGCGCGAACACCGAATTTTTTAGCTAATTCAGGTCCTTCTCCTTTTTCCATATCATATTTAACACAAATGAATTTCGGATTCATATAATCTCCCATTTTCTCCTGTGGGAAAACAGTGTTACTCATATATTTACAAGGCCCACACCAGGAAGTATAACAGTCGACAAAAATCTGTTTACGCATCTTAGCAGCCTTTTCTACTGCCTGTTCAAAAGTCAAGTCCTGAAAATTAACCCCTACATGAGCTAAATTCTTCCAGGATTCCACATAATATTCCAGGTAATTTTTCATTTCGCTATTAGCGGGGTTAGCCATCATTTTTTCAGCGGCAGCAACCATACGGTTATAATCTGCCTTAGTCGCTTTATCCCGCATAGCTCCGAAAGCCATCAGCATAGACGATAAATCGTTTCCGGTCAATGTAGCAGCGTTTTCTTCCACTTTAGATACCAACTGATTCACATCTCCCTGAGCCACCAATCCGGCGATATCACATAAAGACAACAAATCGTTCTTTTTCTGAAGATCCAATTTACCGATCTGTTGTTTCAGTTCATCCAAAGATACGGTTTGTCTTTCTTTATTTCCATAAAGGTGTGGAGACAAAGCCCGGCTATAAGCAGAGAATAAAAATTCATCCAATTTTTCTTTCCCTATATTTTTTTCAAAAGTCGGAATATTGGCCAATATCAAATTAAAATCGGGAGTTCCAACCGTACAAGTACCGTCTTCAAACAAGGGCCAGAATTCTTTTTTCAATTTATCTTTCTCGGTGACCTGAGACAGTAATTCTTTTTTTACCTGCTCTGCTTTTTTCTGATCGTAAGCATCATCTAAAGCGACCTTATAAGCCAATAATTGCTTTTTATTCATTTTTCCTTTTTCGTACTGTTGATTCAGATACAGCAAGGAAGTCTTTTCATTCAACCCTTTCTTTACTCTTTCGATAAAAGGTTCCAGTTCACCTCCACCGACGACAGCATGTTGTACCGTTCCGTCCGGACGGATAATAAAGAAAGAAGGATAAGCCCGCACACCTAATTTGTTTTTCAATTCTTTCCCTTCTCCCTGTTCCATATCGAACTTCACACAGACAAAACGAGGATTAAAAAATTCTCCGGCTTCTTTCATCGGGAAAATCTTTGTTGTCATCATCTTACATGGACCACACCAAGTTGTGTAACAATCAACGAAAACCAGTTTCTTTTCTGCTTTAGCTTTAGCTAATGCTTCATCAAATGTCAGATGCTGGAAATCCACTCCCGTTTGCGCAAAAGCCATTACGCCTAGCACCAAACACATCATCAAAGGAATTAATTTTTTCATAATATGATTTAAATAGTTTTGGTAAATGATGATGCAATTTACAAAATGGGATTCAATTAAAGTCTAATTTCTTCCATCTTAACCTATATTTGTGATATCCACGATAGTCCTCTAACATTTTATTAAGAGTTGTTGTCTCTTTTTTTTACAAAACCCAGTCTCCCAAAAACGACAGGCGACCGATACGGCCGGTTAGAAAAAATCAAAAGAGAAATTAAAATAATCGATTTATTGAAAGAGTAAAAATGAATAAATGTTTCCTGATTCGGGCTTTTTAATGTAATTTTGTCAGAGTACCTGTAACTTTTACAGGTCCGGAAGAAAATATGAACAAGATAGCTGAATATGGAAGATATACAAGCGATCAAACAACGATTTGAAATCATCGGAAACAATCCGGGTTTAAATCGGGCCATCGATATTGCTACCCAAGTAGCCCCGACAGATTTGTCCGTATTGATAACCGGAGAGAGCGGAGTCGGGAAAGAGATTTTTCCCCGTATCATCCATGCCTACAGTACCCGTAAACACGCTCAGTATATAGCGGTAAACTGCGGTGCGATTCCTGAAGGAACGATCGACTCCGAGCTTTTCGGTCATGAGAAAGGGGCTTTTACCGGAGCCGTATCCGACCGGAAAGGATATTTCGAAGTAACGGACGGCGGAACCATTTTTTTGGATGAAGTAGGAGAACTGCCTTTACCGACGCAAGCCCGTCTATTAAGGGTATTGGAAACGGGAGAATTTATCCGGGTAGGCTCCTCGAAAGTACAGAAAACCAACGTCCGGGTTATCGCAGCCACCAACCTCGATATCCCGCAAGCGGTAAAAAACGGAAAATTCCGGGAGGACCTGTATTATCGTCTGAATGCTATTCCGATCACGATCCCTCCTTTACGCGAACGTAAAGAAGATATTCCTTTGTTATTCAGGAAATTTGCCGCCGATTTTGCCGAAAAATACCGGATGCCGGCAGGCCCGTTAACCGGAGAATGCTATCCTTTTTAACGGAAGAAGCCGTTAAAATCCTTCAGGACTTCCGTTGGCCGGGAAATATCCGGCAACTGAAAAACGTAACGGAACAAATCTCCATCATCGAACGAGAACGTATGGTAGATGAAACCACCTTACGTAAATATATACCGGAACACGATCCGATGTTACCGACCCTGACCACCGGCCACGACAAAGGAGAAGCCAGTTTCGCCTCTGAAAGAGAAATCCTGTATAAAATCCTTTTCGACATGAAAAAGGATATGAACGACCTGAAACGCCTGGTCTATGATCTGATGCAAAATGAACCTCAGCAAGAAACAGGGACTACCGAGCCAACCACTTCTCTGGTACTGAGGAATCTCTACGATCACGAACCGGGACAATTCACTCCTTCCCCCAGTCCAACCCTCCTCAACCACCGGGAAGATCATATTCAGGATACCGAAGCAGTCATCGAGGAGTCGTTTTCTATCGAAGAAAAAGAAAAAGAACTGATTACAAAAGCTCTGGAAAAAAACCATGGGAAACGCAAACTGGCAGCGAAAGATCTGGGCATATCGGAGCGGACGCTATACCGCAAACTGAAAGAATACAATCTGGAAAACTAAATTGTGCTTTTGTTTAGTGAAGGCAAACTTCACAAAACAAAAGCACAACCGACTCCGTCATTTCCAATTCCATTCCAATAATTGCCCCTCATAGTCTTCGAAATAGAGGAGTTTATAGGGATGGTAACCTTGCTCCAGGGCGATTCGCCCGGAGGCGGATACGGCTCCGTGTGAACAGTCGTTATCTACGACTTTTTGAGAACCGATGTAAAGGACGCTACCGTCATCCGACCTCGTTTCAAATTCATATATTCCGGTTTCCGGAATATAAATCCATCCCTCCCAGATATAACCGAAATGATCGTCTGCCGGGGCCCGATCTATACGGATAGCCGACACATAACCGGAGTCCAGCGGTTGAGTTTTCTCGAGATCCGAAACACAACTGAATTTACCTTCGTAGTACCTAAAACGGATACCTTTTCCGGTATCCTGAATTTGTGACGCCGGCCGGTATACTGCTTTTTCCACTTGCAAAGTCAGGAGTTCGCTTGGTGCATATCCTGTTTTGAATCCCCTTGCTTTCAAAATACAGGAGTGATTCACTTGAATGGAATCACGGCAAAGAGGAGAAGTCCGATCCGGTTCCTTTCCGTCCAGGGTATAACGGATTTCTGTATCTGAAGTGGTACTACCCAACTTGAAAGTCATCTCTTCCTCAAACAAATACAAATCTTTTGAAACATAAGGGATAGATACCTGTTTTCCTTTACTCATAGAATAAGGGAAACTACCGGAAGAAATTCCCCGTTGCAGATTGGGTTCAGCCGATAACTGAAAACGTAATTCCCCTCCCTGCATCAGCTCGGCATAGGTGATAAAATTCCGGTCTATTTCCTTACCGTTCAACCAGACTTTGTCGATATATATGTTCTTCTCCGGTTCATTGGCTTTAACGACCAGTGTTTTCCCATTTGCCAGCTTTAGGGTCGCCTGGGGAAACAGGGGCGAAGTGAACACAAATTCGTTAGAACCGGGGCATACCGGATAGAAGCCGAGACTACTCAGGATATACCAAGCGGACATTTGTCCGCAGTCCTCATTACCGCAAAGCCCTTCGGGTGTATTCCGGTACATTTCTTTCAGAATACGGCGGACCATCGCCTGTGTTTTCCAGGGTTGTCCCGCATAACTATACAAATACGCCATGTGGTGGCTGGGTTCGTTACCTTGGGCATACTGACCGATCAGCCCGGTGATATCTGAAAGGGAAGTTTCCACCACGGAGGTTGTCGAAAACAGACTGTCCAGGTCCTGCAGGAATTGTTCCTCTCCTCCGAACAACTGTATCATCCCGTTTACATCATGAGGAACAAAAAAACGGTATTGCCAGGCACTGGCCTCGGTATACGACCGTCCAGCCTCATAAGGATTGAAGGGTGTTTCCCAGTTTCCGTCCGAGCGTTTTCCCCGGAAGAAACGGCAGGAACCGTCGAAGACATTGATATAATTACGGGCACGCCGGGCAAAACGTCCGGCGATGTCCTGTTCACCCAATGCCTCTGCCATCCGGGAAATACACCAATCGTCATAAGCAAATTCCAACAAACAAGAAACCGATTCCTTACGGAAATTTGCAGGAATATAGCCCTCCCGGATGTAATAATCGGCTCCTTTGGTATTTTTTTCAGCCGACCGTACCATCGCTTCCAAGGCTTTCCCACCATCGAAACCGCGTATTCCTTTCATCCAGGCATCTGCGATGACAGAGACGGAGTGATATCCGATCATAGTACCCGTTTCTCCTGAAGCTAACGGCCAAACAGGCAATTCGCCGATTATTTCGTAAATATCCAGAGCAGAACGGACGATATCGGCGACAAAAGCAGTATCCAGCAGGGTCATCATCGGATGCCAGGCCCGGAAGGTATCCCAAAGGGAAAGTGTAGAATATCGGTTTTTACCCTTCCCGGTCCGCCCGATGCCCATATCGTGTCTTCGGTATTCCCCATTGACATCATTGATCCGGTTAGGAACGACACTACTGTGATATAAGGCTGTATAGAAATTCACCCTTTCTTCCGGACTCCCGCCTTTGATCCGGATCCCGGAAAGCAGTGACTGCCATTCTTTATCAGCTTTTTTACGCACAGCATCGAAATCCTGCCCTATCAGGTCATGCTCCCGGTTGAACCGGGCATTCCCGACACTGACAGCCGAAA
>OATP01000737.1_pt1 | contig 16844 bp, 13 predicted proteins | sample 1495041 | NCBI WGS metagenome assembly OATP01 (sample SAMEA2579972, study PRJEB22360) | human gut metagenome | biome: human gut; feature: human-associated habitat; material: faeces | place: Denmark | collected 2008/2010 | reverse complement strand
TAATCTGTCTCAATTGCCGGATGGTAGCTTAACCGCAACGGTGACCGTTACCACGCCGACCGGTAACACCTCATCGGCGACGGCTGGCGTTAAAGTAGGGTTGACGAATCTGCCGACGATTGCTCTCAACGCTCTGTTTGGTGGGGATGGATACCTTAATCACGTTGAGTCGCTGGTGAATCAGACTATCAGCGGCAAAGTGACCAATATGACCTCAGGTTCCGTCAATATTAACGTCGGTGGAACGCTGCTGACGGCGACCATCAATGCCGATGGCACCTGGAGTCAGGTCATTAGCAGCAGTGTGTTGAGCAATCTACCCGATGGAAAACTCAACATTAGCGTGAGTGTGACCGACTCGGTTGGCAATATTATTACCCAGCCATCGATTCTGACCACGCTGACCCATGCACTCCCATCGATTTCTATCGGCAGCCTGTTTGGTGATGGCGCGTTGAGCGTGGGTGATTTGCTGTCGGCTCAGGTGATAAGTGGAACATCCGTGAATTTGGCGGGGGGATCATTAAGCCTGACGCTAGGCGGGAAAGCGTACAGCATACCGGTAGATAACAACGGCGCATGGAGTCTTTCCGTTCCACCGTTAGACCTGAAAGCGTTGCTGGATGGCAATCTCACGGTGAGCGTTACGGCGAAAGATGTGGCCGGTAACCCTGCCAGCGCCAGCGGCCTGCTTTCTGTTATCACGCACGCGTTACCGACGCTGGCCATTGGCAGCATTTTTGGCGACGGTGGCTTGAATATTGGCGATTTAGCCAGCGCTCAAGTGATCAGCGGAACCAGTACCAACGCACAAGGTTCTCAGCTCACCGTGACGTTAGGGGGTAAGTCCTACCTCACAACGGTTGGAAGCGACGGTTCATGGAGCATTAGCGTTCCTCAAACGGATTTGTCACTGCTTGGTGATGGCAATTTAGGCGTCAACGTATCGTTGACTAACCCAATTGGCAATACGGTGAGCACCGGGGGTTCACTCAACGTCATTACCCATTTACCAACCGTGGGGATTGCGAGTGGTCTATTTGGCAGCGATGGCGTGTTGAATATCGCTGAATCAGGCGTTTCACAACTGCTGAGCGGTACGGTGAGTAGCGCATTACCGGGTGCAAAAGTGGTGGTCACGTTAGGTGCCGTAGACTATCAGGCCACGGTGAATACCAACGGTACTTGGTCGTTAAACCTCAGTCCTACGCTGCTTAAAACCCTCACCGACGGCAATTTGCATATTGGCGTTAAAGTCACCGACGTGGTGGGCAATACCAACAGCACCGCCGTTGATGTTGGCGTCAAACTCACCCAACCGATTTTAACGATGGCGGCTCTCGCTTTGCCATCGCTGACCGATCTGTTGTTCGGCGGCAAATTGCTGGTGATAAAAGGGACGGCGGGCAATCTGAAGCAAGGAGACAACGTCCATGTTTCATTGCTGAATGACACGCTCGCGGCGGATGCCAAAGTCGATGGGCAAGGAAATTGGTCGGCATCGCTAACGCTGACGTTGGATTTGCTGAACCTATTACTGCTCAACAAGGTCGTTAACCTGAGTGCTCACGATTATGCCGGCAACGGCGTTAGCGTCAACGTGGGACTCGATGGCCATATTATTGATATCACTCCAACCTCTGCGCCAGCACCGATGATGATGGCAATGAGTCTGGATGATGTTGATACCAGCCAATCCAGTTCTCAGGATCACCTGTCTCAATCGCTGTCTAGCACGAGTGGCGATGAATCCGTCACCACACCATCCTCCGGCACTTTCACCATCGGTGGCGTCACCATTGATCTGGCGGATGGGACGCATAACAGCGGTGCTTCAGTCACTGGTAGTACGGCGAACGATACCGTGCACGTTACCGATCTTGGCTTCACTCATATTGACGGCGGTTCAGGCACCGACACATTGGTACTGAACGGCAGCAATATGAATCTGGATTTAACGTCACTGGGGATGAAAGTCGAGCACATTGAGATTTTCGATCTAGGCAAAGCGGGCAATAACACCATCACATTAGATCTTAAGGAGGCGCTCAAGGTGACGGACAAACCTGAAGATGACCTATTGATTAAAGGTAGCGTCGGCGATCGGGTCAATCTGGTGCATGGGCAAGGGGATATTTGGGACGTCAGCGGCCAACGTGAAGTCAATGGCGTGACCTATGACGTTTACCATAACTCATCAACCGGCAACAGCACGTTGGGAGACGTTCTGATCCAACAGGGGCTGCACGTGAATTTGATGTAGATGGTCGAGGCAATGTGCTGCCTGAGTTCACGCATGGGTTTTAGCCTAAACCTAGGCAGTTAAAGCAACGCCAACAGGATGTTGGTGTGGGAAGGCGGCCACAGGGATGTGGCATGTCAACCCTGTGCGAAGAGGGCGTCACGGAAAAACGCGTGGTTGTTAGGGGCGCCAACAGTTACACCAACATTATCCTTTTTCTCGCTTGAGAATAGGAGCACAGAGCGGGATGAGCTCTAAACACAAAAATCGATAAGCCATCATCACGATGTAAAGGTGGGGCAACATTATGAAGCGCTTAAAAAAATGGCCGGTAACGGCTTGGTTGTGCTGTGGTTTGAGTTGTTTTACCTCGTTTCCGCTGTTGGCTAAAACTCCGGCTGCGGATTATCAGTGGCAGTCGGCACCCTCCGAGCAAATGGAGGCTGAGCTTTCGATCAAAGAAGCGATTCTGCGGGCGTTTGGTCGCCATCCACAAATCGCCCAAGCGTCGGCGCAGATTCATGTCGGCGCGGCAAACTTGACCGTGGCAAAAAGTGCTTGGTTTCCGCAGATTTCATTGCAGAGTGCGGCAGGGCGTTCGCATCAAACGGACTCTTCCGGTTCGCTAAACAGCAATGCGTCGGCGGGCGTGACGCTGAATCAACTGCTGTACGATTTTGGTAAAACGAGCGGCAGCATCGATGAGCAACAAAACCTCGGTGCGGCTTATGATTATCAACTCTATAGCGTCCTGAATAACGTCGGACAGCAGACGGTACAGGCCTATTTGCAGGTCAAGCGTTATCAAGAGCTTATGGCTGCGGCACAGCGCAATCTGGCATCGCTGGAAGCGGTCAAAGAGATGTCGAAACTCCGCGCGGATGCGGGGCTAAGCTCGCAGTCTGATGTTCTTCAGGCGGAAACCCGCATTGCTGGAATGAACGCCACCTATGAACAGTATCGCGCACAAGAACGTTCAGCGCAGGCGAATCTCTCAGTCTTAACGGGCGTTGTGGCGACAAACCTTCCCGATTTACCCAAAGACCTCCTCGATCAAAAGATCACCATTAAAGACCTTCCCTATGAGCAAAACAGTGCTGTTCGCAGTGCGCAGGCTAAGCAGTTAGCAGCCGAACAGCGAGTGCGACAGGCCGAGGCTCAACACTGGCCCACTATTTCAGTGCAGGCTGGGCGAACTCGCTACGAAAACAGCGCCAGCTCCTATTGGGACGATCAGGTGCAATTAGTGGTACAGGCCCCGATATATCAGGGGGGAGCGACCAGTGCCAAAGTGGATGCCGCGGAGGGCGATCGCCAATCGGCTCAGGCTGAGGTCGAGGCGAGTAAGTTGGATATAAACCAAAAGGCGTCGGTGGCCTATGCCGATCTGATCGGTGCGCAGCAGCGTCAATTGGCGGGTGAAGAGCAATTCAGCTCGGCGGAAAATACTCGCAGCGTCTATCAGGATGAATACAAGCTCAGCAAACGTAGTTTGAATGACCTACTCAGCGTTGAGCAAGATGTATTACAGGCTGATAGTGCGGCGATTATTGCCCGCTATGACGTCTGGGATGCGGCTGTTCGCTATGCGGGCGCAGTAGATAACTTACTCGATATGTTGAATATTTCACGGCCAAAAGTGACGGGCGATACCCTGCCTGCATTATGACGAACGCGTTAAATCCAGAAGAGGTATGCAATGGCAGCAGATCAACATGCAAACGCCGATAAATGGATTTTAGCGATGGGGCGCGCGGCAGGGCGTTTTGGACTTCCCTGCGATATACCCGCATTACGCCAGCAGATGCGCTGGTTTGAAAATCTTCCCGTGCAGCGCCGGTTGGAGCGGTTGGGTGCGTTACTCGGATTACAGATCAGCATTCGTCCAAAAAACAATGTCAAGTGGCGTAATGAGATCATGCCGGTGATGGCGCAGCTGGAAGATGGTTCTGTTCTGATTTTGGAAAACATGGATGCTGAAAAGCATGTGAGCTATTGGTTAAGCGACTGTGGCGACATGGTGCGTGAAGAGGAACTCGACGCGTTGTTGGCACGCATACAACCCGATGTGGTGCTGTTGGGGATTGCGGCTCGCGGGCAAGACTCACGCATTGACGATTTCGTGCAGCCTTATCGAGAGCACTGGTTCTGGCATCATTTTAAACATGCAGGACGCAAGCTGTCTGAAATCTCTCTCGCCTCGGTATTGGGCAACGTGCTCGCGTTGGCGGGAATTCTGTTTTCTATGCAGGTGTACGATCGAGTGATACCGGCCCAGTCGTATCCGACGCTATGGGTGCTGTTTATCGGCGTTTTGTTTGCTGCATTTTTGGAGTATTTCATTCGCCTATCACGTACCCATATTTCCGATCTGATGGGCAAACATATCGACTTAAAAGTGTCATCGATGTTCTTTGCCCGAGCGCTGGCGATTAAAAATGACGCGCGTCCAAAATCCACCGGTTCTTTTATTTCTCAACTGCGGGAAATCGATCAGGTGCGTGAGCTGCTGACGTCGACAACCGTCGGTGCCGCGATGGATATGCCGTTCGTGCTGCTGTTTTTAGCCATTATGGCAATGGTGGGCGGGCCTTTGGTTGCCATCCCGCTGATCGCTATTCCGCTGATTGTGATCCCTGGCATTTTGATCCAGTGGCCGCTGGCTAAATTGGCGAAAGAAGGGATGCGTGAAAGCGCCATTCGTAACGCGGTGCTGGTGGAGTCCATCGAGGGCGTTGAGGATATTAAAGCGCTTCAGGCTGAACCCTATTTTCAGCGTCAGTGGGAACAGACACATCATGTCAGTGCGGCTATCGGCATGAAACAGCGCGTGTGGGGCGCTCGGCTTAGCGGATGGGCCTCGACGGTACAACAAATTACCTATGCAGGGATGCTGGTTCTCGGGGCATATCTGGTGCTGGCGGGGGATATCACCACAGGTACTATGGTGGCTTGTAGTCTGCTTTCTTCACGCACCATTGCGCCACTCATGCAGCTCACGATGGTTTTTTCACGCTGGCAGCATGCTAAAAGCGCCATGACAGGGCTGAATGAGCTGCTGAAGAAACCGTTAGATCGCGATCCAGAGAAAAAAATGGCGCACTGTCCGGCGTTAGCGGGGCACTACCAGTTCGAAAATGTGCAATACAGCTATGACATAGAGAAAGGGGAACAGGCGTTATATATCCCTGAATTAGAAATAAAACCCGGCGAACGTGTGGCGTTGGTGGGCAAGGTGGGCGCGGGAAAATCCACCTTGTTAAAATTGCTTTCAGGTCAGGCAGAGCCTAGCAAAGGAAAGCTAATTATTGATGGCGTTGATATGGCTCATATTGATCCGGTGGATGTTCGGCGACAGATTGGTTTGCTATCGCAGGATTCGCGACTGTTCTTTGGCACTTTGCGGCAAAACCTGATGCTAGGACATCCACATGCCACCGATCAGGAGCTGATTCAGGCGCTGCGGATTAGCGGAGCATTAGGCATGGTACAAAAAGACGCCGCCAGTTTAGATCGTATGATCAACGAGGGTGGGCGCGGACTTTCTGGAGGACAGCGGCAAATGGTGATGCTCAGCCGTATGATCGTGCGTAATCCCCAGGTCGTGCTGTTAGACGAACCTACGGCGTCCATGGACGAGCAGCTCGAAAGCTACGTGATCCGCCAACTTCAGAGCTGGATGGCGGGACGTACGTTGGTGCTAGTCACACATCGACCCGCGCTTTTAGCCATGGTTGATCGGATTATCGTGATGGATAACGGCAAAGTGGTGGCTGATGGCTCTCGAGACGAGATTCTCGGGCAGGCGCAGCGTAACAGTAACGTGACATCGGTTGTGGCCTAAGCGGGGGCGATATGGCAGAACTCACAATGCAGGAAGATATGGCGCGTCAGTCACGTTTCTATTCATCAGTCGTTTGGATCACGTTGGCGGGTATGGTGGGATTTTTCATTTGGGCCTATTTTGCCACGCTGGATGAAGTCACCGTCGGTACTGGTAAGGTGACGACGTCAATCCGTGCCCAACTGATTGAAAGTTTGGATGGCGGTATTGTTTCTGCGCTGTTGGTGCATGAAGGCGATATTGTCAAAAAGGGACAAATTCTTGCGCGCCTTGATCCCAAGCGATTTCAGTCTAACTACGGTGAAGCCGCGGCCAGAGCGCGGGCGCTTCGTGCGTCTTCTGAGCGTTTGCGTTCTGAACTGACCGGGGAACCGCTAAAATTCAGTGCCAGTACGCTGGCTGAGCCCGCGTTAGTGGCGCGTGAACGTCAGCTCTATGAGTCTCGCCGTCGTAATTTGAATGAGACCGTGGCTAATTTACAGGAGTCGTATCGGTTGGTGGTTGCCGAGCTGAGGATGACTCAGCCGCTGGTTGCCAAAGGGGCGGCAAGTCAGGTTGAGGTTATTCGTTTACAGCGGCAGGCCAGCGAATTACAGGGAAAAATCGATGACGCTCGTAACCAATATGCGCTTAGGGCGCGTGAAGAACAGGTTAAGAACAATGCCGATTTGGATGCTCAACTTGAAGTTATGGCCGGTAAGGAAGATCAGCTAGATCGCGTCACTATGATTTCACCGGTGCGCGGCATCGTGAAGGATATTCAGGTGATGACGGTTGGTGGTGTGTTGCAGCCGGGCGGCAAATTGATGGAAATTGTCCCATTAGAAGATCAGCTGCTGATAGAAACACGTATTAACCCTCGCGACATAGCCTACATTCGTCCGGGGCTACCGGCCACGGTTAAGATCACCGCTTATGACTCCTCCATCTATGGCAACTTAAATGGCACGGTAGAAATTGTCTCGCCCGATACGCTGCAAGATGAAGTCCGTCGCGACCAATATTATTACCGAGTATACGTACGTACCCAAAGCGCAGAGCTAAGCAACAAAGCAGGGCGTAAATTCCCAATATTACCGGGGATGGTGGCCAGCGTAGAGATCAAAACGGGTCAGAAAACGGTGTTGGATTATTTGATTAAGCCGCTGAATAAGGTGAAAGAAGCGCTTAGGGAGCGGTAGGTATGAGAGATATGATAACGGCGCAACTTTTCGTATATCTACTGTGCGGAGTGTGCGCGCTGGTACATTCAGCTCGGACACCTTCGACTGAGGTGGTGTATAAATACCGTAATTGATAGGCGGTCGAAACATTTCGCCGCCGTTCTATAAACGAATGGCGAGCGAAACCTTATCCCCCTCAAAAACAAATCAGACTCCGATCACATTTTCTGTTAGAATCCAGCACAATTATGTTGCACTCGCAGTTTGTGCCTATCCCTCGTGGTGATTTCTTATACTACCGCGTCTGATAAATCCACCCGGAAACTGCACCCGTCCTTTCGGGTCAAGGTGGATTTGGAGTTTTACCCTAATATGTCTTTTGATACTCTCGGCCTGAGTGCCGAATTGCTGCGCGCTGTTGAAGAACAGGGCTACCGCGAACCTACGCCTATCCAATCCCAAGCTATCCCCGTCGTTCTACAGCGCCGTGACCTGATGGCCAGTGCGCAAACGGGCACGGGTAAAACCGCGGGCTTTACCTTGCCGCTGTTACAAATTCTTTCTCAGGATACTCAGCCAGCAAAAGGCCGTCGCCCTGTACGCGCGTTAATTTTGACACCAACCCGCGAGCTGGCAGCCCAGATCGGCGAGAACGTGCGTGATTACAGCAAGTATTTGAATCTTCGTTCTCTGGTTGTCTTCGGTGGCGTCAGCATTAACCCGCAGATGATGAAATTACGTGGTGGTGTTGATGTGCTGGTGGCAACGCCGGGACGTTTGCTGGACTTGGAACATCAACACGCGGTTGACTTGTCTAAAGTTGAGATTTTGGTGTTGGATGAAGCTGACCGTATGCTGGATATGGGCTTTATCCATGATATCCGTCGCGTGTTAGCGAAGCTGCCCGCTAAGCGCCAAAACCTGCTGTTCTCCGCAACGTTCTCTGACGAAATCAAAGAACTGGCAAACAAACTGCTGACCAATCCTGCCTCCGTTGAGGTCGCGCGTCGCAACACTGCCTCTGAGCAGGTTGCGCAGTCGGTGCATTTTGTGGATAAACGCCGTAAGCGTGAACTGCTGTCGCAGCTGATTGGCACTCATAATTGGCAGCAGGTGCTGGTATTTACCCGTACTAAATATGGTGCAAACCATTTGGCTGAACAGTTGAATAAAGACGGTATCACCGCTGCGGCTATTCATGGTAATAAAAGCCAAGGCGCACGTACCCGAGCATTAGCCGACTTCAAAACAGGCTCAATTCGTGTACTGGTGGCGACCGATATCGCCGCTCGTGGTTTAGATATCGATCAGTTACCTCATGTGGTTAACTTCGAGCTGCCAAACGTACCGGAAGATTACGTACACCGTATCGGCCGTACTGGTCGTGCCGAATGTACCGGCGAAGCACTGTCATTAGTCTGCGTGGATGAACATAAGCTGCTGCGTGATATTGAGCGCCTGCTTAAACGCGAAATTCCGCGTATCGCTATTGAAGGCTATGAGCCAGACCCTAGCATTAAGGCCGATCCAATCCAGAATGGCCGTCAAAGCCAAGGTCGCGGTCAAGGCCGTGGTCAATCTCAGGGACGCAGCCAAGGTAACGGACAATCGCGTGATGGTGCTCGCTCCGGCGATAAACCTCGCGCAAACAACGGTGGCCAACGCCGTGCGCAGGGAGAAGGACGTAAGCCTGAATCTCGCGGTGATGCTCCTGCATCACAGCAGCGTCGTCCGTATCGTGGAAACAAGAAAACGGCAACGACTGCGTAAGTGTCGTCCTCGATTCATGATAAAAGCCAGCCTTCGGGCTGGCTTTTTTTATGGTCGAATTTTTTGTACAAGTAAAATAGAGAAAATCGATAAGCCAGCACCGCGAAGTTTGCGGTGCAAGGAAATCAAAGGTAGTTATACGCGTATACTGCAGCGGCCATGATAATCATCACGATGGTTATTTTTCTCATTAGGGGTCTCTGGCTAATTTGAAGAGGGCACAGCTTAGCATAAAGCCGTGTTTTGAGTTATGACGCAGGTAACAGTCCAAGGTGTGTGGCGGATGCGCAGCTAGTCCGCTCATGAGTCACTATCTGAAATGATGCTTATTTTGACAGATGGAGGAGCGGATTCTGCGCTGTGCGTATCGATAACGATGTTCCATATACCGTCATACGGAACTTCTATCACCGCGGGAAAAGAACTAAAAAACCCCCCATGATAATCAGCCCAGCTATCGCGACAAAAGCGGTCGTATTGCTTTTCATGGATCAGAAGAACCTTTGCAGGCTCCGAACATACTACTTTCACATAGCTATTGCCCGCTAAATAGCAACGACTGGTTTTCATTCAATAGAGCTCCATACGCAATAAAAAAAAACTCTCATCCCCGTATGTGTGGATGAGAGTAGCCATAGGCCAACACCAGGGAAACTTACAAATTACGTTGAGTGATGAAATTGTTATAACGCATAAATTTACATAAGTTATTGATTTAGATCTATTAAATTTATTAACCAAATGCGTGTTTTGATTTTTTATATAATCAAATTAATTAACTGATTGAAAATAAAAAGTTTTTTAAGTGGTGTGGGGGTGGGTGTTGGATAGGATAAATCGCTTTATTAAACCATTTAACAAAATTCGTGCATGATTTATTTATAGATGGATGAGGTTTGCTTCAGGATGGAAGCCATTTATTGTTGTGCTGACAATAAAAATTTGCGTCGACCTGAGCGTGCAGGTCGACGCGATAACATGTTGCTCTCTACAGGAGAAAACTAATGAGCAATCAGCGATTGTAGGTTGTTTTTGAATTCGTAGACGTTAGCTTTTGGGGATTTTTTGCAAAACTCGAGTGTTTGAGGAACGGCGACGGTTTCGACCATATTCAGATCAACAGAATCTCCACCTTTGTATTCAGTCTTATCGTTGAGCATCCAAAGCGCGACAGGAGCCATGGCTTTAGGATTCAGGTTGACGAACTCTTCACAGGTCATTTTGCTTGGGTTATTTTCTGCTGCCTGCACGCTGGTTATTGATGCAAGTAGTAGGCTTGCCGCTAAAGCGCATCCAGATAGTAAAGCATGTTTAGTTTTCATTAAGATATCCTTTATACATATGTCGAAAATTATCGCTGTAAGTATAGGCTGATAAAATTTAAATTTGACAAAAAATGGGCCAAAGTTTGTCGATTTTGGATATTTACAACGGCAAGGATCTAAGTCTTGGTGGGCTGTTACGCAGCCATCTGTTTTCGGCAAAATTGATAAGGTGTAACACCGTAATGGTTTTTAAATACAAATATAAAGTAAGATAAATGGCTATAGCCGCACTGCTCAGCTAGCTGGGATATTGTTAGGTTACTGTTTATACTCAACTGCTTAGCAGCATACTGCATCCTACTCTTAACAAGTATTTTTTGATAACTCGTACCTTCCTGCTTAAGTTTTTTCTTTAAGGTGCTTGAACTGACAAAAAGTAATCTTGCGATTGAGTCTAAAGACCAGTTTTTTGTAAGGTCACTCATAATTAACTCTTGAACAGCGAATGCTAGCCCTAAATTAATCTCTTTGACGAGGTAGGGGATAAAGTCTTTATCTGTGGAGAATGCATAAAGCAGTAAATGAAGTAATCTCTTGTGGTAGTATGCCTCTATCGTTGATAAGTGGGAACTTTTTGAAAGTCTGATGACTAATGAGAATACTTCAACGAATATGCATTTAGAGATAAACTCCCAATATTTTTTTTTCGGTCTATAGGGCAAATGATAAGCATCAGATGTCGTTGATGCCAAAAAGTCACGAATAGTGCAGTGATCAATTTTTATCACTTCAATCAGCCCATCAGACAGTATGGTATGACTGCTCGCTTGACAGTTGAGGAGTATTTTATGGCATGCAGGTACAAGGACTTTTGTAATATCATCAATGACTACCGTTGATTCTTGATGACAAAGCACAACCGCAAAACAGCTCTCATATCCAAGCTTCATACACCCTCCAATAAGTACTCAATATAATCTAATTGTTATAAATCACTTTAATCAGTGATAGCCGTAGATATAGCTCAATGTTAATTGGATGTAAAATGAAATAATATCACCATAAAATAAATATAAGATTTATCTTAATCGGTATTTCAAATGCTTTGAGGTTTATTTAATTATGAGAAATTTGAGTATCACTATTATGTATTTTTTTATAACAATAAGCTTTTTTTAAAGTATGTACAGAGGTTATAGCCTCATGAAATCTATATCTTTATCGTTTTTTCTAATCACAGTGATGTTCGTTTTTATATTTAACGATATAGTCCCATGAAAAACTATAATGATGGTTATGATGAGGTGGGTGAATTCATATCGAGGAAGAGGCGCGCCGAACTACACTAGGCTCGGTGGAAGGTTAAGAGATCAATGATGTAGCATTTGAAATAGCCAATTTAGGTCAAATGCTACATGAATAATGCTGATGGTTTTATTTGCTAAATAATTTATATTTAATATATAGGGAGAAGTATTTTATCCAATCGACAAATTTCTTATCAGAAAGGAGTTTTTTTGCCTTTATTCTAAGCAGGCTAGCATTAGGTGTCAGTTTTAATTGCGTGTCTTTCCATGGAGATTGGTTCAGGTAATAAAAGAAAATCTGAGACTCAAATATCATAAACCACGGTTTGTTTTTTGTAACATAATGCAAAATGGTTGTGCCACGAGATGCTTTATCATCTACCCTATCTATAGGGCTTAGCGTTATAGTTTTATTATATTTCTTATCAATTAATTTAATGTTTTCGTTTAAGAGTATATTTAATACATCCTGATCGGCATATTTATAAATTGTACCGCTATTGATCATGCTAAATGCCACGGCGGTGACATTTTTAAAATTCCACTCAGATACATTGATAAATAAAAATCCTGCATTGAAATATTTATCGGTATCAATACCGTATCCTAGTGTGCTGGCTTTCTGTTGCATCTCTTTAGAGTCAGCAACTACAGCGGCAATATGTCCTTTAAGGTTTAGGTCATGTAAGGCGTGTAATGAATCTAAGCAAATCATATCGCCATCCAAATATAAAACAGAATCAACCTCATGCCGTAGAACAAAAGGAACCATAAATCTTAAGCACGTGGACTTTGGGATTCCCAGAATGAGTGTATTAGGATTGACGGATAGTTCTTCCTGAAGTTCATATGTTGTTATTGAAACGTTATCACCTTGTATCTCAAGTATTCTAGATTTGTTTTTTTCAGAAATGGATTCGAAGAATAAATGAAAGTGGAGGTGCGAGTCTTTATTGTTTTCAATGACAGATGCAATGGCTACACCTGTTGGCATCACAAAATTATCATCAAAACAGAATGCAATATTTAGTACTTTTAGATTGTTATTGCTTGTTTTAATAGTGTTTTTTTGAATAGTGAATCATTTTCATGATTGAAATTTTTGTCTGTATCCATGTAATAAAAATTAGCCATGCTATTAATAATAGATAATATTTGATTATATCTAATTTTATCTATTATGAAAATGCTATGTTACTTTTGGTTAATTAGGTATTAAGAGACCCTAATGATTGTTTTTTTATTCGTTATAGAGGGGCTCCATCTGCAGAAGCAACGTAACGAAATGAACAAACTTATTAACATTAAAAGTTCACCGTGGGGGGAGGGTAGAGTATCAGAACTCACTTAGGGCAGGTAAAAATGCGACCGATTACCTCATCAAATACTCCAGGGCTGAACAATGGCACAAATACACTGTATGAAAAAAATACAATTAAAAGTAACTTGAGCGCCATAGCTAAGAAATAGAGTATCTTACTGCTCTTTCGATCCCCAATGATTCCCAATTCGTTCTTGGTGCGCCTGAAGCTATGGCGGGAAAACATAAAGCTAGCACGCCCTGTGAAGCAGCAGGAAATGAAGTTCCAGACGAGTACAGCCCACACAATCAAAATCAGGGATAGGCCGATAAGGTCTTTAACATGTAATTCGCAGTGATTTATTTCCATATTCTCAATCCTAATGTCTTCTGACCAGAACTGCGACAATCCCTATGTCTGTCTATAGCAAAGTTATTTGAGTTTACTCCGCCTGAAGCAGTATACCTCAACCTCAACGAGCTCATGGTCATGAGGATTTAGATAGCTTTAGGCTGCCCTAAATTCGTCGTATATCAGCCATTCTTCAGCTTCTTCGAGCACTTTCGCAAACCGCTTCAAATTACCTCTGATGCTTTTTGACTTCCAGCAGCGCGCAGTATGAATCGTCGCGGCAAATTGAAGACATAAAAAAACCAACCCATAATAGGTTGGTTTTCTTGGGATTATTTGGTCGGCACGAGAGGATTTGAACCTCCGACCCCCGACACCCCATGACGGTGCGCTACCAAGCTGCGCTACGTGCCGAACAGGCATATAGTACTCAAAAATTGCCGTTTATCAAGATAATGGCGTTGCGTTCGCGCGTTATTTAACCAGGTTTAATTGGCGATAAAGCGTTTCACATCCGTAAGCACCTGCAGCAGTAAGGCTAGCTGTGGTTTCTCGCCTTTCATCTCTTCATTGTCAGCATCGTAGGTACGATAGCGGCCATTCTTATCTAAAATGATGGTTTCTTTTGGCGTCACGATGACTAACTCATCACTATCACCCAGCGCTAGCCAGTTGTGTTTCCTACTCGGAGCAAACAGGTCTTCGCCCTGCGTGTAGTTAACGGCTCGAGTATCAACGTGCAGTAAGCGTTGCATCAACGTTGCCATAACATCGGCGTGGCTGGTGAGTTTGTTGATGGTTTGAGCCGGTGTTCCTGGCCAATGGATAATCAACGGAACTTGCAGTTGATAGCGGCTATAGTTAGTCCCGAAGCCCCAATCACCTTTGCCACTGTCGTTAAATTCGATACCGTGGCTGGCGGTAATCACAACGACCGTTTTATCGAGTTCGCCGCGTTGTTTGAGCGTATCCAGAATTGTTGCTATCTGGGCATCAACACCGGAAGCTGCCTTCTGATATTTCGCCATGAAATCTTCAGGTTTATGTCCAGAACTGCCCGCCAATGCGCTACGTGTACCGTTTAAATTTACGTAAGAGAACCACGGCGATTGAGTCGTTTGGGTTGCCAGCCATTGTTGCCATTGTTTGGTGGTATCGGCATCACTTTGACGGATTGGCGCTGGCAGGCTGAAATCGGTCAGCAGTGCTTGACGATAGAGCGGGGCGCTAAAGCCATCGGAAGAGAACAGACCAAACTGGTAGTGTTGCTGACTGAGTGCGTTAATTAACGCAGATGGTTTGCGTCCAGCCAAAATACCTTCAAGGTAGGAAGGCGAGATACCATAGAACAGACCAAACAGCCCGTTATCCAGATTGTTACCTGAACTATAGTGCTGGGTGAAATCCAGATTCTCATCACTAAACGCGGCAAGCTGCGGTAGATCTTGTTTAATATCGTCGGCACGCAGGCCGTCAACGGCAATTACCAGAAGGTTATAACCCGTACCTTTATCCGCAAAGCTAAGCTTACTGAGTGGATATTCAACGGATACCGCCTCCGGGCTACCGGTCTGGTTCAATCGATTTTGGAATTCTTGAGCATCTAATAGACCATGTTTCTCCAAGAAACGCCGCGCTGTCATTGGATATGAAAGCGGAAGGTTGGAGCGCTGCATGGTGATAGGGCGATAGAAGTTCGCATCGGCCCAGATGTAGATAAGATGCGATGCCAGAAACGCCGTGATAAACAGCCCAGCGAGGGGTTTGCCGAATTTTTGTCGGTTCAGACTACGAAGCTTCTGCCAGCTCCAGGTGCCAAACAGCATTTCGACCAGAAAAATGACCGGCACGCAGATAAACATCAGCTGCCAGTCTCGCGCCAGCTCACCTTGATCTGGGTTTACTACCAGCTCCCACACCACCGGATTGAGGTGGAGATGGAAACGGGTAAAGACCTCAGAGTCGACCAGTAGGAGCGTTAACCCTGTGGTCGCCAGCGCGGCGGAAATAAAGCGCAGCAGTCGCTGCGACATCACCACAAACGTGAGTGGGAATATAATCAGTAGATAAGCAGAAAAGCCAACAAAGCTAAAGTGCCCTAACCAACTGATCACCGCATAGACACGCCCAAACAATGAAGAGGGCCAATCGGCAACAAACAGGTACCGGCTGCCCAAAAGCAGACCGAGCAGAATATTAAACAGAGCGAACCAATGCCCCCAGCTAATCATCTGGGAAACTTTTTCACGGTATCGCTGACGGTTTGTCACCATAAAAGTATGTCTATACGTCCGGGCAAAAAATTAATGGGCTTTATCTTCCCGAATTGAAGCCTGTAAAGCTTCAGCAAAAGAGCGTGCAATAGCATGGCGCTGTGTGGGTGCGATGCTGGTGTTAATCAGATTCGTCACCATATTACCCAAAACCATCAAAGAAAGATCGTTTGGTGTGTGGTGCGATTCCAGTACGTTGGCCAGCTCACTAAGCAGTTGTTCAACGTGTTCGTCACTGTAACGGGATGATTGTGGCATAGAATTAAGCTTCTCAGACTGACAAAGTGCCATATCTTACCGTATAGGCGCGTGATTTTCCGCTCTTTTATACATTTGTTATTTTCATTGATTATACCTTAGCTTCCACCACCCAATTTATCAAAATACATTCAGCCTCGCTTGCGGGGAAGAATCAACAGTGTTTGAATACGCGCCTAAACGTGTCCGGGGCGAAATGGGAGAAGAAAAATGAGTCTGGATCTCGAACAGATTGCGTTGCATCAGTTGGTTAAACGCGACGAGCAGCAATTAGATGTGGTGCTACGTGATTCATTGTTAGCCAAAAATGCAGCAGTAGAAGAGATGATGGCTGAGTTGCATCGCGTATACAGTGCGAAAAGCAAAGCCTATGGCACCTTCTCTGAAGAGAGCGAGTTGGCAGAGGCATTGCGTAACTATCGTCGCGGCAATGAAGATTTTCTGGCATTTAGCCGTGCAGCGACGGGCCGTTTGCGTGATGAACTCGCAAAATATCCGTTCGCCGATGGCGGCGTGGTGCTGTTCTGCCAATATCGCTATCTGGCCGTGGAGTATTTGTTGATTGCGGTGCTTAACAGCTGTAGCAGCATGCGCGTCAATGAAGAACTCGATATCAGCAGCACCCACTACCTCGATATCATGCGCGCCGATATTGTTGCGCGGATAGATCTCACCGAGTGGGAAACCAACCCAGAATCCCACCGCTATTTGACCTTCCTGAAAGGTCGCGTCGGTCGAAAAGTTTCCGATTTCTTTATGGATTTTCTCGCCGCAAGCGAAGGGCTCGATGCCAAAGCTCAAAACCGAGGTCTGTTACAGGCGGTTGATGATTACTGCGCTGAAGGGCAGTTGGATAAGAACGAGCGGCAGGCATACCGTCAGCAGGTGTACAGCTACTGTAACGGCCAGTTACAGGCGGGTGAAGAGATTGAGCTCGAAGCGTTAGCGAAAGAAATTCCACCGGTGGGAGAGAAAGACTTCCAGCAGTTTACCGCCGAACAGGGATATGATTTAGAAGAGAGCTTCCCTGCCGATCGCAGTACGCTGCGCCAACTGACTAAAATGGCGGG
>OATP01000723.1_pt1 | contig 17051 bp, 14 predicted proteins | sample 1495041 | NCBI WGS metagenome assembly OATP01 (sample SAMEA2579972, study PRJEB22360) | human gut metagenome | biome: human gut; feature: human-associated habitat; material: faeces | place: Denmark | collected 2008/2010 | reverse complement strand
AAGAATTTCAAGAAGCGCGTGAAAAGGGGGAGTTTGTTGTGAACAAACCGGATACACCTGCTTCAGCACCTGTCGCTCCGCAGCCGCAAGTGCAATCAACCAGCTCAGCCGGTTACAGCCAGTCGCTAGCAAGCCCCAAAAAGCCAAGGTTTCATAAGAAAACAGTCATCGGTCTCTCCATCGCAGGGCTTGTTGCGGTCATTGCTGTGGTTTGCTTCTTTTTCTTCTCAAGTGGGCCGGATTTAGATGGAATTTGGCTGACCGACACGGCTTCCAGACCTCTTGTCTACGAGCTAAATGGGAAAGAAAAGAAGCTCAATGGCGATTATCCAATTCGAAAAGTGATCAAAGGAAATGAAGCGAAAAAAGAATTCAATGATAAGCTCTCTTCATTAGATTCCTCTGCTATACAGACACTGGCCGATGTTGACAATCAGTATCAATTGAAGACCAAAGAAGTGGTTATTATCAAAACAGATAGCGAAACGTTTTATAATTTACTGCAGGGAAATGGCACAAATGTCATGCTTTCTGATAATTTTAAAGATCTCATTTATTATAGAAATGCTGTCCCGGAATTTAAGAAAATGACCGTCTTTAAAAAACTCGCATTTCCAAAATTTTTAGTGGGAAAATGGGAAGTGGTCGAGGGAGAAAATGAAGAAGAGGAAGATATTTTGCAATTATCAGATCATGGTATTTCGAAACGTTCCTCCAACAGTTATTGTAGCGCCGTTTATTCACTTGTAGATTCTGCTCGCATCAATAGTAGTGATGGGGATTCTCGTTCTCTGGATGATAAAGTAAATACAGAATTCGAACATGTCCAAAAAGCAGTGGCAGAACAAGGCTACAAAATTAATAGTGCCAAAGATGTCTATAAAGAGTCTTATTCAAATTCTTATATTATTCCTGTAGAGGGCGGAAAGAAATTTATTGCTCTGGACAAAAACTACCATTTCTCTATAAAAGCTGAAAAAGTAAACTAATTTGAAGGGCCGATAGGTCCTTTTTATTTTTTAGAGGCCATGAATTTCCAAACAATTTTCTTTGAATGGTAGGATTTATGGTATACTAATAATAGCTTTTTTAAAAAATTTCGTTTTTAGGAGGATCAAGATGAATCAAAAAGATTGGGTTGAGTACTTTGAAGCCCTCAATGGTCGCAAGCCAAGCATGCAAGAATTTCAAGAAGCGCGTGAAAAGGGTGAATTTGTCATTGAAAAGACCAATACACCAACTCAAGCAGGAGAACCTGTAACTATCGCTTCACAGCCACAAATGCAACCAAGTGGTCCTGCAGGCCATAGCCAACCGGTGCCAAGACCAAAAGGAGCAAAATTCAGCTTCAATAAGAAAACCGTCATCGGTCTATCCATCGCAGGACTTGTCGCAGTGGTTGCTGTTGTTTGCTTCTTTTTCTTCTCAAGTGGACCAAGCCTAGATGGCGTTTGGGTTCGAAATACCGATTCGAGTCCGGTCACTTATGAACTCACTGGAAAGAAACAAAGGGTGAATGGTGAAAAAACAGTTGATGATGTCCTCAAAGGAAATGAAGCAAAAAAAGAATTTGAAACAGCCCTCTCCTTGTTAAATTCAAGTGAAATCCATACGCTTGCGGATGTAGACAAGAAATTTAACTTGAAAACAACAGAAGTCATCATTGTCAAATACGATAAGCATGTCACTTATAATTTACTTCAAAAAGATGGTTCAAATGTTATCTTAAAAGACAGTGTATATGATTTAAGAAGTTATTCGTCTAATTCGACAACTTTTAAAGAAGGTCTTGTTTATCACAAAGTTGAAACTCCTAAAGTTTTGGTGGGTAAATGGAAAGTTACGGCTGATGAAAGTGATGAAACAAGAAAGGTTACGATTACCGATCATGGATTGATTTCCAGTGATTCTGAAACAAGCCAAGCTGCTTTCTACCCGATGGCAGATAAAGATTTTCTAGATGGCAAATCTGAAAAAAATAAATCAACAGATAAAAAAGTTCAAAAACAATTTGAGAACATTAAAGAAGAGATTGAGTCAGAAGGCTATCAAGTAAAGAGTGAAAAGGACGTCTATAAACAAGTAGGGTTAAATTATTACTTCGTATCAGTAAATGGTGGAAAAAATATTCTTGTCTTAGATAGTAGTTATCACGTGAATGCCAAGCTAGAAAAAATGAAATAATGAGAGGACCGCAAGGTCCTTTTTGTTTTTCATCATGAATTTCCTAAAAAATGTTCTGAACTCCCTGATTTGTGGTATACTATGACTAGTTTTTAGGGAAATGATTTTTTAGGAGGATGATCATGAATCAAAAAGATTGGGTCGAGTACTTTGAAGCAGTCAATGGTCGCAAGCCAAGTATGCAAGAATTTCAAGAAGCGCGTGAAAAGGGGGAGTTTGTAGTAGAACAAAAGGATGCATCTGCTCAAACAAGCAACAATCAGGCTCATAGTCAGGAAGCAGCTGTTGCACCTACATCCTTCGCTCAAGAACAGTCATATCAGAAAATTTTGCAACCTGTTCCGGGGAAGAGAAAACCCAAGTTGTCTTTCAATAAACCAACAACGTTCGGTCTAGCCGTAGTCGCTATTGTTACTGCAATCACTCTTATTTGGATCTTTTTCTTTACAGGGACAAAAAGTCTGGATGGAATTTGGCTTAGCAACACGGATTCGATGCCAGTAGTTTATGAACTAAATGGAAAGAAAAAGAAAGTCAATACAACTCATCTGATCGAAAAAACGATCGAAGGAAAAGAAGCTAAAGATGAATTTATTCAGAAACTTTCTAAATTAAACTTACCGAATATGCAGACGCTAAAGGATGTCGATAAAAAGTTTCATTTGAGTACCAAAGAAGTAGTCATTTTTAAAACGGAAGGTTTAGTATTTTATAATTTGCTTCAGTCTAATGGGACAAATGTCATCTTCTTTGATGATTTAGCGGACCTAGCCTACTATACATCTAATTTGTCAGAATTTAAGAAGAGAGCCGTTTTCCAAAAAATCGAATATCCTGACGTTTTGGTTGGAAAATGGAAAAACGTGTCTAATACTGACGATCATTTAGTTTTTCAAATAACGAAAAATGGCGCATCGAATACGGATGTCACTGCTATTTATCCACTTGTAGATACTGATCGTATCAATAATAAGAGTGGAAATTCCCATTCTTCGGATGATGAAATAAATGCTGAATTTGAAGAGGTTCAAAAAGAGATTAAAAATCAAGGCTACACAGTGAATAGTGCTAAGGAAGTATATAAAGAGGCTTATACTCATTCCTACATTGTACCTGTAGATGGAGGGAAGAAGGTTATTGTTCTAGATAAAGACTATAATTTTAAGTCGATGGTGGAAAAAGTGCAATAATGAGAGGACCGCGAGGTCCTTTTTGTTTTCCAAACTTCTGATTTAAAACTATTCAAGTCTGAGCTAAAATATGGTAGAATAAATAAGATATGTCTGAGGTGTTTGAATCTTTCAGACGAGTACAGTTATTGGAGTTAAACATGCAAAATAGACCGATTATTATTGGTGTTACTGGTGGTTCTGGTGGTGGAAAAACTAGTGTATCTCGTGCCATTTTGGCGAATTTTCCAAATGAAAAGATTGCCATGATTGAGCATGATTCTTATTACAAGGATCAAAGTCATTTGACCTTTGAGGAGCGGATCAAGACCAACTATGACCATCCGTTTGCCTTTGATACAGATTTGATGATTGCACAGATCAATGAACTGTTAGCAGGTCGCCCGGTAGACATCCCAACCTATGATTATGCGGCGCATACGCGTAGTAATAAGACCTATCGTCAGGAACCGCAGGATGTCTTTATCGTAGAGGGGATCCTTGTTCTTGAAGACAAGCGCCTTCGCGACTTGATGGATATCAAAATTTTTGTGGATACCGATGATGATGTTCGGATCATTCGTCGGATCAAGCGAGATATGGAAGAGCGGGGCCGGAGTCTTGATAGCGTTATCGATCAGTACTTGGGTGTGGTGAAGCCCATGTACCATCAGTTTATCGAACCGACTAAACGCTATGCGGATGTCATTATCCCGGAAGGTGTCAGCAATACTGTAGCAATCGATCTGATTACAACCAAGATTGAAAAAATCCTCCGAGAAGCGCGTGAAGGTTAAGACAAAACAGAGATAAGGACATGAGTGGATCTTATCTATCTAAATAATAGAGAGTGCGAAGAGAATTTTGAAGAAAATCACTCAATCGCACTCTTTTTGTCGCTTTCTAACTTAATTTTTGAGCAAAGATTTGGTATAATGAAAGGTATGAAACAATCGGAAAAAGAATCACAATACCAGCTCTTGCTGGCCCAGTTAGATGCTCTCTTAACGGATGAAACCAATGCTTTGGCCAATCTATCCAATGCTAGTGCACTCTTGAATCAAGCCCTGCCTCGTTCTGTCTTTGCAGGTTTTTATTTGTATGACCAATCTGAATTGATCTTGGGACCCTTTCAGGGTGGGGTCTCTTGTGTTCACATCGCACTTGGAAAGGGTGTCTGTGGAGAAGCAGCTCAAAAACAAGAAACCATCATCGTCGAGGACGTCCACCAGCATGCCAACTACATTTCCTGTGATAGTCGGGCCATGAGTGAGATTGTGGTGCCCATGGTCAAGGATGGGCAACTCCTTGGGGTTTTGGATCTAGATTCAGAAATAGTCGCTGATTATGATCAGCTGGACCAAGCCTATCTCGAACAGTTTGTCTCTCTCTTGGTTGAAAAGACAGACTGGGATTTTAAGATGTTTGGAGTGAAGAGCTAATGTATCAAGCCTTATATCGAAAATACCGGAGCCAGACCTTTGGCCAATTAGTTGGCCAGCAAGTGGTAGCACGGACATTGAGACAAGCAGTGGAGCAAGATAAGATCAGTCATGCCTATCTCTTTTCTGGTCCTCGCGGAACTGGGAAAACCAGTGTGGCCAAGATCTTTGCCAAGGCCATGAACTGCCCTAATCAAGTCAATGGAGAGCCTTGTAACGACTGCTATATCTGTGAAGCCATTACCAATGGGAGCTTAGAAGATGTCATCGAGATCGATGCGGCCTCCAACAATGGGGTCGATGAGATTCGTGATATTCGCGACAAATCAACCTATGCGCCAAGTCTTGCTAAACACAAGGTCTACATCATCGATGAAGTGCACATGCTCTCTACTGGTGCTTTCAATGCCTTGTTAAAGACATTGGAAGAGCCAACGGAAAATGTGGTCTTTATCCTCGCAACAACGGAGTTGCACAAAATTCCTGCGACGATTCTATCACGGGTGCAACGCTTTGAATTCAAATCGATCAAACTGCCAGATATCGTTCACCATTTGGAAAGTATCTTAGCCAAAGAAGGCATTTCTTATGAAGCAGATGCTGTGCAGATTATCGCCCGGCGTGCTGAAGGTGGTATGCGGGATGCCTTGTCCATTTTGGACCAAGCCTTGAGTCTAACAGCAGGTAGTGAGTTGACAACAGCGATCGCTGAAGAGATCACCGGCTCCATCAGTCTTGCTGCTCTTGACCAGTATGTAGCTGCGATCCTAGCTCATGATGCGACAGCGGCGCTGGACCAGCTCGCGATTATCTTTGATAATGGGAAGAATATGGTCCGTTTCGTCACGGACTTGCTCCAATACCTCAGAGATCTCTTGATTGTTCAGACAGGTGGAGAAAATACTCACGCTAGTGACTTGTTTGCGGCTAATCTATCGGCAGATCAAGCGCGTCTTTTTGCCCTGATTGATCAGGCGACGACTAGTCTAGCAGATATCAAAAACAGCTTGCAACCGCGTATTTATACGGAGATGATGACCATCAAATTGGCCGAAATGACGGGACAAACTGCTACGTCGTCCACTGTTGAAGTGCCTTCTAATGTCTTGGCTCAGCTAGAAGAGCTGAAGAAGGAAGTCGCTCAACTCAAGCAAGAAGTGGCCCAAGCCGGAGACAATCTGTCTAGTTCCAAGCCACCAGTAACCCGCCCAACCAAGTCTAATAAGGCTTACCGGGTCGATCGAAACAAGGTCAATGCGATCTTGCAAGAAGCGGTTGAAAATCCAGAACTAGCACGGACCAACTTGATCCGTCTTCAAAATGCTTGGGGAGAGATCATCGAAAGTCTAGGAGGTGCTGATAAAGCCCTCTTGATCGGATCTCAGCCAGTTGCTGCAAATGAGAACCATGCGATTTTGGCTTTTGAATCGGCCTTCAATGCTGAACAGACCATGAAGCGGGACAACCTCAATACCATGTTTGGCAATATCCTCAGTAATGCTGCCGGTTTTTCACCTGAGATCTTAGCGATTTCTTTGGAAGAGTGGACTAAGATTCGAGCTGAATTTTCATCCAGAGCGCGTGGACAAAAGGTTGAAGTAGCCACAGAAGAAGAGAACGTCATCCCAAAAGAATTCGATTTTTTGTCTAATAAAATTACCGTACAAAACGATTAACTCATGAATTTTTTATAGATTCATGGTAGAATAGTTCTATGAATAGAAAACAATTTTCAGTGTTAGCAGTCTTTACTGCTCTAGAAACCTACTTTTTCAATGAAGCGACCATGGAGGGTCAAATGCTCTTTGCATTCTTTTGGGCCTTCTTGATCTTGCGCAATCTCAAAACAGCTTATATGGTCGAGAAAATTGCCAGTGCCATTGAAAAAGAAATCAACAGAAAAAGCCGAAAATAAATAAAAACCTTTTGAAAATGGAGTATCACATTTTCAAAAGGTTTTTTTTGGATTCGGTGTATCCTGCAACCTGTCATTTATGGTATACTAGTTCTATGCAAATTTTCACTGACCCTATGAGTCTAGGGCTGTTTTTACAAGTGTGTGAAGGAGTCTGGGTCTTTCTGTAGGAGAAGGGAAAATAAAAAAATATTTTAGGGGTGTGAAAGATAAATGTCTAGAATGAAAAAAATAATCACTGTGCTTCTTCTTTCTCTTGGTCTGGTTCTTATTTCAGCTTGTGGTAGCTCTTCACCTAAACTGGAAGGCAAATGGAACGTCCAAACTGGCGATAAGAAAAATGGTGTGATCGTTTTTACAAAAGATACTGTAACAGTTGATGGTGAAAAGTATCCCTATAAACAAAAGTCGATTGAAAGAAAAGAGGGGATTGTATACTACAAAATCGAACAAGATGGTGAGTCTTATTCAGTGATTTTCCCAGATCCGAATAAAAATATTGCCATCATGATTCAACCAACTTCAAAAGACAATGATTTGAGTGGCCTCTTGCTCTATGCCATGAATAAAAAAGAGAAACCAAACTACGAAGAGTATGCCAAGAAATACTTGAAATAGACTTGGGTGAGAAGATTAACATTTGAAATTATCACTGCGTCTTACTCGACAATCCAAAGATAATTGAGAGGCTAGGACTTTTGTCCCAGCCTCTTTTGTGCACTTGTTTTCACCATTTTGTCAAGGAGATTTCTCCGCTATTAAGCCAGATTTCTTTTTTCGTGTCCAGTTGGACCAAGAGTTGGCCAGTATCGGAGATATCTTTGGCAAGGCCTTGATAGGTCTGTTGGTTCTGCTCAAAGGTAACGGTTCGTCCTAGGACTAGGGAGCGCTCTTTATAAAGGTAAGCTAGCTCGTCGACATCCGTTTGGAAGAATTCCTTCCAAATTTCGCAGATGAGGCTATTCCGAGTGATGGGGCAAGGACCTTCAAACAAGGAACCAGCCTTGGTTTGTAGTTCTTCTGGAAAAGTCGAAATAGCCATATTGAAGCCGACTCCAATAATGACATCTGTGACAAGACCGGTTTCAATCGAGGTAATGGCTTCTGTTAGGATACCGCCAATTTTCTTTTCACGGTAATAAATGTCATTGACCCATTTGATAGAAACATCAATTAAGGTCAGGTTTTTAATAGCTTTACAGATAGCTGCAGCGACCATGAGGGTATAAGGGGGAAGCTCCGCAGGTGGGAGTTGGGGCTTGAGATGAAGGGACATGTAGATACCACCTTGATCTGGACAGTAGTAGCTACGGCCAAATCGTCCCTTCCCTGCAGATTGAGAATTGGCTAGGTAGAGCGTGTTGCCTTCATGATTGGCTTCCATTCCTAATTTGGCATCCAATTGAGTAGAGCTACAATGTTCGTTTAGAGAAACGTTCAAGTGGGTGTTGCTTGCGATCACTTCAGGTAGTAAAATGTCACCTGAGATGAGTTTATAACCTTTCTTTTTGAGGGATTCGATGACGACTCCCTCTTTTTCCAAGCGTTGGATGGCTTTCCAGATAGAGGTGCGAGAAACGCCTAACTCCTTGGCTAGTTGCTCTCCGTTGACGTAGTCATCTGCTTGGGATAGGGTTTGAAAAAGAATTTCGTGTGTTTTCATAGGACCTCCTAGCGACTGCTGTCTCGAATCGTCAGTTTGGTGGCTAATTTGACCATATAGGGAACACTTGGTTGGGTTCCTTGAAAGGTTTGCCATAGCATCTGAATGGCTTGCTTACCCATTTCTTCTGTATAAACTGTGACGGTAGACAGGGCAGGGTAGACATACTTGGCGATCGAAGTATCATTGAAGGAAATGATGCTGACGCGATCGGGCACTGCAATGTGGTGTTCCTGAAGTGCTCGCAGGGCCCCGACAGCCAAGGCATCACTGGCCATGAAAAAGGCAGTTGGCAAGTCGTTTCCTAAGCCTTGGATCAGCTGCTCCATCAGTTGGTAGCCAGATTCAGTCGAAAATTCTCCAACCGCGACAAAGCGTTCTTGGTAAAACCCTTTTGCGGTGAGGTATTGTTGAAAGGTCCGTTGACGCGGATCCATCTGAAGCGGTGTCGCATCAGCAGTCTGTTCCCGACCAACCAAAAGCCCGATTTCCTCATGCCCTTTTTCAAGAAAGTGATCAAGAACCATGATAACAGAATCTTCTAGATCTGTCGTCACACAAGAATGCCCCAGATAGAGGGTGTTGCTATCGACAAAGATCAGGGGCTTACCGTAGCTTTCCAGATCTTGAATGGTCTTGGGACTGAATTTCCCAAGAGCGATGATCCCGTCTGCCTCTTGCATCAAGGACCAATCATCCTTGCTGAAGATACGAATGATCTCATAGCCCAATTCTTGGGCCTGTCTTTCCAACCCTATCCGGATGGCGTAGTAGTAAAGATCGTCTAATTCTTCTTCGCGCGTGTACCATTCAAAGATAACGATTTTATGAGAGTCTAGGCCCGCTTGAGGAATTGTTTTTCGGCTTTTCTTTTGGTAATGCAGGTCCTCAGCGATGCGAAAAATCCGATTGCGCGTGTCTTCACTGACGGACAAGGTCTCGTCCAGATTGAGGACACGAGAGACGGTCGACTGTGAAACACCTGCTTTTTCTGCTATGTCTTTAATCGTTGCCATAGTGGTTCCTTCTTTTGCTTGTTATCTAAAGTATACTCTAAATACCAGTAAAAAGAAATAGATTTTACTAAATGTTTACAGGTTTGAATGATAGGAGGTGATTATAAATAAGCAAATTAAAACAATAAATCATCATATTCAATATACGAAACCGTTTACATTGCAATTGAATAATGGTACAATATCTATGAAGAAAGGAGGTCGCTTTATGAAAAAAATCGTGTATCCATCTGCGGCCCTATTAACGGCTTTTGCTTTATTATCAGTCCAAACAGCAAAAGCAGACACAACTCAAGCAACGGATCAAGCCAATGAACCGGCAGCAACAGTAGAAGAGGTTGTAGCTTCTCCAGCTCCAGAAACCTCCACAGAAAATCAGGGAGAAGTGGCCGAAACACCGACTACAACAGACCGTGCAGCAACCCCGGCAGCCTCCCCAACGGTAGCGTCGACAGAGACGACATCTCCTGAAGTGGAAAAATTGATTGAAAACATGCCACTCAAACAAAAGGTCACTCAAATGATTATGCCGGATTTCCGTAAGTGGCAGGAGGCGAATCAGGAGTCACCTCAAGATCTGACTAAAGTTAATGCTGAAGTAGCGGAAGCTATTGATAAATATGATTTTGGGGGCGTTATTCTTTTTGCTGAAAACGTCAAAGAGACCAAGCAGACCCTGGCTCTGACCCAAGATATGCAAAAGGCAGCCATTGAAAACAAGGCCAATAACGGAAAGATTCCGCTATTGTTAGCGATCGACCAAGAAGGGGGCATCGTCTACCGCTTAGGAACAGGAACAGCCCTTCCCGGAAATATGGCGATCGGGGCCACTAATGATCCCAAGCTAGCTAAAGAAGCTGGCCAAATCATCGGTCGTGAGTTATCTGCTCTCGGTTTAAATGTTGATTTTGCACCCGTGCTAGATACCAATAACAATCCACAAAACCCTGTCATTGGGCTTCGTTCCTTCTCCTCTGATCCAAACCGTGTTGCTTACTTAGGAATTCCGATGATGAAGGGAATTCAGGACTACAATGTGGCCGTCGCTGCTAAGCATTTTCCGGGTCATGGAGATACAGCGGTTGATTCCCATACAGGTCTCCCATTGGTAGATAAATCTCTTGCCGAACTTGAAAAATTAGAACTCCTTCCATTCAAAAAAGCCATGGATGCAGGTGTAGACCTCTTGATGACAGCTCATATCCAATACCCACAAATTGAAAAAGATCAGGTTGTGTCAAAAGAAACGGGTGAGAAAATCTATGTCCCAGCGACACTCTCTGATGATATCTTAACGGGATTGGTACGGAAGAAATACGGCTATAAGGGTGTGATTGTCTCCGATGCTATGGGAATGGACGCCATCGCTAAGAACTTCGGTGAGGTGGAAGCTGTGAAGATGGCGATCAAGGCAGGAGTTGACCTAGTCTTGATGCCAATGACCCTTCGCAGTAAAACCGATTTGACCAAGATTGATACCATTGTCGATGAAGTGGTTCGTGCGGTGCAAACGGGTGACATCTCAGAAGATCGTTTAAATGAGTCGGTTCGTCGGATCCTCACCCTCAAAGAAAAACGTGGGGTCCTGAATTTTGATCCAAGTGCTCGCACGCCTGAAAAAGCTGAGGAAGAAGTAGGTTCCAACCTCAATCGTGATCTGGAACGCAAGATTGCAGCAGCAGCGGTGACAGTTGTAAAAAATGAAGACCATACCTTGCCATTTAAGGTCCAAAAAGGGGATCATGTCCTATTATTAGGAGCTTTTGAAAATGAAGTTCCTGGACTAAATTTGGGCATGCGTCGCTTAATAGCGGATGGGGTTCTTCCAAAAGATACCTCGTTTGTGGCGAAGAACTTCACCAAAGAATCCACGCTTGGTAGTCTAAAAGAAGACCTAGAGAAAGCGACTCATATCGTAGTGATTTCAGAGATCGGTTATGAAGGCCAACTGGATAAAGATTTCTGGCGGACCAAGATCCCAACGGAAATCATCCATTATGCCAACACCAAGCAGAAGAAGGCAGCTATCCTTTCGATCTCCAAACCTTACGATGTAGCCAACTATCCAGCGGCTAAAGCCATTTTAGCAGTCTATGGAAATAAGGGAATGGATCCAACGGAATCTCTCAAACCAGACAATGCCTTTGGTCCGAATATTCCTGCAGGTGTGGAAGTCATCTTCAATGGTAAGGAACACATAGGTACTTTACCGGTGGATATTCCAAAAATTGTAGATGGGAAAATGTCGAAAACAGAGTATGCCTACCGCATTGGTCATGGCCTCTTCTATCCAGCACCTGCTCCATTACCGACCCCAGAAGCTCCGGATCCAACTCCATCAACACTCGATCCAACCCATCAGACAAAACCAGTAGTGGTTGGAAACACGGGTACACAAGTCCTTGCTAGCAAGCAAGAAAAAGTTCGTCCTCTTGATGGTCCACAAGTCACTCCGATTTCTGTGTCACATGACACTGCTCAGGCTCCTGTCAGTGTATCCGATAGTCCTGCTTCATCGGTATTGCCAAAGACCGGTCAAACCGAGAACCTCCTAGCCCTTATGGGTGTCAGCCTCTTAACCTTCCTTGGATCTTTTGTCTATCCGAGAAAGAAAAATTAAGGAATTTAGAATCTCAATTGGATGACCTCCTAATTGAGATTTTTTAGTAAAGTTTTACTAAAATTCTCTATTTGCATCCAATGCATCTCTTAACCTATCTGATAAAGAAAAACCGAATTTATCAAGAGATTTTTTGTTGTTAATTTTTTCAATAAAATTTTACTAAAAATGCTTGAAAACAGTTATTATATTGTTTATAATACAGGTATAAAAACGTTTACAAAATCATTAAAGGAGTTCCCTATGGCTACACCCATTACTCGTCAGCAATTACGTGATCGCTTTCAAACCCTTTTTGGACTAGAAGCCGACCATACCTTCTTCTCACCTGGTCGGATCAATCTGATTGGTGAACACACAGACTATAACGGAGGACACGTCTTCCCGGCAGCCATTACCCTTGGGACTTATGGAGCTGCAAGAAAACGTGAGGACAAACTCTTGCGTTTCTTTTCAGATAACTTCAAAGACAAGGGGATGATTGAAGTTCCATTGGACAACCTTCATTATGAAAAAGAGCACAACTGGACCAACTATCCTAAAGGCGTGCTTCATTTCCTACAAGAAGCTGGCCACGTCATTGATAGCGGGATGGATGTCTATGTCTACGGCACGATTCCAAATGGAGCTGGACTCTCCTCTTCAGCCTCACTTGAGCTCTTGATTGGTGTGATCGCTGAAAAGCTCTTTGATCTCAAGTTGGATCGCCTCGATTTGGTCAAGATCGGAAAACAAACGGAAAATCACTTTATCGGGGTCAACTCTGGCATCATGGACCAATTTGCCATCGGTATGGGGGCAGATCAACGCGCTATTTATCTAGATACTAATACTTTAGAATATGATCTGGTGCCGCTTGATCTCAAAGACAATGTCGTGGTCATCATGAATACCAACAAACGCCGTGAATTGGCTGATTCCAAATACAATGAACGTCGTGCCGAATGTGAGACAGCCGTCTCTGAACTTCAGGCAAAACTAGCTATCCAAACCTTAGGGGAATTAGACCTCTGGTCCTATGATGCATACAGCTACCTGATTAAAGATGAAAACCGCATCAAACGGGCTCGTCATGCAGTTCTTGAAAACCAACGGACTCTCCATGCTCGTCAGGCTCTTGAAGCAGGTGATCTGGAAGGCTTTGGCCGTCTCATGAATGCTTCCCACGTATCTTTGGAGCATGACTATGAAGTAACTGGTCTAGAATTGGATACCTTGGTGCATACAGCTTGGGAACAAGAAGGCGTCTTGGGAGCTCGTATGACCGGTGCAGGCTTTGGTGGTTGTGCTATTGCTCTCGTAAACAAAGATAAGGTTGAGGCTTTTGAGGAAGCTGTCGGCAAACGCTATGAGGAAGTCGTTGGCTATGCGCCAAGTTTCTACATTGCAGAGGTTGCTGCGGGGACACGGGTACTTGATTAAAAAGGAGATAGGATGACAGAACTGGTATTAGATGCATTTGTCACAGCCATCATTGATGCAAGTGACTATGAAGAGATGGATCGGATTTATCTAAAAAACCGCGTTATGAGTCGCATTGGAGAAGAAGGGTTAGACGCCCCAGCTCATCAGGCTGACTTGATCGCGCTCAAAAATCAGTTGGTGGAGCTTGCAGTCGCTAATAGTAAGATTCCAGATAGCATGGCCGCAAAAGACAGTCTGGGTGCGGAGTTGATGGATTGGGTCACACCTAGTCCGAGTCAGGTCAATCGTCGTTTCTGGGAGACCTACCGTCAGTCCAAGGAAGATGCGATTGCGGATTTCTATGCCCTCTCTAAGCACAATGATTATATCAAGGTCAATGCCATTGCAAAAAATATTGCCTTCGAGACAGAGACCCCTTATGGGACGATCGAAATTACCATCAATCTGTCAAAACCTGAAAAAGATCCCAAAGACATTGCGGCTGCTAAAAATGCCAAGGTGCGTCATTATCCTGCTTGTCAATTGTGCTTTGAAAATGAAGGCTATCAAGGTCGTCTAGACCATCCAGCCCGGGCTAATCACCGGATTATCCGCTTTGATATGGCGGGGCAGGAGTGGGGCTTCCAGTATTCTCCTTATGCTTACTTTAACGAACACTGCATTTTCCTTTATAGTCAGCACATCCCCATGTCTATTAACCGCAAGACTTTTGAGCGACTCTTGACCATTGTCGAGACTTTCCCAGGTTATTTTGCAGGTTCTAATGCCGATCTCCCAATTGTAGGAGGTTCTATCCTAACCCACGAACATTACCAAGGTGGTCGACATACCTTTGCCATGGAGCTGGCTACTGTGGAGGAAAGCTTTACAATTTCGGGATTTGAAGCCGTGTCACTAGGAATTGTCAACTGGCCCATGTCGGTTCTCCGCTTGCAATCGGATGACAAGGCGCAATTGATTAACCTGGCAGACCATATCTTAGAAAGCTGGCGAGGTTACTCGGATCCAGCTGTGCAAGTCCTAGCCACATCTGACGGTCAACCCCATCATACCATTACCCCCATTGCACGAATCCGCGATGGGCATTATGAACTGGACTTGGTGCTCCGTGACAACCAAACCTCACCAGAGCATCCCGATGGTATTTACCACCCGCATGCGGATGTGCAACACATCAAAAAAGAAAATATCGGCCTGATCGAAGTCATGGGCTTGGCGATTTTGCCACCTCGACTCAAGGAAGAGCTCAAGCAGGTCCAAGACTATCTACTTGGACGAGAAAGCAGTGTGGCTAGTTACCACCAGGACTGGGTGGATGACTTGAAAGGCACTCACCCATCCCTCACAGAAGAAGCGGAGGCAGAGGCCCTTGTCCGTGAATCAGTCGGTCAGATCTTTGCGCGCGTGCTGGAAGATGCCGGTGTCTACAAGCGAACAGCAGAAGGCCAAGCAGCCTTTAGACGCTTTGTCGCGACACTTTAAGTGTGGAGAAGAGGCAGAAATTTGGTACAATAAGAGAGAAGACAAAGAAGCGAAAGGAAAACAAATGGCAATACTCGTACTCGGAGGAGCTGGCTATATCGGTTCCCACATGGTAGACCGCTTGGTCAATGAAGGACAGGAAAAAGTCGTGGTAGTAGATAGCCTGGTCACAGGCCACCGTGCAGCGGTGCATCCAGCTGCCGTCTTTTACCAAGGAGACCTGGCGGATCAAGAATTCATGCGCAGGGTTTTTAAGGAACATGCAGATATTGATGCGGTCATCCACTTTGCGGCCTACTCACTAGTCGCGGAATCCATGGCTGATCCATTGAAATATTTTGACAATAATACAGCTGGCATGGTCAAACTCTTGGAAGTCATGCATGAATGTGGGGTACACTACATTGTCTTTTCTTCAACCGCTGCCACTTACGGTATTCCAGAAGAAATTCCGATTCTTGAAACCACTCCACAAAAACCGATCAATCCATATGGCGAAAGCAAGCTCATGATGGAAACTATTATGCGCTGGGCAGATCAAGCCTACGGCATCAAGTATGTGCCCCTTCGTTACTTTAATGTAGCGGGTGCTAAACCTGACGGCTCGATTGGCGAAGACCATGGACCAGAGACCCACCTCTTGCCAATCGTCTTACAAGTAGCCCAAGGAAAACGCGAGAAGATCTCTATTTTTGGAGATGACTACAAGACACCAGATGGCACCAATGTTCGGGACTACGTCCATCCATTTGATTTGGCAGATGCCCATCTGCTAGCGGTGGAGTATCTCCGAAATGGCAACCCATCTACCGCCTTTAATCTGGGCTCATCAACCGGATTCTCCAATCTTCAGATTGTTGAAGCAGCTCGCAAGGTGACGGGACATCCGATCCCACTTGAGATGGCTGATCGTAGACCAGGAGATCCAGATACCCTGATCGCATCCTCTGAGAAGGCGCGTGCAATCCTCGGCTGGCAACCAAAATTTGATAATATCGAGACCATCATCCAAACAGCCTGGGCTTGGCATTCCAGCCACCCAGATGGCTACAATGATCGATAAGGAGGGGACTGCGAACATCATTTTTGAGGCTTTTCTAATAACATCTAAAACGACAGTTGATCTTGCTACATGACTCGTTTCAGACGTCAGTCATTTCCTTAACCATCATAAAATAGTGAGGGATTCAAAATGAATAAAACTGTAAAAACAGTAGCCATCTTATTGTCAGCGGGTTTTCTCTTAGTTGGTTGTGTGCCAAAAGAGAAATCAAAATCCACTGCTCAAACGTTCACTAAAGCGACGAGTAAAGCAACAAGCAAATCATCTGCTAAAGAAAAGAAAAAAGAGTCATCAACTGATGAAAGCAAAAAAGAGGATGCACTAGCAGGTGCACAAAAAACCGTTCTCGAAACGAGTGATGAAGCAGGTAAGTCAACTGTAACCTTGTATTACAAGGGAGATACCTTGTTAGTACAAGAAAAAGTTGATGATTACGACGTCTCAAAAGTGCCTGGTGAGAACCCCCTTGAATCCATGAAAGAAGCCGTTGCTAAGAGCCAAGAAAAATTCAAAGATCTGATGGGCCACGGATTTGAACTGACATCAGAATACAAAGACGGAATCTTTTATATTCGCAATACCATTGATTACACAAAAATTGATTTGAAAAAATTAAAAGAAATCGTACCAGGCTTTAATCCGCTAGATGACAATACAGTCAGTTATTCAGTAACGAAAGAAAGTCTGATCAAGGGCGGTATGGTCGAAAAATAAACAAAATGGAGAGCAGTTCAGTTTGCTGCTCTCTTTTTGTTTTAGTATGAATTCATGGCCATATTTTGGTAGAATAGGATTTAAGGAAAAGTAAGATTAAAGAATGATTAGCAATTGTATGAAGAAAATCTTTAGTTGAGTGATTACAAGGAAAGACATCCACTGACGATTCGGAAGTATTGAGAAGATCAATACAGTTTACTTATACACTGATCAAACGATTCATCCCTTTTGAAATTAGAGATGTAATGGAAGGGGGTGAAAGAAATACAATTAAGTACAAAAAAAGAGCATTTCTGATAATGAACTGCACCCCAAAAGTTAGACAGAAAAATCTAACTTTTGGGGTGTTTTTATT
>OATP01000721.1_pt1 | contig 17063 bp, 15 predicted proteins | sample 1495041 | NCBI WGS metagenome assembly OATP01 (sample SAMEA2579972, study PRJEB22360) | human gut metagenome | biome: human gut; feature: human-associated habitat; material: faeces | place: Denmark | collected 2008/2010 | reverse complement strand
AATTATTATAATTTAACTAATTGCACTACAGTGATGAATTGTTTTTTACTGAAAATTTAACGTGTTTGTTTAAGCATTTCTTAGATTTCTCATAAATAAGGAAAATGCGAATGATATAAATGTAACAATTCCATTTTTAATCTGTCTTAACGTTCAAAACATATACCTCTATTTCCAATTTCATAACCGACACATTTTCCAGTAACCATACTGACATATACGTGAAAAGAATTTGTTGTGACTGTATCTAACCAGTCCAGTTTGGTTAAGTCTATGTCGCTAGTATAAATAACATAGCAAGGTTCACCCCTTATCATTTGGCTTTCAATAAAAATATTACTTTCACTCCAACCGAGTTTTTTTTGTCGGGTACTGTAATCTTTTGCGATGTCGATAGCACACTGTGGTGTAATCACTTACTCACTCCATAATAGACATTGTACACCATACCAGAAACTGTGATAGGGCCTAACAAAACACCTGCTGCTTCGAGCCTTAACAGAGCGATAGAAAGCTCATAATTGTTATTCAATGGAAACCTTAACCCATCTACAATCGATTTTGAAGAAAGACCATTTTTTCTCATTAAAGCAACCGTTTCAGCAAATGCTTCTTCAATATAACGTAGGATATAAGATTTATTATATCCGCTTTGTTTTAAAAATATCAATGGTTCCCGTAATAAATAGAACTTTGGTGAAAGAAATTGGTGAATACTTTCATGAAAAATAGCTTGATGTAGATCTTTAATAGCCTCTTTGGCTGTTTTCTGTGTGCGATCATAAGCTCTACCAACTTTGGCATCCCCCCAAATGTCGGTCGAACCAAACCCCGCTTCATTAGTTCTTGTAATCTTAAAATTGGGTTTATATCTCCATCCTGAAGTACGGGGCGCTGCATTTTTCATTCCAGTGATTTGTTGGGTACTGATTTTGGGGAATGACCTGCCCCTATAAGGAGTTTTAAATGTATCTTGGGGTTTATTTTTTAGTAAAAGGAACAAAACTGCATTGACGCCTATTAAGGTTATTGCGTCTGCAAGATCGCGGGCAGCTCCATCAAGATCGGCCTCTGTAGTGGCATTGTAAGTTTTATCGGCAAAATCATATAGTTTATGTCCTGCATCAATAGCTGTTGCACCTAAAGCTAGGTACCCAGCGCCAACTAAAATTAAATCAGCGATTTCTCCAACCCCAAAGAAATGAGCAACTATCCAGACAGTTAAAATTGCGGCCATTGTTATTAGCGCTTCTTTTGTAATCATTGACCGAAGATATTGTCCAACATCAGCAGGTAATAAAGGAATTGTTTTCTCTATTGCAATCTCCAATTTATCAATAAAATCCATATGAACTACATCCATAAAACCCTCCGCATTTATTAAATTAGCAAATTAGGGAAAAATCATGAATGTGCCGTAGGCGCACAAGTGATCTTTCCTTAAACCAATGAGATGAATATTTAACGAAGTATCACAGTATTGGATTTCATAAAATACTATGGCCAATGTATTACATCTCAGAGATTGCGCCAGTCGAAGAAAAATCTTTTCTTTATAACATAACCAATATAAATTGGTATAGCCTGATTTATCCACTGCAAGTGGATACTTTATACAATATCAAAGATAAGGCTGACAGGATAATAAATCCAGAGTATCGGAAATGATAATTTTTATTATAATATCCAATAAGTTAATTAATCCCGAAGTCGCCGTAATTTCATTGCTTTTCTTGACTGCATTCAATTGACCAGAAACAACATATTCCGTTGCACAAAAAGCACTGATAACACTGCGTCTGCGATTTTTATCATCAGCTCCTCTAAGCGTTGTGCTATCAATAGTAATAACAGAACCAGCTTCTGAACTATGGTAATCACGCATCCAGTTAATAAAACATTCGTGAAATTTATTAGGACTTATACACGAAGCTACACGGGCGATAGTATCATGTACGGGAATTCCGTGTTCAAAGTCACCATACTGTTTCAAAAAATCAAGATGGGTTTCGCTAAAATCCTGGACATCCTCCCAACCTTCAGCACCAGAAATAACAGCACAGATCGTCAGAAGAAGAATATCCGATAATTTATGTGTGACTTTCCATGGTTGCCTGTAATCAGGAATAATCGATATGTGCATCATTAATTTTTCCAGGTCCATCGGTTATCTCCTTTATTTACTAGGAGATAGTTGATCATAATTGATAGTAGAAGAGTAGTTTTTATGAGCAGTAAATCGTGTGATTTTTAAGCAAAAAATGCGGTTTTATTTGTGCAAAAAACATACTTCTGATGATCTTTCCCTGGTTGCTGAACGTAGTCCACGCTGCCGCTGACGTCTCCACGTTTTTCCCCAAATCCGCCGTGATAACCCGCCCACACCAGCGTGCCGTCGGCCTTCGTCACTTCCTGTACCGTGCCCGTCACGTCCGTGTGGTAATACCACACCTGCTGCCTTTTTCCACGCCCCGTCAGGTAGCCACTGCGGTCATTGTTGAAGACCAGACACGCGGATACTGCTGACCTCGCCGCTACCGCTGAAGGTGGTCAGCTGCCCCTGATTTCCCTTAACTGGAAAAAAATAATACATTCTCTGCATTTTGTGGTTTATTTTTGTCTCATTTTATTGATTTCCAGCACAAGGCGTTTAGTGCGGAAAAATAATACAGCTCTGGAAAACATTTCGCTATTCATCAGGTAATGACAGAAATAAATCAGTAACAATTGCACAGGGAATAATATCAACTGCATCTGGAGGGTATCAAGTTCAATGGATTTTATAACCATAAGGAAGATACCAATTAGTGTCAGTGATATATCCAAGAAATAAAGTGAAAGCATGATGGATAATCCATTAATATGCCCTCGACCAAGGGTGTAGGGTATAGCTGAGATAATTATTGAAATAACTGTTATAAGTGACAAGGATGCTACAGCGCTCATTTTAGTTGGAAGGTTACAGAAATCCAGTATCATCCCACTTCCACCTATATACAGAATTACAAAAAGAAAACATAAAATCCCGATTGATATCGGATTGGGACAAAAACATCTATTCCATTCATTAGTATAAAAGCCGTTTAGTTCTGATGAAGAGCACTTAAGTGAAGTTGCTTTATTTGCTTTTATTAACCTGTCAGTTTTTTTACCCTCTATTATCAATGATAGAAATCTGACACCAACTAACAGCCTTATAATATTCATTTAGTTAACAACAGCCATTGACTGTAATAACCCAAATACATACTCACCTGAAGCGCTGATGCTTTCTGGTGAGTGAATAACACCATTTAGCTTACTCCCGGAAATAGCCATTGCACTTGTGATAACACTTATCATTTGTTTTGCTAATTCTCTGCGCACTGCATTTGTAGGAAAACGTCTGGGATACTTTCCGGCCCGTATCATTGCTTTCATGACTTTGTTCGAAATGCCAGGATTAAGATATTTTATAATACCTTCAGTAAGGCGGACTCGTTCCATTCTCGAATAACGTTTTAACCAATTGAAAACTTTCATTGATGAGGCCGACTTCATTGCTCTGTATGTCATGACTACTTCCTTTAACGGACCTGCGAGCGAAGCCAGAGAGATTAAATCAAGAGCGGTTGATGTTGCCAGATACCACTCCTGTGTATCGACCCAGGTAACTCCCTTAGCATCGTTGAATTCTATATCATATAAGCGCCAGAGACCATTGCCACATTGAACTGCGGTTGCCGCAGTTCCGGCCGCAGCCATAATCGCCAACGGTGTACTTGTCCCTGCTGTTAGTGGTACAGCGCCTGAAGCCACAACACATGCAACAGCTGTAAGCACTAGTGCTCCACAGGACAAAAGTGTTGATTTAATCTCTGTTCCTATTGACGATTGTGCTACTGTCTTTTTGACACTTCCCGAAATTTCTTCACGGGATAGATGATTTACCTTTGTGACAACGACATGTGTTATCTGATTTTGACCTGATGTAGCGGGACGATGCGAAGGGCGAACTAAATACGAGTGAAAACCATCATTATATATTATGCCTGCGCCATAAAAATCACGCTGACAATCAAGGGCATCACCCAGGGCATGGAAATCAAAATCAGCGCATTGAGTCTGGCCCAATATACATGATAAATCATAATCAGGTAAAACATTGTATTCAAGCCGAAGTAAACTAGACATAATATGTCCTTATCAATCGTGAGAAGTATTAGGAGAATATTGTGGAGGTATAATCTAAATAAATGATGCGGTATATATTTAGTTTCTCTAGGCTGGGGGTAGGGCAGGGCAAGATTACGAAACCCCGCAGCCCGCAAGGACGGTAGCCAGATAGTTATTGTCCATCGCCGCTTTTCTCATCTTGCGACACAATCCCGCCTTGAATACGTTCTCCTGCCGAAGAATGTTCATCGCTATATGTCTTATGCTTGAAAATAATTCAGCGGCGTTCCCTCTTCTTATTCGACAATCATCTTCGTTCATCACCGCATCCTGGCACCAGTGAAAACGGTTTTCAATGTGCCAGTGCTCCCTTACTGATCTTGCAAACTTCTCTGCACTTAAATCCGCTGAACTTATATAATAACGAACATATATTTCGGGTTCTTTCATCTGTGCAGCTATTTCTTCACGAAAAGATACTGCCACACATAATTTTTTTAACCCTTTCCATTCAAAGGTAAAATCAATCAAATCTTCAGGAACATCACTCACAATATGCAAGCGGGTTTCTTCCCGACCATGTCCTTTTTCAGTTATTGCGTAAGCATCATAGTCTGGATTATTCAGTTCTTTTAGCGGGAATTTTTCCTCAAACGCCTTCTGTAACCGCCCCTGATTTCCCTTAACGGCAAATAAATAATCACCGTCCTGTGAAACAATTTTTTCAGCTATATCTTTCTGGCAGCCCATTGCATCAGTAGTGATTATTTTCCCCTTAATATCCAACAAGTTAATCAATCCCGGAATGGCTGTAATTTCGTTGCTTTTCTCGGCTGTTTTAACTGACCAAGGACAACCCCCTCCGTTGCGCAAAATGCACTGATAACATGGATTGCACTACGCCTGCGACTTTTATCATAAGATCCACGAAGCGTTTTTCCATCAATAGCAATAACGCTTCCATCTTCTGAACTATGGCAATCACGCATCCAGTTAATAAAACATTCGTGAAATTTATTAGGACTTATACACGAAGCTACACGGGCGATAGTATCATGTACGGGAATTCCGTGTTCAAAGTCACCATACTGTTTCAAAAAATCAAGATGGGTTTCGCTAAAATCCTGGACATCCTCCCAACCTTCAGCACCAGAAATAACAGCACAGATCGTCAGAAGAAGAATATCCGATAATTTATGTGTGACTTTCCATGGTTGCCTGTAATCAGGAATAATCGATATGTGCATCATTAATTTTTCCAGGTCCATCGGTTATCTCCTTTATTTACTAGGAGATAGTTGATCATAATTGATAGTAGAAGAGTAGTTTTTATGAGCAGTAAATCGTGTGATTTGTAAGAAAAAAATGCAGTTTTATTTGTGCAAAAATATTTAAAATGATATTTTACTGAGTCATCTTCAAACATAAACAGCATAAACTCTATTTATTCAACAACACCGCTCTTTCTCTGCTTCGTCCTTGAACCAGTGAATGAAATTTATATAGTTGCCAAGAATTTATCAGTTTTTATTATAGCTTTATCAATATCGCCAATTAAAACATCAGGATCATTCTTACTTTCTTTCATCCCAAGATTTTTCCCTGATATGGTAGAAATTAGCTCAATTAATCGCCCTTTGATCGATTCAGTATTTCCAGAATAATAAACATTTTTCAATAAATTCAACACCTCATCTTGACAGTCAGGAATTCTCCAAAAAATTTGTCTCATTGCACTTCCTGCTGTTATTTTAATTTTTAAATTATTTTCATTGATCAATTTATCCTCAAGAAGTGGTAAGCAGGAACTATCGCCCATCCATCCTATAACATATAAACACACTTCCCTAATATAATCAGAATCATTATGTACATAACTCAAGGCTAATGAAAGAGCATATTCACACCTTAACCTTCCCAATATATGAAGACAATCACCAATCAGACGAGTGTCTTTTTCAACTTTTATTTTGTCAAGAATGAATTCTTCTGCAATTTTTTTTCGTTTACTAAACCCAGCACGGCAACATAAATAGAGCCGCCAATCTGATATATCTTTTAAACAATTGTATTGGAACTCTAACACTTCCATTGAATTATTGGATAATAATTTTTTTTCGAAAGAAAACAACGACGATATTTTACCCGCCTCATCTGAATCAGAAATTAATCTAACGTCATCATATGCGCATTTTATTTCTTCTATAGTATTCATTTAATTCCTCGGATACTCATGATATTGGTCTCCACAAACTTTATGCCTATTCCGATGAGTGGTTTTCTGCTGAGTTCTCATATTGTCGGAAATATCCAGTGCTTTTTTCCCTTCAGCCGTTTTGGCTGTATATAATGGAATCTCATGCGAAACCTCAACACCTTCCGGCACTTTATAACCATTATTATCAATAATGAATTTGCGTTGTACTTCCGTTAGATCACTGGTTGGATCTTTTGCATCCCTTAATAAGGCTTTTCTTCTTTCACTCATACTGCGTCTGAAATTAACAGCCTTAATACCCGCCGGTTTCTCAGCGATCTTAACACCATTTCGTCCCATTCTGCCAACAAACTTTGTGGCCATTTTCCCTGAGAATTTTAATAATCCTTTAGTCAGTGCAGCTATACCGGTAGCCAGCTCCAGATACGGCTCAACCTCCATAGCCATTGCCTGCGTTTCATTGGCTGGTTTCAGAAGTGGTTCTCCGGAGTTTAGCGTTTCCATAACCTCTCTGTTGGCTTCATTAGCTTGCTCCTCCAGATGGGTATCCATCCCCATAGCCTGCATCAGGCTAATGTTATCTTCCATCTGTGCAATATTATTCTGCATTTGTATTTTTGCAAATAATTGGCCCAGTAAATACCACCCGTTAACATATCCCTTACCAAGTGCAATAATTATGTCTGGTTCCTGTTTTATGGACTCTCGCTCAAATTCCTCACTCAGTCTTTCCTGTTCTCCGTATCGCTCCCAGAATGACGTGTTTTTTCCAGGTATTTCCTAGTTTGCAGGATTTAACTGCGTGTGTAATTCTCCGATTGTATTATCATTATTTACGGAAACCAGAGAACCATCTCGAGATATAGCTTTTCCTTTGCATTTGATGTGATCCACACCAGTTAGTATCCGGCAGTCGCCGCTGCCAAGACTTGTGTCGGAAATGATACCTTTCCCTGCATTACTTTGTGTTCCGGCAATAATACTGTCTACTGTCAGTATCGGATTTCCTTGTGCCCTGACGTTAGTAATATAACTCTTCTCGTGTGACAGATCCTGAAAGCTATCAAACGGCACTAGCGCATCACCAACCTTGCAAACATCAGGGGCGATGCTTACTACCACATACTGCCCCTTTCGGTTACCGATGTGTCTTTCAGCCATACGAAACCTCCTGTTCCGTTGTCAGCACGATATCCTGTGGGAGAGCATTTGCCGGTAACGTCAAACGCCAGGTCAACGTCAACAGTTCGTCATCTGTATAAATGGTTAACGTGTCCGCCAATAGCGTGCGTAGCTCAGGCTCTTCATTAGCCCGGTGGTATAGGCAGGCAACTATCTGAATACCCGGAAGATAACAGGTATGCGTCATTCGGGAAGGCAGCAGATTTTTCAGAACAATCTTCTCATTCCCTTTTAAATATCCATCATACTGTTGTTCTGGTGGTGCATAATTCATAAAGGCAAAATCGAATTCATCCGGATAGAAAGGGTGTATTGTTTTTTGCCACTCCTCCGTAAAGCCTAATGCATATCGGAACCGTGAAGGCCAACTGCGGCAAATTGCTCCTGGAGAAGTTGATAGTTGTGGGGCTGGATAGGATAATTTAGTATCGAAGTGTCTTTGAGGCGAAGAAAAAATCCCAACAGGATTATATTCACTGAATAATGCCAGTTCATGACGGAATGGCACCTGCCCTGTAATAACTGGTTCGCTCAGTTGCCAGATATTTTCTGTATATCGCCACTCACGCGGGCCACAAACATCAAAACGACGATAAAGATTACCGACCTGAAGTTCTGCTTGCCATTGTGAGACTTTCCCGGCAGGATGCCATGCGTGTCCATTCAATAAAATATCAGCCCGAACTTTCTTACAGACCAAATCTGTTGACGTTTTCAGGCTACTAAGTTCTGGCTCACCATACCACGAATCCACCATTACTGGCGGACTCTGTTCATCCGCAATCAAGCAGCGGCCATTATTATATGATAATTCAAATGTCTGACTGACCACCACCACAGTGAATAATTCACCATAATAGCCCACTTTTTTGAACTGAAAGTGAGGGAAACCCGTGTCATTCTCAATATCCATTTTCCCTCCTCAGTCAAGATCAATATCTGCACCAAAAATATTGATTTTGTCTTTCCCTTCAATCTGGATACTTTTTCCATTCAAGGTAATAGTACCATCCTTGTTCATTTTTAGCAGACACTCACCGACCTGAATAGTAAGGCTATTAGTCACAGTTAAGCTATAATCCTTTCCGATCGCGACATCTTGGGATTTCCTTATATCTTCATGATCATCCCCAATAATGGTGGCTTTCTGATCCCCTCCCACTGTCTTCGTACGTTTTTCCGTCACATTTAGCGTCTGATTATTCTGCACGGTAATCTTCTGGTCATTCGCTACGGTAATTTTCTGGTCGTGGCCGCCTTCCTTTTTCGTGCCTACGTTGACCGTCTGCCCCACAACCACTGTTTCCGTATGGTTGTTGTTCACCGTCGTTGTTCTGTCATGCAGCACTTCCGTCGTCATGTCCTTCTGCGCGTGCATGTACAGCTCTTCCTTTCCTGTTGCATCCTCAAACCGCAACTCATTAAACCCGCTGCCTTTGTAGGTCTTCGACCGTATCGTCATCTGCGTCTTCGTCCTCGGCAGACTTCTCGGTGAGCGGTTATCCTGGTGATACGTCCGCCCCATGATTATCGGCTGGTCGGGGTCGCCGTTCAGGAAATCCACGATGACTTGGCCCACGCGGGGGATAGCAAGATTGCCGAACCCTGTTCCTGCCCACGCCTGCGACACCCGCACCCAGCACGAACTGTCCTCGTTCCCCGGACAGTAACGGTCCCAGTGAAAGCGTATCCGCACCCGGCCATGTTCGTCGCAGAAGATTTCCTCTCCCAGCGGGCCGGTGACAATGGCACTCTGCGGTCCGTCCACTGACGGTTTGGGCTGCGGAGGTACGCGCCAGGTTCTGTCTGCTGGGATAACCTCGAAATGGTTATCCAGCGTCGTTCCTTGTCCTCCACTTCCGTGCAGCGCCTGCGGCTGTTCACCTGCAAGCACACTGCTCACCACCTGCCACTCCCGGTTCAGTGTCTCCGACGGGTGGCCTGTCAACGTGAAGCGTTTCCCAGGACACAATTCAGGGGAGTTACTGATGCAGGTTGCCGTTTCTGTATCATGTCGCCAGCCCTCCATCTGGTAACGTGCAAATGCCTCTCCATGCGTTTCGTCCTTGAATCGTCCCGGATAATCGAAGATTTCGTACTGGGTAAGCTGACCGTTCAGGTTCTCTGCGGCATGGTTGTAATAACCCGGCCAGCCCGGTGTTTTGAAGGTGTAGTCCTGGGTTTCCACAGATGAAGGTCCGGTTCGCGCCCGGTAGCGAAAACTACTGATGCACATCGTGGAAACTTCCGTATCCGTGTTCGGGTTGAACGGCATTTCACCTAATGTCGATACCCCAGCCACATCATCGCACAGTACCAGTTTTTGCTCCGACCCCTGTGGTGCGTGCCAGTCAAAGTAGAAGATGCCTTCCTCTGACCACAACCGCGTCAGGAATGCCAGATCACTCTCCCCGTACTGAACGCAGAACTCGCGTGCCGGGTGTGATTCATAAAACACAGGCGTCCATTCCGTGACACTATTTTCATTAAGCAGAGTAGAGGAGATAGCCTGGATATCCTGCTGCTGAAAGATGCGGAAGTTCTGGCGCAGGCCGCAACGCCAGAGGGGAGGGACAATGGTCAGGTGGTAACGCATTTGCCAGTGATTATTTTCACCCAGCGCAACTTCGTTGATGATGCCGCTGACGTAACGCAGTGGCACGGTCCCCTGTAAGATGGTCAGTACTGCATTTTTTTCGAGAAAATCCGTTGCCGTCAGGTCAGGAAGACCGCTGGCGATATCCACTTCGAGGACAAAGGGAGTGGAATGCTCCTGATAAAGGTTGAAGCCGACCACTGCCGTGGTCATCTCCGGCAGCCCGTCCACTTCCAGTGTAAAACGCAGCCCTTTTAATGGCATTTTGACCTCCCTGATATTTGCCGGAAAACAGGCACACGCATTTCAGCGGCTGTGACAGTACAGTGTTATGCTTGCGTTCAGGCATGCTACCGCCGAAGTTTCCGGCATCTGCCATCTCCCATAAAAACATGACTCCTTACTGACAACCCTTTCACCTACGTATGACTTAATGCAAAAACAGCATCCGGCCCATCAAGGCAGGATGCTGTTGGTTTAACTTATGCTTCCAGTGGTGCGCGCCAGTCGTCTGCACCGGAAGTGCCAGACTTGATGTGTTCCCACTCAATTTTACGGTAGGCCAGTTTCACTGCGAGCAATTGGGTAAACTCACGCTGTGTAGGATCCTGGCAATGTGGCATATGCAGATTAATATCGACAATAGTCGAATCAGTCAGGCGGGTGGTGAAATAATGCTCTTGCTTACCTTCAACAGAGGTGCGCCACCAGTGCAGTTCGGTTTTCGGCAGCATTTCACCGGAAGCCAGTGCGTTATACAGTAGTGGGACAGCCTTGTTCAGCGCCACGGTAAAGATGAACGGCTTATGGGCACGCTGGCCTGATGGCTGACCGGATTGCGGGTCAGTCGGGACCGTCACGTTGTGCAAAAATTCCTGCACCAGCATTTCATCTTCGTGACCCTGCACATAGATGTTACCTACAGAATCTGCGGTGAATGCACCTGCGGTAATGTTCCCTTGGGTCTGTCCTGTAATTGATATGTAACAGGGGGTAGGCATTTGTAAACTCCTTGTGGGTGTTGTCAACTACGACTTACAGTGGCCTGTCGCTAATCCTGGACAGGTCGATAGTGAGACGGTTCATCACAGGAACCGCTTCATTTTTCTCTATTGGGTTTACGGGTAAACCAAATAGATGGCTGATTGGAAAGGTAAGATTTAAAATTTCTAAAAAAACCTCTCCATATAAATTGGACCTATGTTTTTGTAAGTGTTTTCTCTTTTTATGCGCGTTTTTAATATTATAGAAAATAGGCGTTGTCTAGTCGTGAATATATGTTGTATTCATATTTTCCTGATCAATGCCTCGCTTTTTAAAATGTGCTAGATATTTATTGTTCTATCTTTTGTTTTATTTGTATAATGAATGAATCGCGTCATTAATATAATGTATACCTTCATTATTTCTCGACTGAATAATTTGTGGTTATCAATAAAACCAATTAAATACAACGTGTTACTTTGTTTGTGTCGTCGGCATAATACGTGCAATTCATTAGGTTTTAGTTATAGTAACGTTATGGGATCTATTTGATACTCCAAAGATTACCCCTATTTCATTCGAATAAAAAGTTCTTTTAAATTTTTTAACTGAGCGTAAGATAAAAATATAAGAGAGTGTGAAATATATTTTTACTGCCACCAAAACGGCATTTCCATTGATTTTTGTGGTACGGATTATGCTTTTTTCAAGGCGCTAACAATAACCCTATGGACTATTTTTATGAGCAGCCAAAAAAATGACAGTGGTGGCAGCATTGCACCAAAGGAACGCGTAAATATTAAATTCACGCCTAAAACAGGAAACCAGACAGCAGAAGTGGAGCTACCGCTTAACCTGCTGGTTACTGGCAACTTGACGGGAGGCATTGATACTACGCCAGCCGGTTGCCATTAGTCGTAACAATTTTAATGCTGTCTTGGAACAGTCCGGAATCGGACGTGAATTCACTGTCCCGTCTGCGCTCAGTGAAACCCCGGATGCGCGCATGAACGTTAACCTGAAAGTGAAATCCCTGGCAGATCTCTCACCGGACAACATTGCGTCCCAGGTGCCGGAAATGAAGAAAATGCTCGAGCTGCGCGAGGCGCTGGTGGCGCTCAAGGGGCCGATGGGCAACATGCCCGCCTTCCGTGCCCGACTTAAAGCGTTACTGGATGACGAAAAGAGCCGTGAACAACTGATTGCGGAACTGGGCCTTGCAGGCCAGAAATAACTTGTAAAAGGACTTCAGTATGTCAGAAACCACCCTACTGGAAGTGTCTGCTTCCACCACATCATCTGCCGTCACGCCTAATCTGCTGGATGAAATTATGGCGCAGACCCGCTTCAAACCGGAGTCAGAAAGTTATGATATCACTCGTCAGGGCGTGACTGCTTTTATCACCGCGCTGTTGCAGGATGACGATGAGGCAGAGTCTGTCGATATCCTTGCTGTCAACGGTATGGTTGCCGATATCGATGAGCGTATCGGCCGCCAGATGGATCTGATCCTCCATGCCCCAGAGTTACAGGAGCTTGAATCGTTCCTGCGCTCGTTGAAGTTGCTGGTCGACCATGCTGATCCGCGTGAAAACATCAAAATTCACATCATGCACGCAACCAAAGAAGAGCTGCTGGATGATTTTGAATTTGCCCCAGAAATCAGCCAGTCAGGTTTTTATCGCCACGTTTATTCCAGCGGTTTTGGTCAGTTTGGTGGAGAGCCATTTGCTGCGGTTATCGGCAACTATGCTTTCGACAACACGTCTGCAGATATGAAGTTGCTCAAATACATCAGTGCGGTCAGCGCTATGGCTCATTGTCCGTTCCTGTCTTCGGTTTCCTCGGAGTTTTTTGGACTGGATTCGTTTACTGAACTTCCAGGTATTAAAGATGTTGCTGCCATTTTTGAAGGTCCCGCCTACACAAAATGGCGTTCGCTGCGCGAGTCCGAAGACGCCCGAAATCTCGGCCTGACAGCTCCACGCTTCCTGCTGCGTCATCCTTACGCACCGGACGAAAATCCGATTAAAAGTTTTAATTATCATGAGGATGTCAGCAAGGATCACGAACATTATCTGTGGGGGAATACGGCATTTCTTCTGGCTGCCAACATGGCCGAAAGTTTCTCGTCAACTCGCTGGTGCCCGAATATCGTTGGTCCGCAAAGTGGTGGTGCAGTAAAAGATTTGCCGGTGCATTTATATGAGGCTATGGGGCAGCTTCAGGCCAAAGTTCCCACCGAAATTCTCATCACCGACAGGCGAGAATATGAACTTGCAGAGCAGGGTTTTATCACTCTGACGATGCGAAAAGGTTCTGATAATGCAGCATTTTTCTCCGCCCACTCGGTGCAGAAGCCAAAAGTATTTCCCAATACTCTCGAAGGGAAAGAGGCCGAAACTAACTACAAACTCGGTACTCAGCTTCCTTATCTTTTTGTTATCAACAGACTGGCGCATTACATCAAAGTACTGCAACGCGAACAGCTTGGTTCATGGAAAGAGAGAGGTGATTTGGAACGTGAGCTGAACACCTGGATCCGCCAGTATGTCGCTGATCAGGAAAATCCTCCTTCTGAAGTACGTAGTCGTAAACCGTTACGTCAGGCGAAAATTGAAGTGTCTGATGTGGATGGTGAACCAGGCTGGTATCAGGTTGCGCTGAGCGTTCGCCCACATTTTAAATACATGGGTGCGTCGTTTGAGTTGTCTCTGGTTGGTCGTCTGGACAGGGAGTGATCATGATAACGGAACGGGCGTCTGGGAGCAGTCTGTTTGAACGCATCGGTGAGGCGGCAAAACCATCGTCAGATCAACATCCGAAGCTGACATTATTGAAATCTATCAGAGGCAGTCTACAGAACATCCTCAACACCCGTTCCGGCAGTTGTTACAGCTCACCAGAGCTGGGGCTTCCTGATTTAAATGATGAGTCTATGGTTTCCATGAATATCCGGGATGTTACTGCCTGGATTGTCAGGGAATGCATTCTGCGTTATGAGCCGCGGATTTCTGATGTCACGATTATTGCGAGAGCGCAGGATGAAAACGTTCCACTAGAGCTGTGTTTTCATATCTTGGTTCATGTGAATTTAAGTAACCGCCAGGACGTTCTGGAGTTCGATATGCTGCTGGATAACCATCAACACTGGCGAGTGGAGTAAAACTGATGGCCTTTGAAGAGCGCTATTATCGCGAAGAACTGGACTATCTGCGCCAACTGGGCAAGCTTTTAGGACGGGAAAAACCTCATCTTGCTCGTTTTTTGGCTGAGAAAGAAGGTGACCCAGATGTGGAGCGCTTGATGGAAGCATTTGCATTCCTTTCTGGTGGTCTGCGGCAAAAGCTGGAGGACGAGTTTCCGGAATTTACGCATGGGCTCATCAACATGCTATGGCCCAATTATCTGCGTCCGGTTTCCTCAATGGTAGTGATTGAGTACAAGCCTGTTGCAACACAGTTTTCTGCTCCTGTTCAGGTTTGTCGTGATGAGCTGATTTGCTCCGGCCCGGTTCGTGTTGCGTCATTGGGGCGAAGGATCCTGGCAGGAGGCGACATCGTGCCGTCCCCTGTCTGCCATTTCACTCTGGCGCGTGATGTCTGGCTGCAACCCTTACATATTCGTGATGTTCGTAACGTCAGTACCCTGAAAGAAGGGGTTATTGAGATTGATTTTTTCACTGAAGGTAGTGTTTCTCCCAACATACTGGATCTGAATAAGCTGACTTTCTGGCTGGGAAACGAAGATGATTACACCCGCCAGCAGCTCTATTTGTGGTTTAGTGAACGGTTAATGAATGCAGAACTGATTGCTGGAGATCGGAGTATTCCTCTGCCGGATCTGTGGCTAGACGCTGCCGGCTTTGAACGGGAAGATGCGCTGTTGCCATGGCCGAAAAATGTTCACAGTGGCTACAGGGTGCTCCAGGAATATTTCTGCTATCCGGAGAGTTTTTTCTTCTTTCATCTGCGGGGTGCCACGACGTTGCCGGAAGATTTTCCGATTGGTACTTTTATACTGCGTCTGCACTTCGACTTGCCACTCCCAGCGGATATCAAACTTCGCAAAAACTCACTATGTCTGTACTGTACACCTGCCGTGAACTTGTTCGCTCACCATGCTGAACCCGTCAGCCCGGACGACAGGGCGCCACAATATGCATTACGGGCCAGTCAGCAGAACCCGGAACACTATGATATTTTTCAGGTGAAATCGGTTTCCAGTAAGGTCTCCACATCAGATAAAAAGCCCGGCCCTGATGAAAAAATACATATCTGGCCCGAATTTGAAGGTTTTCAGCATCAGATTGAGTACAGCCGTCAGCGCGAAGTGGTCTACTGGCACCACCGCACTAAAACTTCCTTACTTCATCAGGGACTGGAACATGCTCTTGCTTTTGTTCATGCTGATGGAAGTCAGCCGGACAATTCTCGAGTGAGAGGAGAGGTCTTCACCGCCTCGCTGGTTTGTACCAACCGTATGTTGCCCATCTCACTACACATCGGTGATATCTGTGTCCCGGTTAATAAAAATCCGGCAGTGGCTTCTTTCAGCAATGTCACGCGTCCGACCCGCCCGTTGTATCCGGTGACGGATGGCGACATGCACTGGTCGCTGATTTCCTGCATGAACCTGAACTATCTCTCGTTGCTGGACAGGGAGGCGCTGATTCAGGTGCTACGAACTTTCGACCTACCCGGTATCCACCATCCTCAGCAGGCCCGGCTTTCCTCTCAGAAACTGGACGCCATCGAACAAATGGAATCCCGCCCGGTTGACCGCCTGTTTAAAGGCGTTCCGGTTCGCTGTTTGTCCACCACGCTGTGGATCAATCCTGCGCCATTTGTCTGTGAGGGGGAAATCTATCTGTTGGGGACTGTGCTGTCGCACTTCTTTGCCCTGTATGCCAGCATCAATTCATTTCACTGTCTGAAAATCATCAACACGGAAAGCCAGGAGACATGGGAATGGCAACACACAGGCCAGCACGCTCTGATGTAAGGGAACGGGTGCCGTTCCCTGATGATGTGCGCGGGATCAATTTTTATGTACTGATGGAGTCACTGTACCGCCGTTATGGTGATGCAGAACGTGAACCGTCCTTGCGGACCGAACCGGAGCAGGAAGTGGCTCTGTTCAAATCCGATGCCAGCATTGCCTTTCCGGGTAGTGATCTGAGTATGCTTGAGCGCAGCGACTACGGGCAGTTCACCCTGACCACAAAATTTCTGGGTTTCTCCGGAGCTCAGTCTCCATTACCTGGTTATTACCTGGACCGGATGGCAAGGGAATCTGCACAAAATGAGGAAGGACTGAAAGCGTTCCTCGACCTGTTCAGCCATCGCTGGACACAGTTCGCGTATCACGCCTGGCGTAAGTACCGCTATTACATCTGTTTTCGCAACGGTGGGACGGATGTTTTCTCACAGCGGATGTACGCACTGGTCGGGCTGGGCAACAAAAATGTGCGCGACAGACTCTCCATCAACCACAGCAAAATGCTGGCTTATGCCGGGATACTGGCAAGCCCTGGACGCTCGCCGGACGTGGTATGCAACCTTGTCAGCCACTGCTTCGATTTGCCGGATGTCAGTATTGAAAACTGGCAATTACGCAAAGTGGCGGTTGAGCCTGCGCAGCAGAACCGGCTGGGCGTGTGTAACCCAAAAGGGAAAACCGCCGGGTATGTGCCGGGCCGTTCGGTGATAGGCGTTAATTTTACCCTTGGTGCCAGAGTGCCGGATCGCAGCGGAAAATTCCTGCTGCGGATCGGGGATCTTTCAATGGCCCGGTATCTCTCCTTTTTACCTGAGGGGGAAAACCACCAGGCATTGACGGTGTTTATCTCCTTCCTGTTACGCGATCAATTCGCCTGGGATCTACATCTTGATCTTGCTCCGGAGCAGGCGAGAGGAATGCGGCTGG
>OATP01000704.1_pt1 | contig 17377 bp, 6 predicted proteins | sample 1495041 | NCBI WGS metagenome assembly OATP01 (sample SAMEA2579972, study PRJEB22360) | human gut metagenome | biome: human gut; feature: human-associated habitat; material: faeces | place: Denmark | collected 2008/2010 | reverse complement strand
CAGATTTTAAAATGATGCTAACATTCTGTTTGATAGAAACCTCTTGACTAGCCATTCCGATAAAGGAAACTACCAAAGTCTTTGCGGAACTAATTATTTATGTAAAGAACTGACAATCAACACAAAAGTATTTCTTCGCTTTGCCTGCTTTTCTACTATATAAATTGTTTGAGAAGTATAAAAAAAATAATTTTCTACCTTTATTCTACTGAAATAAGTAAACCAATTTATATAAATTCGCTAAATTTGCCATTGTTCTATTTATTTATGAAATGAAATTCCATATTATTTTAATCAAATAAACATTACAATAGTCATATCACAATATTTATTACTGGAATAAAACGAATGCTTGAAACAAAAACTAATTGTAAGAAAAGCTTTTTATTATCATGAAAAAGACACTATCAAAGGTATTTCTTTAAACTTTATAGTGAAATATAATTGTAGCTATAATTATAAAGGGACGTTCCTACAATTAAGAACATCCCTTTTATAGAAAAGTTAATATGAGAATTATTAAATATTAGGCATTGGATTATTATCCTCTTCGCCAATACCATTATTATCTTGAATTTCTTTTCTTGGAATCAAAATTCTAAAGATATCATCTTCAGCCGGAAAATCGTATTGTGCATCCAAATTGTGATTGGTTCCTTCATATTTACGAATAATAGGCTTCTTTAAGCGTTTCAAATCGAACCATGCAATGCCTTCACCCCAAAATTCGATACGACGCTGTAACCAACAGGCATCTTGTATTCCTTTTGCATCTGTTGCATCACATACATAATCCGGTTGACGGGTTTTCACAAATTCTTCTAATAATGATTTACCACCGGCAATATTACCTCCCATAGCCAAAGCTTCTGCTTCAATCAACCACATCTCTTCAGCACGCATATAACACAGATCGTTGCAATTATTACCTTCCAAATCATACCACATATACTTCAAATTAGCATATTTAGGTAAAGCTACACTTCCCATCGGTCCTCCTTCATAAGTAAAGTCCTTATCCGCAAACCATCCTTTACGAATATCATTGTCAGCTATTTTACTGTATAATTCAGAACTAATATTCTTGAACATTCCTCCAGCCGTGACATAACCATAAGCGGTAGAACTGATGTGGGAGATAAAGTTAACAATACCTGTCTGAACAATCTCCGCATCCGTTGTAATATGTGAGGTAAACATCCAAGTATGATGTTTGTTCATATCGATATAACCCTCATCTATCAATTCAGCCTTATCGGCAGGTGCTCCATAAGAAGCACGAGCCTCTTTAGCATATTTGGCAGCATTAGTCCAATCTTCTTTTAACAGATACATACGTGCCAATAAACCAGAAATCACAGTTTGGTCGATATAAGTGCTGTTCAAACGTTGGTATGAAGATAAATCACTGTGTGCCTGCACTAAATCTTTTTCAATCAAATCATAAACCTCCTTTACACTTGCACGAGGATTATTGCTCAATACATCTGGCTCGGTAGTTTCTAGGACAATAGGTACCGCAGGAGCATTTTCATGACCTGCATAAGTATGCTGATACATCTGTACCAAAGTCAAATAAGCAAAAGCACGCATACCTAAAGCCTGTCCACGATCTTCTTTTTTAGAATCATCTGTAGTTGTTTTCAATACGTCATTAGCCGATTTTATTAATTTATACAAATAGTTCCAAAAATAGAACGTAGAAATATATTGGTATGCTCTAGAATTCTGATTAAATTGATAATCAGTATAATACCATCCATATTTAGAACTATACTGAATCATGTCCTGCCCCCACAAATCCGAACATAACAAAATATGATGATAACCATAATCGTAATGTTGAGCTTCATCACCATATCCCATTGTATCAAATTTATACAAATAGGCATACATACCGTTCAAACCTGCCACCGGATCAACTTCATCCATCTGATCACTAGTAATGATATCACCAGATTCAGCCTCAAAAAAACTATCAGAACAACTGCTAAACAATCCTACCATGGCTGCAAAAGCCGTATATTTTAAAATTTTTTTCATGCTTTCTTGTTTTATCAATTAAAATTTCATTGTTATACCACCAGAAATACTACGCAATGCCGAATAATTATAATTTGATTCGCCATTCCAATTTGTACGAGGGTCATAACCTTTACGAGCAGAAAGTAGTGCTACATTGTCTGCCACAAAATATACTCTTAAGCTCTCGCAACCCAATTTTGCAATCCAATTCTTCGGCAATGTATAACCTACAGAAATATTTTGCAAACTTAAATACGAAGTTGAAGTCAAAAAACGGGTAGAAGTAGAATTGTTATTACTTTCTTTTGCATTTAATTTTGGCACATCAGTATATTTATTTTCCGGTGTCCAAGCATTTAAAATATCATTATGATAATTTGTTCCTGCACCCTGAGCGCTATTCATCAAAGTTGCATAGGTATAATCATAGCCTTGTCCTCCTAATTGATAAGTAAGTGCAATACTAAAATCGAATCCATAAGCATTTAATGAAGTACTAATACCACCATACAAATCAGGCAAGGCACAACCTGCTTTATAATCCGTCGCCTCGCTATATGTCTTAGTTGTTTCTTTAGTCGTATTTCCATTCTTATCAGTAACATCTTTATACCACATAGCCTTTCCGTCTTCCGGATCTACACCAGCCCATTCTTTTATATAATAGTCGTAGTACGAACCTCCTTCAACCATTTTGAAAATACCATTCCAAATACCGGACTCTCTTTTTTCTTCCGGTAAAGTCAAAATTTTGTTTTTATAGGTAGTTGCATTAACAGAAATATTCCAATTAATCTTACTTGTGCGAATAATGTCCCCACTTAATTCTACTTCAAATCCGGTATTGCGCATATCACCAATATTATCCGGATAAGAATTAGAACCGGTACTAGCTGCTAAAGGACGGTTAAACAACAAATCTTTTGCATAGCGGGAGAAAAATTCAAAGCCTCCACTCAAACGTCCGTTTAATACGCTAAATTCAATACCTGTATTAAAATTATAGTTAGTTTCCCACTTTAATTTATCATTACCCTTATATGTTTGAGTAATTGCGGGTTGTCCGTTATTGTTGCTCACACTGAATTGATCCATATAAGCATAACGGTTACGCACCCCATTCAACAACAAGTAGTCATTACCTTGCGAACCATAGCTAACTTTAAACTTTAAGTTATCTAACCATTCAACGTCCTTCAAAAAATTTTCCTCTTTCAGTCTCCAACTAGCACCTACAGACCAAAAATTCCCCCAACGATAATCTGGATGAAATACTGAAGAAGCATCACGACGATAACTTCCCGAGAAGTAATATCTATCCTTATAATTATATTCCACACGTCCCAAGAAACCTTCAGTAGTATATTCTGTCACATAAGAACCAGCTTGCGGATTACTCACTGCATGATTCAATGAAGTTGACCCCCACAAAGCAAAGTTATTTTTTGATCCGTATAAATAATCATACTTATTCTGATAAGTTTCATGTCCAAGCAGTACATTTACCGAATGCTCTCCAAAAGTACGTTCCCATGTAAGCAATTCCTGCAAATTAATAGTCATATTGCGAGTGCTATAATGAGTTGCAATACCGTTTTGTGCAGTAAACTGTCCGTATTCACCATTTTGAAATACCATTTGACGAGTATTATCGTTTTCTATTCCGGCACGGAAAGTAAATTTAAAATCTTTCAAAAAGGAAATTTCGGCAAACATGTTTCCGCTGAAATAATCTTTTCCATTTTTACGATCATCCAAACTCTGACTACCTAATGCGTTTGAATTTCCTGATACAGGACGCTGCATACCCGGAGTATCTCCATAATCATACACTATGCGACCATGACTATCATACATAAAATTACCATTTTCATCACGTTTGTAGATAGGATAAATGGGAGCCATGGTACGTGATACGTAGAACATATTGGTGCCAGCAGTTTGGTCTTGTTCTTCTGTAGCTGAAGTGGCTACAGTAGAAGTATTGACATAAGCAAAATTACCACCCATCTTAATATTCTTGTTAAACTGGTGTTCCAAACGCAAACGGGCAGAGTAACGTGTAAAACCGGATTTTACAATATAACCTTCATCATCCAAATAACCAAATGACAAATAATAACTAGTCTTTTCATTAGCCCCGTTCATGTTTACGTTATATTCTTGTCGTAAACCGCTGTGAAACATTTCCTTTTCCCAATTATCCGCATATTTAATTCTAGCATTAGGATTAAATGTTCCATCCGGTAATACCACTTCGTTATTACCTACAGTCGTAACATTGTAACTCAAGCCACTACCACTGTCGGTAATCAAAGCGTTCGAAGCTAATTGTCCGGGATTAGCCTCGCCATTAGCCTCATACATTCCTTTCAACTCTCGCCAATATGTAGTATAATAAGTAGCAGGATCTCTCATTACATCATACTCAGGTACACCACGACTATTAGATCCCCATTTAGCATCAACGGTTATAGTAGCTTTACCTATTTTACCTCTTTTAGTAGTAATCAAGACAACACCATTAGCACCACGTGCACCATATAATGCATTGGCAGCAGCATCTTTTAATACAGTCATAGATTCAACATCTTGACTATTAATCATACTCAAATCTCCATCAAAAGGAGAACCGTCCACAACAATAAGAGGTTCACTGGAAGCGTTAATAGAACCAAGGCCACGTACACGAATACTTGTACCAGAACCAGGGGCACCTGAAGCTGTGGTAATTTGGACTCCCGACACTGCACCCGCTAATGCTTTGGTCACATCAGACGTTTGCATTTTTTCTATTTTGTCATTTTTAACAACAGCAGCAGATCCCGTAAACGAAGACTTTTTGGCAGTACCGTACGCCACAACCATTACTTCCTCAAGCTGTTCTGTATCAGACTTTAATACAATATTCAAATTCGCTTTAATATTCACTTCTTGTGTAGCCATTCCGATAAAGGAAACCACCAAAGTCTTTGCGGAACTAAAATATACAAAAAAACATCTAGTAATCAAATATTTAGCATTCTGCTCTCTTGTAGATATACAATATTACATCTATTATAACAAACTATAAATCAACTATATATTATAACATAAAAAAATAATTTGATTTTATGTCTACTTTTATTCTACCTTAAACATAAAAAAGATGCCTAGTAATCTAAGCATCTTTTTTATTATAGACCTATTATTAGCTATTCGTTTTTATCAGTAATCTCACTATTGGCATTTAACTCCTTATCGGGGATTTGATAAATGAATAATTTACTACCTGCAGGGACTTCCTTTGGAGCAATCGCACTATGATTAATTGCATGTGTCCTATCCAAACTTTCATTACGACGTTTCATATCAAATAAACGACGACCTTCACCCCACATTTCAATACGCTTTTGAAGTTCAATTTCTTGTAAAAGTGCATCACTTGTTGCGGATGTTTCATATTTTGGATTACGAGTTTTCATAATCGTAGTCAGCATTGTTTTGGCTTCACTTTCTTTCCCTGCCCTATATAATGCTTCTGCAGCTACAAAATACATTTCACCAGTACGCAAATAAATATAGTCAGAGCAAAAAGTATCACCTGTAGGAGTAAAACCAGGCGCGGTAGAACCTACATCAATAAATTTGCGCTGCACATATTGTCTTACTTTATAATGAGTATTTGCTTCTCCCAAATCAACTCCAAACCATTTTTTACGAATGTCATTATCTGAAATTTTTTCATACAAATCACTGGAAATCATTTTGTAATTTCCTAAATTACCACCATATCCCGGACCGTAAGGATCAACTTGACTCATGAATGAAGCGTAGAATGTATTCGTTTCACCATTAATATCAGCCCCCCACAACACTTCGCTCAAAGAAAGGTCATTAAAGCCGGAAAGTAATTCTTTTTCACTCATCAGTGAGCCACCTTCAATAGCCAATTTTGCGTATTTAGCAACTTCATTCCATTGATCGGGATAATCATTAACAAATGAAAGAATGTTTGCATAAATAGCAGCTGCTGCATATTCATTTAATTCATCTTTCTTGGATATTCCTTTTCCTTTCAAATAATTATATCCTTTATCTATATCACTTAATATCTGTTCATAGACCTCACTTACAGGAACACGATTCAATTTGGTTTCAGATTCAGTATAAATAGGAATACCTAATTTATCTTTATTCCATTCATAAGGTTGTTGGTACATGTTTATTAACCAAAAATAGCAGTAAGCACGTATAGTGTAACTTTGTCCCAGCATCTTCTCAACACTCTCATCACCGCTGTCCGCTTGTTCTTTCAGACCGCTGATTACTTCATTTGCACCACTGATTACAGCATATAATTCTTGCCAGTAAGTGGTAGTACGACGATAACTTGAAGCACGGTTGTCAAGCAGATAATCATATACGAAGAAGTGTGAAGTCATATACGCCATATCATCTCCCATCAAGTCTGTGGCCAATTCAAATGCCTTTAACCCGAAATCATCATGACTTTGCTGTGCTTCCGGAGAAAACATATTTTTGTAATATCCTGTAATGTATGCTTGAATAGCTGTAGGATCTTTATCAAGCAAATCTTTAATTTGGTCCTCTGATGCATTTTCTGAAGGTTCCTTGTCCAAAAAGTCATCGCTACAAGATCCCATCATAAACGCTGCAGCCAATATTGCTAAATATTTTGTATATTTCATAATTCTATTCTTTTAAAAGTTCAAATTAATGCCGAATGATAAAGTACGAATCGCAGAATAATTAGCAGCCGAATATCCATAAGCATATTGGCGTGGGTCCATACCTTTACGTTTAGAGAATAAAGCTACATTATCGGCAGATACGTAAATACGTGCACTGCTTGCTGATATTGCTTTCATCCATTCTTTCGGGAAAGTATATCCTAATGAAATGTTACGGATGTTAAAGAATGATGCATTTATCAAGAAACGTGAAGATTGGCTATTACTATTTTGTGCACCATCCATTATAGGCACATTTGTATTTTTATTTTCCGGAGTCCAAGCATTCAAGATATCCTTGTGCCAGTTACTGCCAATATTGCTTCCCGCATGCATGAAAGAAGAATACATGCTGTCATATATCTTTCCACCAATTTGAAAGTTTGTAGCTATAGAAAGATCGATTCCTTTGTATGCAAAATCAGTTGAAAAACCTCCTTGGAAATCGGGCAAAGTAGAACCTAATTCATATTTGCTTGCCTGAGTATAGTCTTCAGTTACGGTCCTTCCGGTCACCTTGCCATTAGCATCTTTCTCATCCATATACCATTGTGCCGCTCCTGTCTCTGGATTAACACCTGCATATTCATACGTATAAAGATCATAAATAGACCCTCCTTCCATTAAGCGGAACAAAGAAGCGGTACCATGAATAATTCCATTCTCTCTTTTGTCTTCTGGAAGATTCAAAATCTTATTGCTATAGTGTGTACCGTTAAAAGATAAATTCCATATAAAATCTTTTGTTTGAATTGGGGTGGCAGAAATGGTAAATTCAATCCCCTTGTTCTGCATATCCAACAGGTTCATTGGAACGTAAGAAATTCCAGAAGAAATGGGATAAGGCATATTGTACAACATATCCGAAGTCTTCTTCAAGAAATATTCAGTTTCTAGTTTCAAACGGTTATTAAGAAAAGCAGCTTCCAAACCGATATTTAAATTTTTGCTTTTTTCCCAAGTCAAATCTTTATTTCCACGATAAGTTTCGACTACAGAGAAATCTCCGTTATTATTGGTTACAGAATATTGCTTCAAATATGGTTGATAGACTACATAACCATTTATATCAAGAATTCCATCATTACCTTGTGTTCCATAACTTGCTTTTAGTTTAAGATTAGACAACCATTCCACATCTTTCAAAAACTCTTCCTGTGTTAATCTCCAAGAACCTCCGACAGACCAAAAAGTACCACGGCGGTGATCAGGATGGAATTTGGAAGATTCATCTGAACGAATACTTGCAGATAGATAATACTTGTTATCAAAATCATAGTTTACACGACCAAAGAAACTTTCCATACTATGTTCTTGTGTATATGAATTCATATCACTCATAGTTATGGCATTGTTGAACTCAGGATTTCCAATAGTATAAAAATTGTATTTATGAGTATACTGATATTTCAGTGTATATGAATAAGATTCGTGACCAGCCATTATGTCAATATTATGATGGCCAAATGCTTTACTATAAGTTAAAAGTTGATTTGCTGTAAACGATTCAATACGTTGATTATATTTATAAGTACGACCATTCACATTAGCAGCATCCCCATATAACTGATTCATATGGTCTGTACGGATTTGATTCATTAAATCATAACCAATGTTAGCAGTCGCTTTTAAACCATCAATAATATTAATGTTGATAGTACCACGGCCATTAAAATTGTCATTCAAAGTCTGATGCACATCCAACCCAGAGTTAGCTGCAACATTTTGATTACTGAAACCGCCCATACGTGTACTATATGTACCATCACCAAAATCATAAACAGTGTTGCCTTCTTCGTCATATATGCGATTTCCGTTTTCGTCATACGCATATACAGGATAAATAGGAGCGATTTGCTGAGTGAACATAAAGGCATTAGAGTAATTAGACAAACTAGCATTTTGTGACTGGCCTGCATTTTTTTCCGCTCTTGCGTAAGCCAAATTACCATTGATGTCAATAAACTTATTTACAGTATGATTAATATTGGCACGTGCTGAAATACGTTCGAAGTCAGTATGCCTTAAAATTCCTTCATCTTTCAAATATCCCAATGATAAAAAATGAGTTGTCTTAGCGTTACCACCTTGCAGACTCAAATTATATTCCTGACGCATACCATTATGTAATGCGGCATCAGCCCAATCGTCATTATGGCGGAGAGCCGCAGAACTAACTACACCATCTGCTGAAACCATGGCATTATTAGCTACACCGATGAATGGATTGTACCCAATGCTACCTATTAATCCTTCGGAAGCTTCTGCACCTGTAGATTGATTTTTCAAAGTATTCCAAGCTGTTAGTACGTATTCTCTTTGATCTTTCATGATATCATATTCTGGAACACCACGAGTATTTACTCCCCAGCGTGCATCAAGAGTTACTTTGGATTTATCTACCATACCTTTTTTGGTAGTGATCATCACAACACCATTTGCCGCACGTGAACCATAAAGAGATGCAGATGCAGCATCTTTTAATATAGACATGCTTTCAATGTCGGCAGGATTCAATGCATTAACAGACTCTTCATCATAAGGCATACCATCAACTACGTATAAAGGAGCCGACGATGCACTAAAAGAGCCAATACCACGGATTCTTATTTTAGCATTTTCTCCAGGCTGCCCACTGGTATTGATTACTTGTACACCTGCTGCTGCACCTTCCAAGGCTTTAGATACTGAAGAAACCTGCATTTTTGCTATTTTTTCTCCACTAACAGCAGTCGCTGATCCTGTAAAAGATGACTTTTTCGCAGTACCATAAGCTACAACCACTACATCGTCAAGCATCTCTGTATCAGATTTTAAAATGATGCTAACATTCTGTTTAATAGAAACCTCTTGACTAGCCATTCCGATAAAGGAAACTACCAAAGTCTTTGCGGAACTAATTATTTATGTAAATAATTGATAACCAGTATATGTATTACTGAATCTCTTATTCGTTTTCCTTGATTTAAGCCGTTTAAAGAGTATGATAATAATAATTTTCTACCTTTCTTCTACTGAAAAAAGAATTGACTTGCAGCATTCCTGTTCGTTGTTACTCTGTTCATAAAATACCTGAAATACTAAGATTGATATTTTTCAACTTTTTAAATATTTCAAAACTTCCAAAGATTGTTTGCACTTTAGATTACAAAAGAAGATAGTAGGACATGAAGTAAATTAGCAAACTATTATTATCATTTTCTGATATAGAATTTTATATGCGCATATTATATGATATACATATATGAATTTTGCAGAAATTCAATAACCTTGATACTTATTTTCTACCCGGTTAGGCTGAGATGGAAATATTGTCACATTTTATTTCTTTTAGTTTATCGTATTGCAATCACAACAAAAAATTATCATGTTCACAAAACGATAAACTTTATTAAGAAGATAAGGCTATATTCACTTTTGAAAATGATTCTTCTTCATCTTTATAAGAGATAATGTATAGACAATAGAGTTAATTATCTTTTTTGACATTTTTTCAAGTCTCGTATAATTGTACTTCCCATAACTTCTCCATAAATTTGTGTTGTAGCAAGGTTTTTATGCCCTAATAATTTTTGCACGGTTGTTATATTAGCACCTTTATATATCAATAAAGTAGCATTAGTATGCCTTGCAGAATGGAATGAAAAGTGTTTGCTTATTTTTGCCAATTTGCCAATTCGTATCAGCTCTTTATTTACACTTGAGTTATTTTTAATTGAAAAAAATGAGCTCCATTTTCCCTGGTATTTTTGTAATAAAGTTAAAGCCTTGCCTTCAAACAGCAAGTTTAAAGGCAATTTCACTTCTGTACCTGTTTTGACAGAGTCAAAGATTAGCCATAATTTTCCATCCATTTTTACGATATTTTTCTCATTCAAATTCACAAAATCAGAATACCGCAATCCCGTATAGCAGCAAAATAAAAATGCATCAAGAGTATGTTCCAGACAACTATTTCTTCCTGTCAAAGACACTTCTTCCAATCTTTTCATTTCTTCCGGTAATAAAAAAACATGTTTTCCTTCCTTCATTTTAATTTTATATCTTCTGAAGGCATAGTTATTGGGATCAATGTATCCTTTATTAATTGCAGCATTAACAAAAGATTTCAAATGCTTCATATGCTTGGCTACTGTATTTGTTTGATATCCAGATTCATAAAGAAATTTTTCAAAATCCGTAACGAAATTATAGGTTAAGTCTTCAAACTCAATTGTCGGTTTGAACGATTGTAAAAGGGATATTGTCGTTAAATGGTTACGCTTTGTGCTGTCTTTTAGCTGAGAAGACATTATTTCTTTACGTGCAAACCCTAAAAATGAAGCATCTGTGTTCGATTTGAACTCTTCTTTTATGAGGCTTAAGGTTATTGTCTTTCCTTGCCTCCACAAACTTAATTCTTTCTTTTCTAATTCTATAATAAATTCATTAAGCATGCCATTCAGTGCATCTTGATTAGGATGCTCTTTAATAATCTTTCTTTTTACATCCCATTGTTCTGGCCGTAAATAAACATGCGTAGAAAAATACACTTTCTTTTTATTCAAGTAAGCTTCAACTTGAACTAAAGCAGTTCCTCTGTCATTTAAACTTTTTTTTCGATTGTAAACGAAACGATAACTGATTTTCCTCATAATTTAATTCTTTAAATTGAAATTCTATAATAAGACGCAATAAAGAAAAGTAGAAAAGCATTATTCTGCTATTTTGTTCTCATCTTTATATTTATTAGGCGATTTGTTAACGTTTATAGGTTAATGTATGTTTATATGGTCAGTTATAATTTGAAACTCTCTTTTTCTTACGACTTTAAAAAAAGAATAAACATGAGGTTTATTTTCGTTTTTTGTGAGTTTTAAATGCCCAAAAGCATAAAAATATAGCAGTTTAGTATGATTTTTACAATAATTTGTTTGAGATTACAATTTTATTCATACCTTTGCAATTTGTTAGAGTGAATGAATTTATATTAATGTAAAGTTAAACTTTAAGAGAGAATTTTATGAAAAGAAAATTAATGCTGTTATTGACCTGCCTTTTTGTAGGTATAGGTTTGGTAACCGCTCAGATCACGAAAGTAACAGGTACTGTTATTTCGGAAGAGGACGGATTACCCGTAGTTGGCGCCTCTATTTTAGTAAAAGGTACCACTGTAGGTACAGTTACTGACATGGATGGTAAATTTACATTATCAAATGTTCCAAGTTCCGCAAAGACTTTGGTAGTTTCCTTTATCGGAATGGCTACACAAGAAGTGCCAGTTAAAGCAAACTTGAATGTTGTGTTAAAGTCTGATACAGAGCAGCTTGAAGAGGTGATGGTGGTGGCTTATGGTACAGCGAAAAAATCTGCATTTACAGGTTCGGCTGCTACTATAAAAAATGAAAAAATAGCGACGAGACAAACTTCAAATGTGACAAATGCTTTGGCGGGTCAAGTAGCCGGAGTACAAACTACGAGTAATAATGGTCAGCCGGGCAAAGATGCTGAAGTGCGTATTCGTGGTATTGGATCTATATCGGCTAGTAACAAGCCTTTGTATGTGGTAGATGGAGTTCCGTATGATGGTGAAATTTCTGCTATCAGTACTTCTGATATAGAATCAATGACAGTGTTGAAAGATGCTGCTTCTAATGCTCTGTATGGTGCACGTGGTGCTAATGGTGTAATCTTGATTACTACCAAGCGTGGTAAGAGTGGGGAAGCCCGTGTTACTTTTGACGCTAAATGGGGTGTGAATAAACGTGGAGTACCTAATTATGAAACAATTACGGATCCGGCTACATTCTATGAATTAAACTATTCTTCTATCTATAATGCTGATTTGAAAGGATATGCGGCAGCCGGAGACTTGGTTAAAGCTAATGCGTACGCTAATCAAGCGATGCTTTCTTCTACATATTTGGGATATCAGGTGTATTCCATTCCTCAAGGACAGCAACTGATCGGTATGGATGGCAAATTGAATCCTAATGCGACATTAGGTTATTCTGATGGTACATATTATTATACTCCGGATAATTGGTCGGATGAAATTTTTGAAAATAACCTGCGTCAAGAGTATAATTTAAGTATCAGCGGTGCGACTGAAAAAATGAATTATTATATGTCGGCCGGCTATTTGGATGATAAGGGAATTGTTCCTAACTCTGGTTTCCAACGTTATTCTGCACGTTTGAAAGCTGACTATCAAGTGAAGCCTTGGCTGAAGATGGGAGGAAATGTATCATTTACTCATTATGATAGCCGTGAACAGGATACTGAGGGTGGTACCTCAAATGCAAATATCTTTTATGCGTCAAATATTATGGGAGCTATTTATCCTATGTATGTTCGTGATGCACAGGGCAATATTATGGTAGATAATCGAGGTTTCCTTCGTTATGATTATGGAAAGCCAGGACAAGATTCAAATGGTAGCCGTAATACGATTCCTAATGCAAATCCGTTGGCTAGTTATATGCTGGATAAAATGAAATATTCGGGTGATGTGGTTAGTGGAAAATGGTCTGCTGATATTGATATTTGGAATGGAATCAAGGCAAAAGTGAATATAGGTGTTGATGTAAATAATGTGCGTGCTACAGAGATGGTTAACCCCTTCTACGGACAGTATTCTGAAACTAGCGGAGTCGGAGGTTTGATCGGCGTATCTAGTGAGCGTACATTTAGTGTAAATCAGCAGTATTTGTTGACATACAACAAAACATTTAATGATGTTCATAATGTGGATATTTTGGCCGGACATGAAAGTTATGACTATAAATATCAATATTTGTACGGACAACGTGAGAAATTGTACGATCCGAATGTTCCTGAATTAGGCAATGGTATTATGAACCAGAGCAATAATTCATATTCTCGTAATTATGCAACAGAAGGATGGTTGTTCCGTGCGCAATATGACTATGATGGGCGGTATTTTGTTTCAGCTTCTTTCCGTCGTGATGCTTCTTCTTGCTTTCACCCGGATAATCGTTGGGGTAACTTCTGGTCTGTAGGAGCAGGATGGTTATTGAGCAAAGAGAGATTCTTGGAAAACCAGTCTTGGATTGATATGTTGAAATTTAAAATTAGCTATGGTTTGCAAGGTAATGATAACTTGATGTTCCAAGGTGGTTTGTACCGTAACTACTATCCGTATCAAGACCAGTATACATTGGCAAACAGTAATGGTGATTTTTCAACTTCTTTATATTATAAAGGTAATAAGGATATTACTTGGGAAACTTCACATAGCTTTAATACTGGATTTGATTTTGCTTTTTGGGGTGGTAAGTTAGGTGGTTCTGTTGAGTACTTCTCACGTAAAACAACCGATATGCTTTATTTCAAACCGGTAGCAGCTTCAATGGGTTATTCCCGTTTTCCTGAGAATGTGGGGTCAATGGTAAACCGTGGGGTTGAATTGGACTTGTATTCCAATATAATTGAAAACAAGAATTTTTCCTGGAATGTAAACTTTAATCTTACACATTTTAAGAATAAAGTCTTGGAATTATCTCCAGAACTGAATGGACAATTGATTGACGGTGCCCGGATTTATCGTGAAGATGAGTCTATGTACCAGCTTTATTTACCTAAATATGTAGGTGTGGATTCTGAAACAGGAGAGAGTCTGTGGGCGCTGGTGACTCCGGATGAGAATGGTAATACAGTTACAAAATCTTATTCTGTCGCTTCTGAAAACAGATTCGCATCAGGTGATATTCTACCTAAAGTTTATGGTGGTTTTGGAACAAGTGTTACAGCCTATGGCTTTGATCTCTCTGTTTCGTTTGCATATCAGCTTGGTGGACGTATTTTGGACTATACTTACCAAGGATTAATGGACGTAGCAGCTACAGGTAGTGCTTTGCATAAAGATATGTTAAAAGCATGGACTCCTGAAAATAAAAATACGGATGTTCCTCGTATGAATATTAATGACCAATATACGAACAGATTAACAGATCGTTTCTTGACTAGTTCGGACTATTTAAGTTTGCAGAATATTACATTGGGTTATACTCTGCCAAAGAGTCTGACACGTAAAATGCAGATTGACGGTGTTCGTGTTTTCTTTGTTGCAGATAATGTGGCTTTGCTGACAGCTCGCAAAGGGCTGGATCCACGTCAAGGTTATGTGGCTGCTGACAATGTGTATTCACCTATCCGCACAATTTCCGGAGGTATATCTTTAAATTTCTAATTTAGCAACCTATTTTTAAGAATATGAAATTGTCAAATAAATATATAGCATTTGCAAGTGTCGCTTTATTAATGGCATCTTGCGATTTGGATAAATTCCCTGAAGGAGATTACATATCTGAAGAACAGAAAGAAGATATAATCAATGGCAGACCTAATTTGATAACTGCTGAAGTGAACGCTATGGCAGCCAAATTAAATACTTTTGGTACGATTTCAGATGATGCCACTACTTATCATAATGATTATGGTATTCCTGCGGTATCTATGATATTGGAATCAGGAGGGCAGGACTTGGTTGCATTGGTTAATGGATATAATTGGTTTAATACATCTCAGAATTATAGTGACAGAGTATACGATAGTTCAAGCGATGAATTGATTTGGAAAACGTTCTATAATCACTTGAAAGCTGCAAACAATGTACTGAAATTGATAGCGGCAGATACGGAAGATTCTTCTTTGAAGGTTTATCGTGGGCAAGCTTTAGCTGCTCGTGCTTATGACTATCTGAACTTGGTTCAAATCTATCAGTTTACTTATGCAGGTCATGAAAATAGTCTGGCAGTACCTATTGTTACAGAAACAATGACTGATGAAGATATGCAGAATAATCCGCGTGCAACTGTACAGCAGGTGTATGACCAAATTATGAGTGACCTGAATACGGCTGCTGATTTATTGGCCGGGTATGATAATGGCTCAAACAAAGATCAGATTGATGAGACGGTAGTTTACGGATTGCGTGCTCGTGCTAATCTGTTAATGCAAAAATGGGCGGATGCAGCTAAAGATGCAGAACGTGCCATCGCTGGCGGTACACCTCAGACTTTAGCTCAGGTGTCTACTCCTACCTTTAATTCGGCATCGGCAAGTTCATGGTTATGGGGAGTGATGATTACGCCTGATAATGATGTTGTCCAGACTGGTATTATCAACTGGCCTTCGCACTTGTGTTCTTTTACCGGAAACGGTTATACTTCAGGAGTGCCCGATGGATATAGAAAGGTGAACTCTGCATTATATGATTTAATACCCGAAACAGATATTCGTAAACAATGGTTTTTGTCTCCGGATAATAAATCTTCATTGATTGATAATGAACAGATTGAGGGTACTTCCATCGTTGAATATTTTGGTTTGACTCCGTATGTAAATACAAAGTTCGGAGCTTATCAAAGTATATTTGGTAACACAACCAATGCATCAGACTGGCCTTTGATGCGTGTTGAAGAAATGTATCTGATAAAAGCTGAGGCAGAAGCCATGGGTGGTAATTTGAGTGGCGGAAAGAGTACATTGGAAAATTTTGTACGAACATATCGGGACCCTTCCTTTACAAGTAAAGCTAATTCGGCACAGGATTTTCAGGATGAGGTTTGGTTGCAGCGTCGTATGGAGCTTTGGGGAGAAGGTTTCTCACTGTTCGATATCCTGCGCTTGAAAAAGCCGGTGATTCGTAAGAATACGAATTATGACCCGTCTGTACAATATAATTCAGCTGCAGAAGCACAAATCCTGATCTACCGGATTCCGCAATGTGAAATGGAAACCAATTCCGGAATCAGTGATACTGATAACAATCCGGCGGCTCCACAACCACAACTATAGGGAATAACTGTAATAAAAAAGAGGATGACGTTCAACGTTCATCCTCTTTTTTTGTTATATTTGTCGCGAACTTATTTAGATTGATAGATAAATGAAAGAATTTGTAATTTCTGAAGCACAGGTTGAAACTGCCATTTTAGTTGGTTTGATTACTCAGACACAAGATGAGCGTAAGACCAAGGAGTATTTGGATGAGTTGGAGTTCTTGGCCGAAACGGCTGGGGCAACAGTGGTGAAAAGGTTTACTCAGAAACTGCCTGCTGCCAATTCCGTGACTTATGTCGGTAAAGGAAAGCTGGAAGAAATCAAGGAATATATTCATCAGGAAGAGGAAAATGAGCGTGAAGTCGGAATGGTGATTTTTGATGATGAACTTTCTGCCAAGCAGATACGTAATATAGAAGCTGAACTGAAAGTGAAGATTTTGGACCGTACTTCGCTGATTCTGGATATTTTTGCCATGCGGGCTCAAACTGCAAATGCTAAAACACAAGTGGAACTGGCCCAATATAAGTATATGCTGCCTCGTCTGCAACGTTTGTGGACTCACTTGGAGCGTCAGGGAGGTGGATCCGGTGCTGGTGGAGGTAAAGGCTCTGTGGGATTACGTGGCCCGGGTGAAACTCAGTTGGAAATGGACCGTCGTATCATTTTGAATCGTATGTCATTGTTGAAAGAACGGTTGGTTGAAATTGATAAACAGAAGTCCACTCAACGTAAAAACCGTGGGCGTATGATACGTGTAGCTTTGGTAGGGTATACCAATGTGGGAAAATCTACTTTAATGAATTTGCTTTCAAAAAGCGAGGTCTTTGCTG
>OATP01000695.1_pt1 | contig 17511 bp, 10 predicted proteins | sample 1495041 | NCBI WGS metagenome assembly OATP01 (sample SAMEA2579972, study PRJEB22360) | human gut metagenome | biome: human gut; feature: human-associated habitat; material: faeces | place: Denmark | collected 2008/2010 | reverse complement strand
TATTAAAATTTTGGATACTTACGAGTTAAGTTATTCTACCCGTCCGGATACCCGGGTTAAAGGAATAAACATGCTTCGATTGCCGGAATTGTATTATATTATTACGGAGTATTATTTGAGTCAGGAAAAACAGGATGAGGCTGTGAAGTATTTTGACAAGGTATTGGAATCAAGAGGGCTGATCGGGTATGCTGATCGCCAGGGAGCAACTCTCACCTTGGAAAAAGTTATTCAAGAGAGAAGAAAAGAATTTATCTGTGAAGGGCAGTATTTTTTTACGCAAAAAAGATATAATCAAAGTATTTACGAGCCCAAAAGCGGTAAACTTTACCCCGCTTCTAACGACATTTATGTATTCCCGCTTCCGGAAAATGAAACTGAATACAGATATTAATTGATACGACTATGAAAAAAGGATTTATATATTTATTACTTCTTAGCGGTATAGTTACATTATTTTCCTGTGAAGATACCGATTACCAGATCTATGACAAAAATCAGAAGAATAAACTGTTTTTTGCAGAGGATTCCCTTCAATTCACTTATGGCTTAACCCGTGATCAGGATGTTGATTTGAATGTGGAAGTAGTCTTTTCTTTTACAATCTCAATTTCAAGTTCCCGGACATTTGAAATTGAGATTGTAAAAGAAAAGACTACGGCCCGGGAGGGGGAACATTTCACCCTATCTTTGGAGAATACGATACTTAAGGATTCCGCTGTTGCATTTGTACCTCTGGATTTTCATAAGCTTAACCTTGAAAAAAATAAAGAATATGTGTTGACTTTGCGATTGGTGGAGAATGAGAATTATGTGCCGACGGATATCCGGGAATGTGTGATTTCGTTTAGTAATAAGGATATCGAGGCTCCCGTGTGGTGGCGTTCCGACAAGTTGGGCGATTACAATCAGGAAAAATTAATCTTGTTCGTAGATTATTATCACCAGTCTGAAGAAAAAAGTCCGGTTATCTATGAAGCTATTCGAAAAAAATGGGGTGAAAATCTGGATCAGGGGACGGAAACTAATTTGTTGACCATATATAAATATCAGGGATATTTGAACCGCTATATTCTGAACCCGATGTATGAGTATTATTTAGAAACGAACGATCAGATGTATCAAATTCCTAATCCTAACAATTAAGCCATGAAACGAATCTATCATATCATTTTAGTCATTTTGTTTTTGCTCAGTTCCTGTTATGACGATTCTTCTTCCCTCCCTTGGGATAAGATTGCAGAAATACAGGTGACAAGTAACGTAAAGGATACAATTAACCTGTATTTGGGAGATAATATTTCTATTCAAAATCAATATTCCTATGAGGGGGATGATATCACGTGGCAATGGAGTATTGGTAAATATGCGGAGAATCCTGTTGATGACAAGATTACAACAGTTTTTAAAGAAATCAGCACGGAGGCCGATCTGGAATATAAAACAACGGAGTTGGGACATTATTTTCTTCGGTTGGTGACGAGTAATAAATATGGAAGTGATATCAAATATTATCATGTATTCGTCAATTCTGAATTTGAAGAAGGTTATTTGATCCTGGGCCGGAGGGAGGATGGAAAAGGAAGTCTGGCTTTCATGAAAACCTTGACACCGGAGGAAATTGAACAAGGGTTGCAACCCGAATTCCGTCAGAACCTTTTCGCTTACACGAATGGAGGTGACGAGTTAGGTGAGGGACCTCTTGATTGTGACAAGGTGTATGACAAGCTTTATATTCTGTGTGGTGAGGCACGGAAAGTGTATCAGTTGGATGCAAAATCTTTTCAGTTGATACACGAGTTCGATTATACGATGTACGGGAGTGATTTTATACCGCAGGATCTGATATCATACGATTCCCGGTATTGTAGTGAAATTTATAGCACATCTTCCAAGGGTGGGGTTGCCAAAATACAAGTAGCGGATTTGGAGATATTCCCGTATACTGATCTCCCGCAGCATGTGAAATTTACCCGGACTTACGATCGGCCGAACTATAGGGCATCTAAAGTGATTGCTTTTATTGATGATGTGAATAGTAAGGTATATGCAGATGGTTTTAATGCGACGGATTTTAGTTTCGGTTATTTCCCTTGCTATGATTATTTTGACGGTCGGGAGATTATTCAGGTGTTTTACGATGAGGACGGGAACCTGATCGTTTATGCGATTAATAATGGTAAGTATTATTTGACAAAGATAGGATCGAACCTGACAAGTTTTGAAACGATGGCTTTAGATGTTATATACGAAAAAGAGTGTACAGCGAATGTTACCTTGTTTAACAGGAATTCAGTATTTGAAGTGAATGATCCTAACTCTTGTTTGTTCTTCGGAAATCAGAATTTAGTTTATAAATGGGCTTATAACCAGTCGGAGATACCCTCGGATCCTTTTATAACGCTGCCTGATGGAGAGGTTATTAAATGCATGAATCAGTCTGCCGACCAGAAACAGCTTTATATCGCAACCTACAATAGCCAGCGGGCTGGTTTGAAAGGTTCGCTTTATATCTATCATAGTGATACGGGAAAAACGATTGGAATGCCTTATGAGGGCGTGGCTGACGAACCGGTTAAAGTAATGTATAAAGTAAAATAAAAATTATGAGTAAGATCTTATTTTTCATGTGTGTGATCGGATGTTTTATGCCGGCCACTCTCATGGCTAAAGTTGAAAAAGTAACCTTGAAAGGTGTAATCAAAGGTCTTGGAAATGAAGAATTGATATTGATGAATACCGATCAGAGTGAAATAGTCCGGACGAAAACAAAGAATGATCGTTTCAAGATTACGGCGGAAGTAGAGACCGGTGATTTACGTTATTATATGCTTTACGCTCCGTCTGTCGGGCCATTAGGGCCTTCGATGAGTATTCCCGCGATCTATTTTTTCATAGATTCTCCCGAAATAACTATCGGGGCAGAACTCAAAAACGAACGAATAAATATCAAATCGTTGAAAGGTTCTCCGGGAAGACAAGAGTATGACCGGATTATGGCTTCTCTTCCCTCTGCTTCACGGGTTGAGGAGATATACGATAATTATAACAAGGCTTTTCATGAATATAATGAAGTCAGCCAGACTCCTGAAAATATGAAGAAGTTGAAAGCGGCAAGCCAGGCAGTGGATGCTTTACAGCAACAAAGACGTGAGGAGATATTCGGATTGCTTCCTCAGTACACGAACAGTATGCCCTTTGCGGTTATTATTTCTTCGTATTTTGGCATCGATAATATAGATGAAGCTGAAAAAGTATGGAAGCAATTCGATCCTTCCATCCGGTATTGTTATGCGCTGAAACAATTGGAAGATTTGATTCAGCGTGGGAAGAGTTGTGCTGTTGGGCATGAGGCTCCGGATTTTGAGTTGATGACTCCTGCCGGGGAAAAGATAAAACTTTCTTCTTTGCGGGGAAAATATGTGTTAGTGGATTTCTGGGCTTCCTGGTGTGGTCCTTGCCGGAGGGAAATTCCAAATATAAAAAAAGTGTACGCAGAATTCAAGGACAAAGGATTGGAGGTGGTTGGTGTTTCAATTGATCATTCGGATGAAGCTTGGAAAAAAGCTTTGGAAGAGGAGAAGTTGGACTATCTGCAACTCAGCGATCCGAAAAGTGTAACTTCCAAACTCTATAATTATAATGGGATACCTTTTATCATCTTGATTTCGCCCGAGGGAATTATCCTGAATAAAGGGTTACGGGGAAATGAAATCCGAACTAAAATAACAGAATATATAAAATAGAGAGAGAATGAGAAACTATATTTTTATACTCCTATGGTGTTTTATCTTCTGTGCTTGCAGTAAAAATGAAACAAGTATTCAACTCCAGATCAAAGGGGACATAACGGATGCTCACCCTAGAATCGTGACATCAGACTCTACGTATCTGTTGACTCTTGATTCTACGGGGGCTTGTAAAATAATATTGCCTGCTATGCAGGAGCCAGAAATAGCAAACCTTTATTATAGCGATATATATGGGGGAACCCCATTGTATATTCTTCCGGGTACTACTCTTTCAATCGGTATGGAGAGGGGGAGCGTGAAAACGTTTGACGGGGAGAGTGCTGATATGTGTCGGCAGTTAAATGATTTCCGCTTACTTCGTCAGTTTTCATTATCTGGTGATGACGTGCTTGAAGAAAAGCAATATTTAGCAAAGCTGGAACGTCTGGTGGAACAATGTAATGTCCATTTGGATACCATGAAACAGGATAGGAAGTTTATAGAGTTACTAAAGAAACGGATGTTTTTCCATATATATTCAGATATTCCGGACTATGTCACGTTTTATAGTTTTCGTACGGGTGATACCGCTTATATACCTTCGGAACATTTCCGGGAAGTTATGGTACGGGTGATTTCAGACGAGGATGGAATTGTGAATACGGGTATGTATTCGATGCTACCTTCTTTTATAGATATCTTGTGCCCGACGGTGTCCAGGACAGATTATAAGACTAAGTTGGCTTATCTTCAGGGACGTTTCAAGCATGCTCGGGTACTGTCTTATGTGAGCGATTACTATATCACGGGTTACCTGAAGAACGAGGGGATTCAGTATTTGCCGGAAGTTCGTCAGGAATATGACAGGTTGGTACAGGATTCCGCCATGAAATCAAAATTCGATGCTTATTGTGCCCGGGCTTTAAAGACTGCACCCGGACAACCGGCTCCTGATTTCAGTTTTCCGGATATGGACGGGAATATGGTAAGTCTTGAAGATTTGAGAGGAAAATATGTGTACATAGATATTTGGGCAACTTATTGTTCTCCTTGTCGTGCGGAAATACCCTATTTGCAGAAGTTGGAAGAAAAATTAAAAGATAAAAATATTTATTTTGTCAGTATTTCGGTGGACACCAACAAAAAAACCTGGGAAAATATGGTAAAAAAAGATCAGCTTGGAGGAATTCAGTTACATTGCGGGAAGAATCCCAAATTTATGGATGATTATGATATTCCCGGAATTCCCCGTTTTATATTGATTGATCCTGAAGGACGATTCTGTGGAGCCCGTGTAGGTCATCCCTCCACTCCGGGATGGGGCGAATATTTGGCCGAACTAGTAAAATAATACGTGAACAATGAAAAAAAATATTTTGTATATCATCTTTTTTATGGTGCTGGTCGCCTGTAAGAGAGAAGCTGTTTTCGAATTGGAAGGATATAGCGGGCAAATACTTCGGGATAGGACTGTTGGGTTGAGGTATCCTACAGCTCCCGGGCGTCAATATTTTCTTTCAACCCAAGCAGATTCGGGTGATTATTTTTTCTTGACCGGGGAAATCACTCCAGGTAAGGTTACATTTCTCGATTTTGGTTATCAACATCTCCCGTTATACGTCGAAAAACAACATTATCGGGTGGTTAAAGAGAATGATAATTATTATATCCTCTCTGATCAGAAAGAATCCTTGCAAAATCGGTATGTGCAATATATGCGTCGGATTTATTCCCTGGATTCGGCCTATAATCAATTATGCCGGGGGTATGACACGATTTCCGATATTGGTCGGAAAGCAAAGCTTTCCGATCGTTTAAAAAAAGATTTAACCTTGCGGAATGACCGGATTATTCAGGGGATAAAGGACTTCTCCGGAACAGAGATAGCTTTGAATATTATCAATGAAGTATTGTATTTCTGTGAAGTTGACTATCGTTTTTTTACCCGGGCCATGGAAGCATTGGGCGATTCTGTTCCCGAAGGAGATTTGAAAAATAAGGTCGTAGAAGCTTATGAACAAGCTAAAAAACGTCAACTTACTGGTAATGCTCCTTCTTTTAGTTTGCCGGATGTAAATGGAAAGATACATCGTTTGGAGGATTTTAAAGGGAAATATCTGTTAATTGATTTTTGGGCTTCATGGTGTGCACCTTGCCGGGCTAAAAATAAAGAATTGAATAAGCATTACCGGGAATTGAAAGATATGGGTTTGAACGTAGTATCTGTTTCCTTGGATAATGATCGGGAAAAATGGTTGAAAGCTTTGAACGAAGATCAGGTGTCCTGGTTGCAGTTGGTGGATCTGGAAGGGTTTAAGAAAAGTAAGGTTAGAGCTGATTATAAGGTAGAACGGGTCCCGGCTGTTTATCTGATCGACCCGCAAGGGAAAGTACTGATTACAGGTCCTACTTTGGAGGAGATTTATTTCCACCTGCAAACGTAGTTTTGTTACTGATTCGTCTGCGGAGACCGGTTTTGCCGGCCGGTTCTCTTCAGGCGATCACCAACCTTTTGCTCTCCCTGGCCGGTGGAACTCTTCAAGGAGTGACCGTCCTCCCCATCCATACCTTCAAGCTTCCGTCCGCTGCCTGCAATCGCGTAAAATCCACCCATTCCTCGTACAAGACAATATTGCCGACTTTCTATCTGAAAGATGGATGTTTATATCTCCTCGAAAAAACGGAGACCCTATCCGGGTGGGAGAGGATGACTTATTTATAGGATGCGGTTCTGCAAAATCAATCAAACAAGTTTGTTGTTTTGCTCTCACCTTTCATTATATTTGCATAATATAGGATGCGGCTCGGCCATGCCAAATTTGAAAACAAAGTTTTTCATTTGTCATTGCTCTCACCTTTCACTATATTTGTTCTGTTTAGGGAATACAAATGGAAAATGAAGCGTTACTTTTCAAAAAGATGCAGCTGGGGGACTGGACTGCTTTTAATCTTTTTTTTAAAGAGTATATGGAGCAATTATATCTTTATGCGGTAGCTTTTGTAAAGGACAGGGCAGCTGCCGAAGATATTGTGCAGGATTCGTTTATTTATCTCTGGACAAACCGGGGGAAAATAAATTATACAGGTTCAATATATGCTTATCTGTTATTGGCTGTGAAAAATGCCTGTATCAATTATAAAGCTCATCAGCAGGTAGAAGAAAAATACCGGGCGACTTTTCAGGCTGACGGAACAACAGGAGAGGGGGAAGAAGAATGGGAAGAGTTGCGGAATCGAGTGATGAGGGCTATAGATTGTTTGCCACCGAAATGCCGCGAAATTTTTATATTGGGGGCTGTCGAAGGATTGAAATACCAAGAGATTGCCCATGCTTTGGGGATTTCAGTCAATACAGTGAAGACACAGATGAAATTTGCTTACCGCAAAGTGAAATCACAAGTCGGCTCTGAAATGAATGTTTTGATTGTGATGTTTTGGTTGAGTAGTAGATATTTTTGAATATTAGACTGAAAGAATAGGTTTTGCATGGAGATCTTTCGGAATATTCCTAACCGGATCGAAACTCTCCCAGAAGTACAATAATATAACGAAACAGAATGATGGACAACTATATACAATGACGCTGACAAAATAAATAAAGTAGTATGTCCCGAAATTTAAAAAAAAAGTGAATATTCTTTTCACCCTTTTTTCCGTCCTTCCTGCTTTAATAACAGAAAGCAGGAAATATGGAAACAGATCACATTCTCCGATTATTACAGAAATGCTTGTCTGAGGGGCAACCCGAAGACTGGCAGCAACTTAGAAAAGAACTTGCCCGTGGCGGTCAGGAACAGGTACAGAAAGAGCTTTTTCTGTTGGGAGAGTTGAAGCCCGAGGATTTGAAAGCCGACCCTGAAAAATTATGGCGGCAAATTGCTGCCTGTCGTGCTGAGGGGGAGAACCGTAAATTCAGATTACCGAAAAGATGGCGTTATATTGCTGCTGCGGTCCTGCTGTTCATTACAATTGGAGTAGGCTATCTATTGAGACAGCAAAAACAACCGGTCCTCCCGTCTTTATCTGCTTTGCTGGAACCAGGAGAGAGAAAAGCTATCCTTAAATTTGAAAACGGAGAACAGATCGATTTGGGGAGGGTGGCTTCCGGTACTTTGTTGTCGAGGCAGGGGGTGACGATTTGTCTCGATTCCTTACAGGGGATTACCTATCTGCCTGCTTTTTCGGGAGAGTCTGAACCCGTGTACAACACCATTGAAGTACCCAGAGGGGGAGAATATCGATTGGTATTGCCGGATGGTTCGATGGTATGGTTGAATTCGGATTCTGAATTGAAATTTCCGATGAATTTTGCCGGTGAACGACGGAAAGTATTTTTGAAAGGAGAAGCTTATTTTGAAGTGGTCAAGAATCCGGATATGCCCTTTATTGTAGAAGTGGCGGCTATGGAAGTGAAAGTATTGGGAACCTGTTTTAATATCAACGCATCCCGAAGTGATGAGAGGATACAGACCACCTTAGTCAGTGGTAAGGTTGAGGTTTCCGACCGGGAAAATGCCCGGAAAGTGGTTTTACTTCCCAACCAGCGGGCAGAACTCAAAAAGGGCTGCCTGACAGTTGAAAATGTGGATGCTGAGGAGATTATCGCTTGGATGCAGGGAAAATTTTATTTTGAATCGGAATCTTTGGAAGAGATTGCTGCTCAGTTGGAACGTTGGTATGATATCCATTTTTTCTTTTCCCGCGAGAGCCTGAAACAGGAAGAGTTTACCGGAGTGATCCGGCGCGATTATACGGCAAATCGGATATTGGAAATTATTACCAAGACCACGAATGTCGAATTCGATATTAAGGGAAGGACTGTGACGGTGTATTAAAAAATACCGGTATTTGCAGCGAACAAATACCGGGTGGCTGAAATAAATACCGGTTGACTTCGAACCCCAACCGGACATGTCAAACCTCAATTACAAAACTATGAAAAAAAATCCGAACCAATGCGGGATAGGTATGAAAATCCATCTCCGTAAAATCTTACTCGTAATGAAATTAATCTTCTGTTTTATCTGTTGTTTCCTATTCTCATTACATGCTTCTATACGGGCACAGAAGCAAATGGTTACATTGAAATTGGAAAAAACTTCTGTTGCTGAGGCTATTCGGGAGTTAAAACAACAGACTCGCCTGGATTTCTTTTTTAGCAATAAAGAAGTGAATGTGAAGAAGACCGTGTCGCTGAATTGTGAGAACATGCGGATCGATGAGGTACTACAACAATTGTTGGGAACTGAATTTCAATTTGAGTTTGTCGATAATATGGTTATTATCACACCGGGATTCAGAAAGTCCGAAGAAGAGACAAAAAGTGTTCTATATAAAGGTACTGTTTGTGACTCCCAGGGACAGCCGTTGCCCGGAGTTACGGTTGCTGTCAAAGGTACTTCGTTGGGAGTAGCGACCGATGTGAACGGTAATTTTCAAATTCAGATGCCTCCTGCCACGAATTGGATTTTTGTTTTTTCGTTCATTGGAATGCAAACTGTGGAAATACAGTCCGGTGACCGTCGTGAATTTGAAGTGGTGCTGAAACCGGCAAAAGAAGAATTGGAAGAAGTGGTGGTTACCGGTTATCAGACGATCCGGAAGGAACGAATGACCGGTACGACGGCGACGATTACCGCCAATCAGATTGCAGGCCGGGGATTCCAGTCGATCGACGAGATTCTGAATAGTACGATCTCGGGGTTGAATATGATCAGTAGTGGCCGGCCCGGACAGGACGCACAGATCCAGATTCGTGGGGTAAATTCGTTGACGGGGAGTACCGAGCCGATGTGGATTGTCGACGGTATGCCGTTACAAGGAGAGATTCCCAACATCCAAAGCGGTTCTACCGATTTGCAGGCGACTATTTTTACGACCGGAATCGGTAATATTGCACCGGACGATATCAAATCGATCACCGTATTGAAAGATGCTGCCGCTACAGCGATTTACGGTGCCAGGGCTGCGAACGGGGTGATCGTCGTCGAAACGAAAAGCGGACTTTCCGGGAAAACCCGGTTTAATGCTTCGGTGAATGTGGGGATTACCGAACGACCCCGGAATAACATCGACATGATGAATACTGCGGAGAAAATCCAGTTCGAACGCGAGATCTTTTACGATCAGCAAGGATATATCTATACCCCCGGGCGGGTGACTAAATTATTGCAGCAAGCAGCCTATGGAGAAATTTCTTCTGATGAGGCCGAACGGCGGATCGGCGAATTAGCTAAAATCAATACCGATTGGTTTAAAGAAATTTATCGCACGGCGATCAGTCAGCAATACAATTTCAGCATGTCGGGAGGTAACGAGAAGACACAACATTACGTTTCCTTGAACTACCTGAAAGAGGTCGGTACCGAACCCAATAATAAGTACGATCGGTTGGGGATGAACATTAAATTAACCCATAATCCTTCCGAAAAAATCCGGATTACCGGTGGGTTGGGGGCCACTATGAAAAACGACAGGGTGACGGCCAGTAGCGTAAATTCCCTGGAATATGCAATGTATGCCAACCCTTATGAACGATTGAAAAATGAGGATGGTACAAAGGCTTACGATATCAGCTACAATGCAAAGGAAAGTAGTATCCGGGACGGGCTGGATTGGGATACCTTCAATATTCTCGACGATCTGAATCGAAATACCAATACCAACCGTTATCTGGATGCCGAGCTTTCATTGAAGGTGGAATGGGAAATCGTCAAAGGCTTGATGTTTACGACCCATGGGGTTTATAATGCCAATTCCAACCATAACCGGATTATCGAAGGAGCGGATACCTATACCAATTTTATCAATAACTGGTATTCCTACAAGGGAGAAATTCCGCATGATATGGTGAAGGGCTCTTTGCGGGAGGCTACAGGGTATACCAATGCCTATACATTCCGGAATACACTTCAATATACGGGGGAATATGCCGGAAAACATTATATCTCTTTGTTTGCCGGGCAGGAAATACAGGAGCGGACCGCTTATAATTCCTTCAATTATTCTCCGGTATTCGACGAAGAACACCGGATCGTCGGATTCCCTGAAATGGACGATATCGACGGATCGGAAATCAATTATAGCGCCTTGGGAGGGACAGGAAAGTCGGTCAGCAAAATGTCTTCATTTTTTGCCAATGCCTCATATTCCTACCTGGATAAATACATTTTGACCGGAGCATTGCGCTATGACGGTTCGGATATTATCGGAAACGACAACCAGTTTACTCCGCTATGGAATGTCGGTTTACGCTGGAATCTGCATCGGGAGGAATTTATGAAGCGGTGGATGTGGGTAGACCAGTTCGCTGTCCGGGGTGGTTTCGGATATACCGGGAGTATCGACAAGAATGCACTGCCTTTTGTGGTGATGACCCTTGGACAAAGTGTGATTTATGACGGGCAAACTGTACCGACTTCTTTCAGTTACCCCAACCCGAATGTAAAATGGCAGACCAAACAGGATATGAATGTCGGCCTGGACCTTTCGCTATTCGACTATCGGTTGGAATTGGGGGTGAATTACTACAACAATATCACCCGGGATGTGCTCGACCGGAAAGCTTTACCCTATTCTTCCGGACGGAGTGAGGTGACGGAGAATGTAGCCGATATTTATAATAGCGGATGGGAAATCGATCTGGGAGTAACGCTGTTGAAAAATAAATCTTTTCAATGGTATGCCAAAGCGAACATTGCGATCAACGATAATAAAGTGAAAAATACGTATTATAAGGATACGAAGGATCTGCCGAAAGCAACCTTGAGTAATGCACATCAATTTGTAGAGAATCAGCCGGTGAACGGTTGGTATGGGTATAAATTTGCAGGAATCAATCCCATCAACGGAGCGGTGATGACTTATACCGGCAACGGGGAGGCAACCTTGGATATGTCGGTTAGCGGAGCTACATGGCCTATCCCTTCGGTGTTTTATTTAGGAAATCTTACTCCTCCGGTCGTGGGCGGATTTTCAACTTCTGCCAATTGGAAACAATTGATTTTTTCTGCTAATTTTGAGTTTAAGACCGGACATAAAATCAAATCGTTCAATACCTTCCGAAGCCTGGATGCCCGTAATCGTCATACCTCCGAAGCGAATCGCTGGCGTGAACCGGGAGATATCACCAATGTACCTGCTATGTCGGAAGCCTTTACTACCTATTCTTCCTATATGTACGATATCTTATTGGAGAAAGGAAACTATCTCCGCTGTAGCTATATGACACTGGGATATAACCTGAAACCCGAATGGTTGCATAAAATAGGTTTCAGCACTGCCCGGCTCAGTTTTACAGCGAAAGACCTGTTTACGGTTTCCAGTTATAGCGGAATCGATCCGGCACTGATGGGGTCGTTCGGTTATCCGAATTCCCGGAAATATACGATTACTTTAAATGTTGGATTCTAAAATTGAAAGAGATGAAGAAATTATTCTTATATATCACCTTGCTCTTGAGTTTTACTTCGTGCGAAAAATATCTGGAAGTAAAACCATCGAATATTCTGGCTTTGAAAACTTATGACGATGTAAAATCTTTGTTGGGTTCACATTTGAAATTATATACAACGACATCTACCGGTGCTCATAAATTAACAGGGACGAATGTTCCCTGGAGAGCGAGCGATTTGTATTTGTTCTTCGGTTTCTATAGTGACGATTTGAATACCGATACCTGGCTGAACGGAAATTGGATGGCTAATAATAAAAGAGCGTTGTATACAAACAGTTTGAACTGGCAAAATACCACAATGCCCGGGACGATCTGGGGAAACTATTTCAGTAATATCGGTTTTTATAATACGATTATCGACGAACTGGCGAATGTCAGTGCTTCACAGGAAGAAAAAGATATCGTCGAACAGGAAGCCCGTTTTCTGAGAGCCTGGTATTTGTTTAAAGTGTTACAATATTTTTCTCCCTATCACAGCAATGAATTGGGGATACCCTTTAATACCGATTCTCAAGCAGTCGGAAGTTATAATAAACAGCGGAAAACACAGGCTCAGGTATATCGGTTTCTGATCGATGAGTTGACTACGGTCATTGATTGTAAGACAGAACCCCGGCCGGCTTATAATATTTTTTACGATAAGAACCTGGCCCATGCTTTGCTGGCCGAGATTTACCTTTTTAAAGGCGGTTCGGGAGCTGGCGAGAAAGAGGATTATGTTCAGGCAATTACGCATGCACAGGCGGTTATGAAAAATTATCCGTTGCAAGGGATAGATGAATTCAAACCTTTTGAAACCTATAAGACAAGTGAGGGGGGAGTATATAAAAATAAAGATCAGGCCTTATTGTCCTTTTTGTGGTATACCGGTGATGCAGGCATGTATGGGACGATGGAGGCTTATGGTTTGCTCGAATTTGTCCGGGATGAACTGTTCGAATTGTTCGATGAAAACGATGTTCGCCGTTCCCTTTACTTTAATCCCGAAAACAAGGCTATCCGTAAATTCAAGGATCTGCCGAATTCCTATGGGGTGTTACACTTTTTCCCGGTTTCCGAAATGTATCTGATCGAGGCTGAAAGTTATGCCCGTAACGGACAGGAAGGAGAAGCCCGGCAAGCCTTGGAAGAGTTCCAACGTCATCGGGTCAGAAATTATCAGGGATACAAAGGAGCAGATTTGTTACAAGAGATTATGAATGAACGGCGGAGAGAGTTTTGCCTCGAATACGATATGCGGTGGTGTGATCTGATCCGGATTCAGAAGGGATGGTCCAGAAATTCTTACCAAAATCCGGAAGAAGCCGTCTATATGCTGGAAGATAATGATTTCCGTTTCTGTTTTCCTATCCCTTTGCTGGAAGAAATGCAGGAAAATAATCAGATCGAACAAAATCCCGGATGGAATATGTTGTAATCCTAAAATGATGAATAAGATGAAAATAATAGATTATATTTTGCTGATTGTTTTGCTTTTTTCGTGTGAAAAGAGTGAATATGAAACCTGGTTGTACGAACCCGGAATCGAAGCCGTCGATTCGGTGGCTATTTATCCCAATAGTCCCGTTTTGATCGCGAATGGTAAAGCTCAATTGAGTTTTCTTGTAAAAGCTTATTCGTTTGTGAAAGATAAACGGACGATCGAACAGGTGATCAATGGGGAACATATTGTCAAAGACTCTGTGTTTACGAAGATTTCTGCAATGAAAATGGATCGTTTCGAAGCATCTGAAATACAGATTAAAACCAGGGATGGCAAATTGATCGAGGGACAGAAATTTTCGACCACCGAAGGGGCTGGAACGGATGTTGAATTTGTATGTACTATTCATGGGATAGAAAGTGAACCTTGTAAAGTGCATTTGATCGCCGATCCGGTAATGGATTTTCCGACTATTACTGTTCCGGTTGTTTTCCATCTGTTGGTTACAGATAAAAATATCAATAGGTATGATGGCATAACGACCGGGTTGTTACAGGGATTTATCGATCGGGCCAACAAAGTGTTTTCGGGAACTTATGCCGACGATCCGGTAGCCGTCGACAGTAAAATTCGCTTTGAATTGGCTACGGTGGATGTACAAGGGAATGAACTCGCTACCCCGGGAATAAACAGAGTGGAAATGGGAACTCCTGCTTATGGCGAAGTTGCCGGTTATATTAACAAGAATTTACTATGGGACCCGAACCGGATATTGAATATCTGGGTAAACGATGAAATTTATGGAACCAATGCTTATGCTCCGGCTTATATTTTGGATAACGGAACCGTTGTACCCGGTTTGAAAATGAATTCGGTTGCTACAGCTGATGAAGTAAGTTTTACTTCGTATAGTGAAGTAGGCATTACTCTTACTGTGAGTTCGATATTCTCGATCAATAAAGGGGGCTATGAATATTATCTGGGTACACATTTCGGATTAATGCCTACGGTGTTCAGTACTTATTCGGGAATTCCCTTTGTTAACGGAGATGTAGATTTTTGTTCGGATACTTATACTTATGAATTAGGGCCTATTGCTTTGGAAAAGAATACTTATTCGGATGATAAACAGGCTCCGGTGATTTATTATAATTCCTGTAATATCATGGATGAAAGTTCGGCATCGACTTCCCTGACCTATGAACAGGTTTTGCGTATGAGGAAGGTGATTGCTAATTGTCCGGGACGGATGTTCGATTAATATAATAACCATGTGCTGATGTGCTCCCGGGAGTTACTCCATAATGAGCACATTAGCACATAAATTTTATCCCATAATCCAACGAGCCTTCCTACCCAGTAAGCGATACATCAAGGCCGTGAATCCCCACGCACACAGGAAAATAAGAATTGCCATTACCGGCACCTGTAGCGGAATCGGCAGATTGAAATTACCGATCAGTAAAAAGGCCGGGCCGACCAGAAAATAATGTACCATGTAAATACCGAAACCGCATTTTGTGATATTGGCGAGTGAACGGATGAGGGCGGGCGTAGAGACGACTACTTTTTGCAAAGCCAGAAAAACCGCCAGAGTCATACATAACACGTTAGGGCTGCAAAAAGTGAAAAATAATTCCATATCCGATTCGGTAGCTGCCGGATTATGGGCTGCTGCACTAAAACCGGTAAAAGTGACGGAATAGCCGGCTGCAAATAAGAGAGCGGATAGAAGCAGTGTTTTTCCGACGGACCAGGAATTTCCTTGTTTGACATAATGCCCGAGCAGGAGATAACCGTTGAAGCCTGCAAAATAATATAGTGTCCCGAATTCGTTCCAGGTGGCGGTGCCATAGAGATAATGCGAAATATATTCGCCCATATACGGGAGAAATAAGCTGATCACCCAAATCCACAAGTAAGTTTGTTTCATTTTACGATCGGCCTTATCGATCCAGGCAGAGAAAAAGGGCATGTACAGATAAAGTCCGATCAAAAGGTAAATGTACCACATATGATTCTCTTTAAAGGAGAAATTGAAAGGAATCATGGCGATGTCTTTCAGCGAATCGCTGAAAGACTGGGATTCACTTCCTTGTACATAACAGAAAAAATCGCCGATAATGGATTTCGGAAGCCCGACTACTCCTGTAAACCACGGGAATAAGTTGTAAAGCACCGACCATATCAAAAAAGGAAATAATACCCGGAAAATTCTTTTCTTGTAGAAAACGCCTAACGGTTGTTGACCAACCGGGAGTAAGAGTAATCCGGTCATCATGGCAAACAGGGGAACCGACGGACGAAATAATGAGCCGTATACAGAAGCCCAGAATTTATATTCGGGTAGGGTTCCCAGGGTCGGGGAGATGTAAAAGGGATCGATACAATGTACGCCGATCACCATAAGCATTGCTGTAAGCCGGACGATATCCAGCCATACGATGCGTGAAGGAGAGGGTAAATCGTGATTCATGTTATTCATTATTTGTTATTCGTCTGATTATTTAACGTCGCAAAAGAATGAAATATTTGTCTCAACTTCCGTGAAATATTGGCCAATAACTAATAAAAATTGGTCATACCGGAAAAAATTCTGTATCACTTCAAAGTTAAAAATGTTAAATCTTGTCGAATAAAAAAGGAAATGAGCGATTATGCGTTTACTTTTGTATAAACATAAATCGGTGATGAAGAGGATTTTATTCATGATTATATTAGGGCTGGGAGGACTGATGCCGGTAAACCGGACATTAGCCCAGAGAGCTGTCGACTTGTTTCAGGCTTATAGTTGGGAACAGGCTAGTTTGCAGGCAGCCCGGGAAAATAAGCTGGTTTTGGTCGAAGTGGGACCGATCGACCCGAAAGTGGAGAGAGGAATACAGACGAAACCCGATCTGGTGAATTATTTGCAGCGGAATGTGATCGCAATCCGGCTGAATGCGAACGATACGAAAAACAGTGGATTTCAAACGCACTTATTGATGTACGAGCCTCCCCTGTTTGCTTTTTTTATGCCTTATGGAGATTTGCTGGAAATGATAAAACCGGAGGAGGTACTTCAAGATCCTTCTGCTTTAAGAGAAACACTCGAAAAGGCGAAGGAACGGGCTGCAGTGAAAAAAAGAAATAGCCGCTCTGTTCGTTTCGAGGATTTGCCGTTCGAAGAAGCTTTGGCAAAAGCGGAGGAAGCGGAGCAGCCGGTATGTATTTATTTTACCGCCGATCGGTGTCAGGCTTGTTTGTTATTGGAGAAAAACGTGTTGAACCTGGACGAGGTGGCCGATTATTACAATGACCATTTTGTCAATCTGCGGGTGAATACCTCGCGGACACAAGAGTTGGCCCGGCGATATGGGATAAAACAGTGTCCTGCTTTTCTGTTTTTGAATGCCAAAGGGAAAGTGATTTACCAGGATGAAGGGGCGGAAACAAAGGAGCAATTGCTGGACAATGCTGCTCTTGCTTTGAAAAAAGCCGGAGGAATTTCGTTTCAGGAATTATCGGATGAGGAGGCTCGGGCTAAAGCGCAACAGGAGAATAAACCGGTGTTTATCGATTATTATATTCCGGGTGGTGCACATAAAGAGATGTTGCGTACCGTATTTGCCGACCCGGAAGTGGCTGCCCTTTTCGAGCAGCAGTTTGTCAATGTAGCCCGCGAATCGGGTCAGGCGGTGTTGGTTTTTACGGATGCGGGGGGAAACGAATTGCACCGGGTGAGAAATATCATGAGTCCCGAAGATTTGCTGCAGGAGGCCCGGATGGTGTTGGAAGGAAAAGGATTGGCCGGAATGGAGAAGGAATTCCGTCAGGGAAGTCGCCGGCCCGAATTTCTGAAGAGTTATATGGCGATGTTGGGGCGGGCTGATAGATACAGGGAAGCCGGAGAGATTGCAGCG